>POVV01000802.1_pt1 | contig 16056 bp, 13 predicted proteins | sample 1560271 | NCBI WGS metagenome assembly POVV01 (sample SAMN08337232, study PRJNA429181) | Bioreactor metagenome, whole genome shotgun sequencing project. | biome: cows' rumen and soil; feature: anaerobic; isolation source: anaerobic chemostat enrichment culture, galacturonate as sole carbon... | reverse complement strand
GACCCCAGGTTCAAACAGATTGCCATGCTCCATGCGGACACGGTGATGGAGCATTTTGTAAGAGGGGATGGCTCGGTATGCCATATTGTGGAGTTTGATCCTTTTACAGGAGAACGGGTAAGGGATTACGGAGGACAGGGCTATGAGACAGGATCTTCCTGGACTAGAGGCCAGGCATGGGGACTATATGGATTTCTTATGAGCTTTTATCATACCGGGAAACAGGAATACCTTGATACTGCAAAAAAGATCGCCCATTATTTTATAGCAGCAATTCCGGAAGACGGCATCATACCGGTGGACTTTCGCCAGCCAAAGGAGCCTGCATGGTGTGATGATACGGCGGCGGCCATTGCAGCCTGCGGGTTGATCGAAATAGGCAGACGGGCAGGAGAGCTGGAGCAGGATATGTATTGCAAGGCAGCAGAAAAGCTGTTAAAGGCTTTGTATGAGCATCACTGTGATTTCACGGAAGAAAATGATTCCATTCTCCAAAAGGGAACCGGTTCCTATCATAGCCTGGAACATGAATTTCCTATTATTTACGGAGACTATTTCTTTATGGAGGCTTTGTTTAAGTTGAAAGGCCAGGATTTTTTCCTATGGTGATACATTCCTGTAATGGGAGCGGTACTGGCTGGGCGTCATGTTTTTATATTTCTTAAACTGCCGCATAAAGTGAAATTCACTTTCGTATCCGCAAAAGCCTGCAAGGGACTGGATGGACATTTCCGTGGTTCTCAGATAGAAACAGGCATTTTTCAACCGGGCGGATATCACATCCTGCATGCAGGAGGTTCCGAAAAGATCCTTATATAGATGCTGAAAGTAAGAGGGGCTCATGTGGACCGACTGGGACATGGTATCTATGGTCCATTTTCTGTGAGGGGCATGTAAAATTGATACCCGAAGGCTGTTCATGATCCCATAGTATTTATGAGAAGACGCTTTATCCGGTTTTTCATGGATCTGGGAAGCGAGGGTGTAAAGGAGAGTCCTCATAAGGGAATCCAGGATCTGCGCCCGGTAAGGGTGAGAGGAATGTTTTTCCATTACGATCAGCCTGCTGAATTCGGAAAGCTGCCCTGCATCAGATAAGCTTACCGGGGTCTGGAAGGGGATTTTTAAACCCATAAGAAAAGGTAGATCTTTTTCATCCAGATCAAAGTGGATCCAGTCATCGTTATAATCCGGTGTGTGGCAGCCGTAATGAACATAAGCATATTTGTCATAAAGAATCACCGTATTGGCAGGGAGATTCCTGTAAGTGTGGTCGTATTCAAAAAAGGCTTCGGATTTTACCACAAGAAGGGTGTAGTCAGAAGAACCTTCCGGGCGAAGCATATGAAATGGTTTTTGATGTCTGGATTCATAACCGCATTTCAAAATAGAAATCATCTGCTGGCTCCTTTTTATGAGATAGCCTTATTATATCGCTTTTTTACTTACGTGGGAAGCCGGAACTAAGTTAAATCAAATAACAAAGCGGATTGCGATTGGGGAAAGTCCTAAAAAGGCTTTCCCGATTTTTTATGCGATGCGATTCGCAAGCATAAGTCAAGCTGGTCAAACAGGGTCATTAATTGTCCCGCCGTACCCAAAGCATAGGAAGGTGAGGCGTACAGTGAATGCAAACTCACTGCCGCGATGCCGGCGTCGCCTTTCCTCATAAGGTCATTAAAATATTTCTACAAATTGATACTTTACAGAACGATATTCTGTATGGCATAATTAACTACAGAACATAATTCTGTAATAGGAGGGTATTTCATGCGTAAGCAATCGGAAATAAGAAAACAAGAATTAGTAGAAATCGCATTAGATCAATTTTTGGCAAATGGTTATGAACAAACAACGATCCGTTCTATTCTCAAAATTGCGGGTGGCGAGGTCGGTATGTTTTATCACTATTTTAAGTCAAAAGAAGAAATATTTGATTGTGCTATTAATTTATTTCTTGATAATTATGTAAAAAAAATTGAAAAGATTGCTGATACTTCGAAACCTATCATGGACGTCATTATGGATTTAATAAAACAATTACACATATCTTTATATGAGTATTCACAAATAAAACCGGAAAAATTCCATTGGAGCATGGATATTGCGTTACATCAATCTACATTAAGAAGACTGGTTCCGATAATCGAAGGGATTATACACAAGGCAAAAGAGGCAGGAATAATAACAGTTCCCCTATTTGATAATGAATACGAATTGACTGTTTTTCTTCTCTTTGGTATTTCGGGTATTTTGCATGATAAGCCATTATCAATAATGAGTGACATTGAACTTAAACAAAAAGAGCGAACGATCAATAGATTGGTATCCAGTATATTCGGAATTCCTTTGCAGAACAGCGCAGGGTAGAAATGAAAATAATGCTACTAATAATTTCGACGGTACGGCTCGTTTTTGCAGCAGCCGAAACTATTTATTATAATTGATGAGGTTAAAAATGAAACTATTATTTGTAAACTTGCCATTCTCTGGTCATATATTCCCTACCCTTGGTTTAGTAAAAGAGCTCACGAAACGAAATGTAGAAGTTACGTATTTGATAACACTTGAATGGGAAGAGAGAGTAAGAGCGGCTGGCGCTGAATTCAGCAGCTATGAAAACCATAAAAAGCTCTCTGTTCAAATGCGAAATGCTTACGACGCTGCGCTTAAAATTGCCGATCAGTTTGATTTGATTATTTATGAGCAATACTTCTTCCTTGGAAAACATCTTGCTGAAAAATGCAATAAACCAGTAGTCAGAATATTTACCCCATTAGCCGCTAATGACAAGTTGATGGATATGTATCTAAATGCAGGAGGTATGTTTCGTATTTTTCGTTCGGATTTTATTTGCAGGAAATGGACAAGAAAGGTTGCTAATGGAATTCCGCTAAAAACGGATTCCTGGCTGAAAGAGATCACGCATAATCCGCCTGAATTAAACCTGGTTTACACAATTAAGGAATATCAGCCATACGCCAATGAATTTCCGGATGAGCACTATAAATTTTTAGGCCCTTCTATTTATCAACGGAATCAAGAGCCTGTGATATCTATTGAAAATATCAAAAAGCCTTTGATTTATATATCTTTAGGTACTGTTTTAAATATATCAGAAAAATTCTATAAAAAGTGTTTCTCCGCTTTTAAGAATGAGAACGTATCGGTTGTTATGTCTGTTGGAAATAAAGTAGATTTAGATAATTTAGGAGACATACCAGATAATTTTCTTGTTTACCCCTTTGTACCGCAACTTGATGTATTAAAAAAAGCGGATGTATTCATTACACACGGAGGTTTCAATAGTATAAGCGAAGCCTTGTATTTTGGGGTGCCCATGGTAGTAATACCTGCGATCACAGACCAGCCTGTAAACGCTTCACGCATTGTAGAGCTGAATTTAGGAAAACGATTAAATCGTAAGCATATAACAGTTGCCTTATTAAATGGCACAACAATATCTGTACTGCATGATGATAAAATTCGTCAAAATATTTTAGATATGCAGAAAAAAATGCGCACAGCCGGTGGCAATAAGTATGGCGCTGATTTAATCATCAATTATGCTGCAAAAGACGCGATGGGTAAATGGCCCGTCTGATCCAAAGGAGGAATGCAATTATGGTTATCGAAATAGATGAGCTTGTCAATAAGTATTATCATAAACTGAAAGAAACTGACCTTATCATCTGGAAATACATTTCAACTCATCGGAAAGCTTGCTGCGATTACACCATCTATGAATTGGCTGACGCCTGTAATGTGTCACGCACAACGGTACTGCGCTTTGCGCAAAAGATATCATTAAGCGGCTACGCAGAACTGAAGACCTTATTGAAGCTGGATTATAAGCAGAAATCTACGATTTACATCAACGATCCGAAAGATTTGATTTCGCTTTATCACCAGATCGTTGCCGAGATGCAAAACAAAGACTTTACCAGGATCAACCAGATGATTTACGGTGCTAAGCACATTTTTGCCTATGGTACGGGCAACATGCAAAACAACGTTCTTGGAGAAATGCGGCGGTTGTTCCAGTGCAGCGGTGATTATATTATCAGCATACAGGGTGGGAGCGAATTGTCGTACCTGCTGAAGAATGTTACCCCTCAGGACCTGGTTTTTATCATCTCTTTCAGCGGCGAAACACCGGTCGCATTAGATTTTGCACGGAACCTTTGTGCAAGAAATGTTCCTGTGATATCGATCACCCGCCTAAAGGACAATTTACTGTCCTCGATCTGCGATGAAAACATCTATGTACACACGATGGATTTTCAATTTTATTCAGAATATCATGGCTATCGGACCGAGTCTGCCGTTGGATACTTTATTGCCATTGAAACATTGTTTTTACAGTATCAGCAGTATAAAGCCAGTATGAGAACAGAACAAGAAAAAGCCATAACGGAATCTACCAGCGATCCCAAGTCGGATTAGTAATTGCCGTTTGGAACGATATCGATTCATAAAGCAGATCCTTCGGGAGATGCTTTTTTTGTGTGATAAATCACGGATAAAGGTATAAAGTCCAACTTTTGAGATAAGGAACAAGCTGGCCCCAAAGCGTTGCAGCGCACTGGTGAAAATTATATAATATTGTTAACAGAAACACAAAAATATAGAGAGGAGATCCTAAATTTTGAAACAATATAAGACCATTGTGAATGGTGCGACCATGGCCGGGATGGCAATTGCTTCATGTGATCCAGAAGGAACACTGATTGTGGATCGGGGAAACCAGTTGGCAAGTGATTTTTATGCCAGTATGCGGACTGACCACATGCCGGAAAGAGTGACACAGGGAGAGGCCGCCCGCAAATTTGGGGCCGACATGAAACAGTATCCATCGATTGTTCAGGATGGGCAGCTGGCTATTACTGAAGGGATGCCCGCCTTGGGCAGATACGTGGAAAGCCAGAAAATACAAATTTTATTTGATTTTTCGATCTTATCCCGTCAGCAAAATACGAATCATTTCATACTTACAGGCATCTGCCGGGATGAAATCCATCACATACAGGCAGAATATTATGTAGACACTACCGATTCATTTGCAAAGCAGGCCGCTGATGGAATGGTAACCGAAAGCTTGAACCTTCTGATCCGGAAAGCAGGCCAGAACCCAGTAATCTGCCCCAATGCCGCGATCCATGATTTTCCAACTGGCGGATATTATATTCTTGAAATGCCATCAGACGCCAAAATGTCATATCCGCAGTTGCGCAAACAAGCCCTTGGGCTTTTTCCTTGCACGCGGACTGACAGCAGCGATCTTTTACTGAAGACAGCGGATCGGATATGCGTCAGAGGGGAACAGTCATCTGTTCTTTCTGTTTCAAATGGTTTCATTTTGTGTTCCTGCTTATCGGAAGATCTGCTGCATGCGATGGAACGTGGGGAACAATTTTGGAGGAATTACTTATGCTGATGTTTCAACAGATTCTCGAACATGGAGAAATAACAAAGGAACAACGAGATAATGTCTCTTTTTCTAATCATTATGACGCGGTCATTATCGGGGGAGGTACCGCAGGAAGCATTGCAGCAATCTACCTTGCTAAAAAAGGACGTCATGTCCTGATCGTAGAAAAACAGAATTTTCTGGGCGGTATACACAGCGGGGCCATGTTCCATTACTATCAGGGATCTCCCGGTGGGATCTATGAAGCATACGACGCACAGATCGAGCAGCAAAAAAAGCAGTATCGTCTTCCTGATGTGTTTGGGTCTCATCCGCTGATACGTATGTGCGTGTACGAACAGGAATTGGAGGATACAAACTGTCAGATCAGCTTTGATTCCGCTTTGACCGGCGTATATACGGATGGAAGAACAATCGCAGGCATACAGTATCTTTCCCCTTCCGGCCTGAAGGAAGTTTCCGCTGATTACTTTATTGATGCCTCAGCCGAAGCGGTCCTGTGCCGAATGGCAGGATCCGCCAAAAAGAGCAGCAGAGAATTTGATGGCCTGTCACAGCCATTTTCCAATGTACGTCAGTTTTTCGAAAAGGATACTTGCCGCATAAATTTTGATAACATAGATGCGGGTTATGTCCGCCAGGAGCTGGCAGAAGAATATGCCAGCCACATCATCGCTTCCCTGAACAATCCCGTTTACAGCACCTGCCAGAAAGGTCAAATCACCATGGGTATGTCCCCTCTGCTTGGGGTACGAGAAGGATTTGCCATAGATGGGATCCGGCAGCTTCGCATGGATCAGGTGATACAAGACCAGGAAACTGCAGAACCATTATTTTTTTCCAGTGCAAACATTGATAACCATGTGAAGGATATGGCCTTTGAAAGCCAGACTTTGTGCGATTGGGTCGTTGGGCTAAGTATGTGGTCCACCCTGGTTTCGGTACCTATCGATAAGGAAGTGATGATTCCAAAAGCACTGGACAATGTGATCGCAGCTGGGCGTATCTTATCGCTGGATCACGACATGGCTTCCCATACGCGAATGATGCGCGACTGTCAAAAGTCAGGCGAAGCGGCAGCCGCCGTTGTAGAAGAGGCTCTTTGTCTTGGACTTCCGCTGCAGGAGGTTCCGTACCAGGCCTTAAAGGAGAGGCTTACTAGGACGGGCTGCCTTTCTTTGGATAATCATTATGTATTAAAAGACAATCCTCCGCCTGAACGCGAACGGATCGCCCATTTTGATTCAACTAAGGAACAGATCCGCAAGGGCCTGTTATCCGATAGTCCAGGCTTTGCGATGCTGGCTGCATGGAAGCAGCGGATCACAGATGCTTTAAAAAGCTGACTGGCTGAAGACAATATCAACTTACAGGTAAACAGCGCCTTGGTATTGGCCTTGTGTGAGGATGATTCAGGCTTTTCGGTTTTGATAGAAACGGCACAGCGTAGAGACTGCTATCTGCCGCAAACCAGTAAATCGTACAATTCCTTAAGAGGAATCAGCGCCGTTTACGCATTGGGAAGGCTTCATATTGCCAAGGCAAGTGAACCACTGCTGCATATGCTGCAGCAAAACGAAACCTTTATAAACGACGGTGTATCATTTGATAAATTTATCGGCCATATGCAGGATTACCGATTCCAATATGTGAGTCATCTGATTCGTGCCCTGCTTACAATTGCCGATTACCATCCAGACTTGCACCAGAACATTTATCAAGGGATAGACGAAATCGTTTTGGCTCCCCAATTTACAGTATCTTGTACACTGAAAAGCAATCCTGACTGCTTACATGATATGACAGGAAGCTTACGAAACTACATTCAGTGGAGAAAAAATAAAGGAGAGAAAAAATTATGAGCAATACGATCAACATTACGGCAATTATCGAAGGTCTGGGCGGCATTGATAATATTGCGAAAGTGGGGAACTGTATGACACGTCTGCGGTTGACCGTTCGTGATGCGGCACTGGTAGACAGAAAGAAGCTGCAGGCGATCCAGGGGGTCATGGGACTGGCCGGAGATGAAAGCAATCCCCAGGTAATCCTGGGTCCTGGTAAAGCGGATGCGGCCTGCCAGGAAATCCGTAAAATACAGGGGGGCGAATCACATGCGTCCATAGATCATGTAGAGGAATTTAATCAAAAGAAAAAGGGCAGAAACGAGATCTTCACAATCATTTCTCAGATCTTTACTCCACTGATTCCTGCTTTTGCTGGTACGGGCCTTTTGTACGGCATTATGAAGCTGTTACAGTATATTTACATCTATTTTGGTGTCCAGCTGTTCAATCCTGCCGGAATTGCAGATGGAGGTTCTGTTTTTATGGCGGCGCTCAGTGTGATTGCAGGTTCTTTCTTCTCCATTATGAACATCGCGGTTGCAGGGCAGGCCGCCAAGGTTCGCGGCGGCAACTTATTTGTAGGTCTTGCTGTCGGCGCAATCGTTACGAATGTTGGTGCCTTAAACGGCGTTGCCATGGGTATCATGAATCTGCAATTCAAAAGCGGCCTGGGCGGAACCTTTGCCGCACTGCTTGGCGGTATGCTGGCTGCTAAAATTGAAAAAAGCGCAAGAAAGAAACTTCCGAATTCGCTTCAGATCCATTTTCCTGCTTTATTTTCGGTTGTGATCACCGGATTGGCATTGCTGTTTATTATCCAGCCTATTTGTGGTATTGTAAGTGACACCCTTAGCTCTGCTATCCTGTGGCTTGTCTATAATGCCGGTGCACTTGGAGGCGCTATTATTTCCGGTACCTTCCTTTTCCTGGTTGCCATGGGGATTCACCACATTGTTACGCCCATCAATACGTTACTGCTACAAGAAGTTGGATATACGTGCCTTCAGGGCTTTACCTCCTTGGCAGGTGCAGGTCTGGCAGGTGTTGCGGTTGGCCTGCTGATCCGTTACCGGGACAAGAAAAAGTATGGTAAGCTGCGTTCCGCCGTTTTCGGCAACATTCTGACCCAGCTGCTCGGCATCTCAGAACCTATGATTTATGGTATTTCTCTGCCTCTGTGGAAACCGTTCCTGGCCGCCAACTTAGGCGGTGCCTGCGGCGGCTTTGTATTAGGCCTGTTTAAGACACAAGGCGCAGAAACAATGATGGTGTCCGGACTTATGGGCGCACTGGTTAACACCAAGCCTCTGGCCTATTTGCTTGGATATGCTGCTGCGGTAATCGGCGCTGCATTCTTTACCTGCCTGCTTGGCGTAAAGAATGAAAACATGGCCGTGTTCTTAGAGGATGAAACGGAGATTAGCAATGTTTAAAAAGGATTTTTTATGGGGTGGTGCAATTGCAGCCAACCAGTGTGAAGGCGCTTATGAAGCAGACGGAAGAGGCCTGGCCAATGTAGATGTACTTCCTTATGGCGAAGATCGATACGCAGTAGCTTCCGGTAAGATGAAAATGCTTTGCCCTGATGCGCAGCATTTTTATCCAACGCATCAGGCAATCGACTTCTATCACAGCTATCCCGAGGATATAAAGCTTCTATCCGAAATGGGCTTAAAATGCCTCCGCATCAGCATTGCCTGGAGCCGCATTTTCCCCACTGGTGAAGAGGATACGCCAAACGAAGCAGGGCTGCGTTACTACGAAAACGTATTTCTTGAATGTAAGAAATATGGAATGGAGCCTGTGGTCACCATTAACCATTTCGATTGCCCGATCCCCCTCATCCGTAAGTACGGCGGCTGGCGCAGCCGCCAAATGATTCCCTTGTTTACCCGATATGCCAAGTGTCTGTTTCAGCGGTTTCATGGAATGGTCAAGTACTGGCTCACCTTCAATGAGATCAACATGATTCTTCACCTTCCGTTTTTAGGTGCCGGACTGGTTTTCCAGGAAGGGGATCTGGAAACACAGGTAAAGTATCAGGCCGCACACCACGAATTGGTGGCAAGCGCCCTGGTCACCAAAATCGCACATGAAATAGACCTCGATATGAAAATCGGCTGTATGCTGGCCTCCGGCAGCGTGTACCCTTACAGCTGCCGTCCCGAAGACGTACTTTGCGCCCAGCAGAGGTCGCAGGAGGCTTACTTCTTTACGGACGTACAGGCCAGAGGTTATTATCCGGAATATTCCATAAAACGCCTGGAGCGCGAAGGTGTAAAGTTACAAATGGATCCTGAGGATGTGGTGATCCTGCGTGAGAATCCTGTGGATTTTGTCTCCTTCTCTTATTATCAGAGCCATTGTGCCAAAGCGGATATGCCAGATTTAAAGACCTTGAGCAATGTGGATGGTGATGTCAAAAATCCTTATCTGGAATGCAGTCAGTGGGGGTGGGGCATTGATCCCATCGGTTTAAGAATTACACTTAATGAACTGTATGACCGGTACCAAAAGCCGCTGCTGATTGTTGAGAACGGCTTTGGTGCTAAAGATGAGATATCGCCGGATGGGAAGATCCACGACCAGTACCGCATCGATTATCTGAAAGCGCATATCAAAGCGGCAATAGACGCAGTTGATTTAGATGGGGTAAATCTATTTGGTTATATTACCTGGGGCCCCATTGACCTGGTCAGCGCAACTACCGGAGAAATGAGCAAGCGCTATGGTTACATATACGTAGACCGGGATGATTTTGGCTGCGGTACACTGAGACGAATGAAAAAAGACAGCTTTTATTGGTACAAAGAAGTAATTGCATCCAATGGTTTAAGCGTGCAGCAGTAAACGCCTCAGATGCAATGCATTTAAATATTCCATGATAGCCGGAAAGTCAAGACCGCTTGGCATTCCGGCTATTATGGTCAGGTTGATACAGCAATGTATCCCGCAGGTCCTTGAACCCATCGATGGAGCGTAATTGGCTGAATGACAGACTTCTGAATCCTGTTTTTAGATAAACTAAAAAATAAATACCAAAAAATCCTTGACTACACCCTTGGGGGCTGGTTTAAGATCATTTATAGAACATTAAAATTTTTTGGGAGGGAAAGTTATGCTGATAAAAGTAGTTTGTGAGAAATGCAAGCTGACAAAAAAGGCGATAGAATATTATGAATCTAAAAACCTAATACATCCAAATATTCTTGAAAATGGATATAGGGATTATACCGATGCCGATATATCGGTACTTAAGGAAATTTCGGTTCTTAGAAAATGCGGTATCAGCATTGCGGATATTGCAGAAATAAGGAACAGCTTAAATAAACCGGCAGCTCTAGCCAAGTGCAAATATATTACAGAATTACGGAGACAGCGTCTGAATAATATACAAAAGTGTATCGACAGCCTGATCGCAGATTACGATGTAAATCGGGAATTTGACTACCTGCAGACACATGATGAAGATTTATATACCATAAAAGAGAAATTAGTTTTTGCTTTCCCCGGAAACTATGGCCTTTATATATCCATGCATTTTGGCAGATTCCTGAACGGGACAATAGAAACCGAGGATCAACGAAAAGCCTATGATGCAATCGTGCAATACCTAGATCATGTAGGTCTATATCTGCCTTCAGAACTTTCTGAATTTCTGGAAGCCTTTTTCACTGTAAGTACAAAAAGCGATGCAGTAAAAGTTGAAGAAGAAACAAATGACAGGATGCTCGATATGCTGACTGATACAGAGGGATACTTAGAGCGCAATCATGAGCAAATAGAACAATATATTAATTATAAGAATTCTGAAGAGTATAAGAACTCCGAGGCTGCTAAAATTCAAAGATTTATGCTGGATTTTCAGAAGGAAAGTGGCTATCAGGAAGTTTTAATTGCCAACATGAAAATACTAAGCCCCTCTTATGCTGAGTATCTGAAAAAAGTTGAGGCTGCTAATGAAATTATGCTGAAAAAGTTTCCGAAAGCAAAAGATATGTATGAATAAAATGAAAGGAGTCTGCCATAGCCGTAATAAAACTCCTGTTGAAATGATCAGAAATTACCTGATCAAGAATTTTCTTTAGCAAAAGAAAATAGGAAGATGATAATGTAAATAAAATCATAAGGGTCGTGACCTATTAGCCGGGGAATCGGAGCGCAGAGATGCACTTCCATTCTCCATTTTTTAATTTTACAGATAGGAGAAAATTATTTAGTGTATCATCCGCCGGTCCATGGATTCATCTGCCGCAGACTTTCTTAGTGCGCAGAGTTGCGGATATTATAACATGGTGATAGAATCTTTTTAATAACATAAAGATTATCTACTAGTGAGGGAGGGAGAGTTATGAGGGATAAAATAAAGTTAATAATCGGGCAGGAGGATAAGCGGAATCCTCTTACAGATGAAGCCATCGCCAATGAATTGGGAACACTGCGCGAAAATATAACAAAAGTCCGGATAGAAACTGGAATCCCTGCTTCATCAGAACGGAGAAAAGAACGATTACTTCAGGAGATCCAAGGTTTATTTTATGAAATGGGATTGGTATCAGATCGTAAATTGGCAGAATTACTAAAGCTGCGAGGGTTTAAGATCGGAAAGTTTACAGTCGGACAGCTGCATAAATCTTACCCTGAAATATGGGAACCGGCGATTAAATCTTCTCAGGATGAAACATTGGATATCGATAATAAGCAGGAGTTTCAGGATGACATTTTCGATAAGATTATCGGATCGGACGGTAGTCTTAAAAATCAAATCAGTAAGGCCAAGGCGGCAGTCATGTATCCACCAAAAGGACTGCATACGCTTTTATATGGTCCTTCCGGTGTTGGTAAAAGTTTCCTGGCAGAGCTGATGCATGATTTTGCGGTCAAAACGGATAATTTTCAAAAAGAGGCTCCTTATTTTGAATTTAACTGCGCTGATTATGCCGATAATCCACAGCTGCTTTTAGCTCAGCTATTCGGATATACGAAGGGAGCATTTACCGGAGCGACAGACCATAAAAAAGGAATAGTTGAGTTATGTGATGGGGGTATTTTGTTTCTGGATGAAGTACACAGACTCCCTGCAGAAGGACAGGAGATCTTGTTTTACTTAATGGATAAAGGCAAATTCCGCCGTTTGGGAGAAGCAGATACCAGCCGTGAAAGCCATCCCTTAATTATAGCGGCAACGACGGAGGATCCGGAAAGCTCGCTGCTTTTAACATTTCGCCGGCGGATTCCAATGAGCATTGAAATTCCGGCATTAACGGAACGGCCGCTGGAGGAAAAATGGCAGTTTATCGAGTTTTATCTTACGATGGAACGGGAGCGGCTTGGCCGTGATATCCGTGTAAACCAGTCAGTTTTAAACTGTCTGCTTTTGGCGGAGTTTCCCGGTAATATCGGTCAGCTGAAATCAGATATCCAGGTTTGCTGTGCGAAGGCATTTTTAGAGGCAAAGCTACATAATAAAACGGCGATTGAGGTAGTTGCGGATAATCTTCCGGAGCACTTAAAGAGCGGCATCAATCAATCGGTTCCCGGCGATATACGGCATTTAATCAGCGGGGATGTCCTTTTTTCGGTGGCGGGATACCAGCAGTTTTCAGGACGCATACACAAGATGAGCGGTACTGGTATTTACGAGCAGCTGGAAGAAAGATATACGAAGCTTTTGAAAAATGGGGTAGCAGCAGAAGAAATCAGCCGGATCTTACAAGATGAGGTTGAGACAACGCTGGTTCAGCAGATTCGCAAAATGGAAGAGTCCAAATTCAGCCTTCATGAGCTATCTGCAATTGTAGGAGAAGACGTTCTGGAGATTACGGAATATATATATCAAGAAGCGCGGAAAGAATTACCGGGACTTAAGGATACGTTTATTTTTCCGATGGCCATACATATCCGTGCGTCACTGGATATGACCAAAGAGAGAAAAGTAGCGCTTGGAAGCAGATTTGAAGATATTAAAAAGCGGCATGCAAAGGAATATAAAGTTGCAGCTTATATTGTTGATAAGGTCAATGATAAATTCTATGTGATGCTTCCAGCCGACGAGGCAGTCTTTTTGGCAATGTATCTCAGTAAATTTCAGGGAGGGCAGGTTGATACAGAGGGGAAAACCGCAGTGGTCGTGCTGTCCCATGGCAGAGTAGCAGGGGGAATGGCAGAGGTCGCCAATAAAATTCTGGGAGTTAACCACGCCGCAGCGTTGGAGATGGCACTTAGTGAGGATCCGGCGGCTGCCTATGAGAAAACAAAACAACTGGTAATCGAAAGAAACCAGGGACGAGGCTGCATCCTGCTTGCAGATATGGGATCACTCCTGACTTTCGCAGAGAAGATCAGGCAGGAAACAAAAATTCCGGTTGCCGTCTGCGGGAGGGTGGACACCTTAATGGTGATCGAATGCCTTCATAAAGTGCTTTGGACAGAAGAGTCAATAGAAACAATTGTAGATGAACTTGGCAGTAAAAAAGTATTGCAGCCTAAAACAACCAAATATAATAAAATTAAACATAAAAGAGCGGTTCTTTGTCTGTGTATCACCGGACAGGGAGCAGCAAAGCTGCTGCGGGATTTTATCTCAGAGCGGTTAAAATCAGTATTGGACAATATTGTCATCATAAACAGAGGCTATATAGAAAATGAAGATGTAGAACAAATTATCCTACAGGAAGCGGCTCAATATGAAATTCTTGCAATCGTTGGGACAATTAATCCGGATGTAAAAGATATTCCATTTCTTTCCCTGGATGATATCTATCAGTCTTCCGGTATCTCAAAACTGCGGAAGATCATTAAAAACAGTCTATTGTTGGATCATGTAATACTTGGTGAAGTCATTACACCGGAATTAATCTTTGTGAATCCGCCATACCGGTTAAAGGAACAGCTTTTAGATCAGACGATCGAGACGATGACAAGCGAGGGGTATGTGGACGAGCGGTTTTTACTAAGTGTTTATAAACGGGAAGGAATGATGACCACTTATTTAAAAGGAGGTATTGCCATTCCCCACGGTGATCCGGCTAGCGTTACAAAACCGGTCATATCGATTACAAAACTGGACAAACCAGTGATGTGGGATGGTACAAATACGGTCGATCTGATCTTTGTACTGGCATTAGATGAAAATTCGAAAAAATATTTTGAACAGCTTTATCAAATGTTAAGCAGCGAAAACCTGGTAAGTTTAATAAGAAACAGCAATTCTATCAATGAAATCAGAGAAAATCTTCGTCTGGACACAAAACCGGTCAATTAAGTTGGCACGGTTCTTGCTCTATATAATAGCGTAGAGGCAAGAAAGGAGTGGAAAGATGAAAAAGGAAGATTTTCCAAAGATTACAGTCATTTTGAGAGGGTATACCCATTCTCAAATCAGAACCGTGGTGAAAAGTCTTCTCGGCACCGCAATAAAATCAGTTGAAATTACGATGAATACTCCGGATGCGATTGAGATTATCAAAAACATCAGTAAGGAATTCGGTAATGATATACTGGTCGGTGCCGGGACGGTAACCACCTATGAGGAGGCAGGTGCAGCAATTGCTGCCGGTGCCAGATTCTTATTATCTCCCATTACATTCAGTAAGGAAATTATTGAGTTATGCAAAGAACAGGGGGTTATTTCTGTCCCTGCGGCTCTGACTCCGTCAGAAATAATGCAGGGCATAAGGGATGGAGCAGATATTATCAAACTGTTTCCGGCTGGAATTATGGGAACCGCTTATTTAAAGGATATTCAGGCACCTCTTGGTAAGCTTCCGCTGATGGTGGTAGGCGGTATAAACAGCAGTAATGTCAAGGAGTTTTTTGATGCCGGGGCTGCTTACGCGGGAATAGGTTCCGGATTGTTTAAAAAAGAGGATATAATCAGTGAAAATCTGTCCGGGCTAAAAGCATCTGTACAGAAGCTGAGAGAACAGCTGATATAGAGGAGAATATGAATGAGTGAAATAGTTTTTGATGAATCATTGATACTGGAACTGGAAGGAATAGAGGAAAATACCGAAGCACTGACGCAGCTAACGGACTATTTGCTGGATAAAGGCTATGTGAAAAAGGGGTATAAAGAGGCTATTCTGGAGCGTGAGGCTATGTTCCCAACAGGTCTGTCAACAGGTGAAATCAATATAGCAATTCCCCATGCGGATACAAGATATGTCAATCAGGCAGCAATCTGTGTGGGAATTCTAAAAAAACCGGTAAAATTCAGTGCGATGGATGAACCGGACCATCAAATTGATGTGAATATCATCATCGTCCTGGCATTAAAAGAGGCACATGGTCATTTGGAGATGCTTCAAAAGGTAGTGGAGTTAATTAAAGATCAGGACAACTTAAAAAAAATTGTAACAGCCAGCGATACAAAACCTGTTTACGATATTATATCCAGCCATCTATTACAGCAGTAAATAAGAAATTTAATAGAAAACAGGACTTAAAAATTACGGGACCAGATTGGAGAAGGACATGAAAAGAATATTAGTAGCTTGTGGAAATGGAATTGCAACATCAACAGTGGTAGGTACAAAAATAAAAGAGAAATGTGAAGACAGCGGTATTGACGTTACAGTTACACAGTGTAAGCTTCTTGAGGTGGAATCCAAAGCGGAAAACTTTGATCTGCTGGTTACGACAGGAAAATTCACCGGTGGGGATGTGGGAATCCCGGTGTTTGGTGCAATTTCCCTTTTGACCGGAATCGGAGAAGAAGCGACGTTGGATGAGATTATTGCAATGTTAAAGTAAATAAAAACTAAGGAGAAGTGATCA
>POVV01000801.1_pt1 | contig 16095 bp, 18 predicted proteins | sample 1560271 | NCBI WGS metagenome assembly POVV01 (sample SAMN08337232, study PRJNA429181) | Bioreactor metagenome, whole genome shotgun sequencing project. | biome: cows' rumen and soil; feature: anaerobic; isolation source: anaerobic chemostat enrichment culture, galacturonate as sole carbon... | reverse complement strand
GATTCGCCATGGGACAGTTGATGCAAAGATTTCCCGCCATAGGATTCAACAATCCGCCTGCCCAAACCGCCTGCCGCATCCAGTTGCTCAATGGTTGTCGCCAGATTATAGAAACTCTCCGCCCGCAGAAAAAAGCCGTCGCGCGGACGTTTTATCCCTTTGACCAACCGGATGTATTCATTGAGGTCAGAATGAGATGCCTGCGTGGTGAAAGTAAAGTTGGCTGTTCCCCCTTCTGCATTGAAACCCCAGGCAATTGCCACCGCCTCCAGCAGAGTCGACTTGCCTGTACCGTTCTCCCCCACAATAAACGTGACCTGGGGATGAAACAGCAACTCATGCAGGCCGGAAATCGCAGGCAAACAAAACGGATAGGCATCAAACCGCCTGACCTTATCCCGCAACAATTGAACGCTGCGAATATATTGCTGGCTGTCATGCAACACTTTATCACCCACTTAAGCTGCACCCTAACGTAGTACTTATTATATATTTCTACTTCCACTTTAAAACCGTTTTTCCTGTATCCTGTTACGCATTGTTCTGTGAGCATTATTTTTTACGCTTTTTTTCGAGTACCACAAGCTTAACTTACCGGCAATCATATGGCCTTTCCCCAATACCTTACAACTGTATTTCTACCGTATCCTGCAATACTGGATCTTATCACTCCACTAATATAGTACAGTACAGTAAAATTATGCTGACACTAGAGGTGTTAAGATTAGGCTAAGTTCTATTTACGAAATCGTTAGAGGACTATGCTTTATGTCCTTTCATAGGCTTCATATAAACTGGCTCTCGGGCAAGTTGATAAAATAGGACCGTCCCCATGTCCAAACCATGCACGAAACGAGCTAAGTGTGTCGGTAAAGAGAGAGGCCCCAGAAAATATAGGGTCGGGCTCCATGTTAGTGAATACTATGAATACAGTCAGGTAGCCCAAACCGACGCCTCTAAAGAAAAGTACAAAAAACGCGCCAGTAAAGCGATTTCCCGTTACGTTTTTCCTGCGCTTATCATTTGCTCTATTTCTTTTCCTACTTTATCAATGTGTGTATATCTTCTCTTTGTCATTAACGACAAACCCCCATTCGTAGTTTCATTTTCCTACGAACGGGGGTATTTGTCATTGTCCGTTTTTCATGGTTCTGTTTACCAAGGCTTTAACAGTTTCTTTGTGCGGGAGTGAATCTAGTAAGCTGTCACTGCCCAGCCGGTATTTTTGTCTTCATTTTATAGAATTGGGATAACAGAATTAATAGCTCGTCTAATTATACATCACCACCATAAGCAACTAGAACAAAACCACGTGTATCGCTAACAAGAGACCCAGTAGGATCAGTACCAACTTTTATCGTGTAAACATCGCCTAAATTAACAGCAAAATAATTGCTGTCATATGCCCCAGAACCTCCGTACCCACCAAAACGCCCGAATGCTGGATTAAAACTTGAAGATATTAAACCTTTACCATAAGAACCCTTAGTATTAGTGAAGGAAACAGCAAAACCAAAAGGAGCACCACTTTTAGATTGGTCTGTTCCATAATTAGGACCACGCTCTGAGTACAAGTATCCCGGATAACCATTAGGAGTCGCTAATAAGTTGTTACCCTTTCCTCCTTCAGCAGTTATTAGTGAGCCAAAAGACGAAGCCCCCCCCGGAGCAAGTATACTCCCTCCCCCTCCGCACAAGGCGACTCTAATTCTAGTGACACCTATAGGCACAGTAAATGTATATGTCCCAGGAGTTGTATATGCTACTTCTGTATATGTTGGCTTTGCTTGCGTTAATACAGCACGTGTCTCGCCATTTTTACGCACTCTAAGCGGTGATGTCAATGCATCCGTAGTTGCTCCTAACTTTGCATATACAGTCGTCTCTCCATCTTTGATTGCCAGTGCTGAATTGCCCGTTTCGTTTAGAGTAGTATATAAATTAATATCAGATACCACTCCCGCTTTCCGTATGTGTAACTGCTTGCTATATAGAGCCACTTTATCCATCACTCCCTGTGTTTTTTAACCGCCCTTTTTCATGCTATCCAAATATTCCCACCAACATCACTTGTTGGGATGCTATTAGCTGTCGTTGCAGAGTCAGCAGAAGTTGCATGGGTCGCTGTTGTTGCATTGCCGGTTATATCGCCGGCGATTTTTCCGTTGGAATCACGTTTGACAATTTTGCCGGCCGTTACTGTCGTCACCGCATCGGCCAGCGCTACCGCGCCGGTCTGTGCCGCCGTTACTCCATGGGGGTTACTTGAGTTTGCCTGATGCCCGGCTGCTGTATCCAGGGCTATCTTTACAGTTTCGGTGCCATAACTAACCGCACTGGCTGTATGGGCTCCACTCGTTGTATCCGTATGGGATGTTATGGTTGCCGTTACCGCCCGAATATCGCCTGGTAGATTTGCAATTACCTCATTGTCTGCCGGTGTCGTTGTATATGCCATGATTTATCAACCTCCATATCCTTTTACTCGATAAGTTATTGTCCCGCCTATATCCGCGCCGGTGGCCGCGTTGACTACTTTAACAACAGCACTCGCCAAGCCGACAGATAGTACCTCAGCCCGCAGTCCTGCCCCAATTACTGTCGGTGTAAATACTGGCGTATTACCCGGACCCGATCCACCTAAGAAGGTGCAGCCGTAGTTTACCGTTGTCCCCCCGGCTGCAATGGCTGCGCTCCCGGTCTTTTCCACATCATCCACATCGGCGGCTACAGTAAATGTGCCGACCTCTATGGGATAATTCATCTGGTCAGCCGAAGTCAGAACCGCCTTAAATTCAATATATTGTGTCGTCAACGTAACCGGCGCAAAAATCTTCCACTCATCAAAGCTGATTCCATCCCGGCTGTGGCGGAACCACAGCGCCGCCGAATTTCCGGCACTGAGTAAAGCGGTTGAAATAAAATCGGCAGCCAGATTAATCTTGCTTAATCCCCCAAGATCTTTTCTCGCTGCCAAATATTCGCCTGAGGTTTTACCGTCCTGTAGTTTTAAAACCGTAGAACCGCCAACCTGATTGCATTGTGTCGATGGATAATCGTTGCACCGTCCCGGAAACGTAAGGCAGGTATAATGCGATGCTCCAAACTCTGTATTGGTGTGGGTCCCGCTTTTCAGTGTCAATTCATCAAAACGCAAAATCACGTTTTTCGGTGTTAAGCCGTAAATAGCTACCTCGGCGGTTGCCGCATCCTCACTGTAATTGCCGGCGTTGTTTATCGCCTTAATATGGTAACGGTACGTCATTTCCGTACTAACCGGGACAGATAGCTCGGTGCCGGTTATGCCTGTTTGGATAAGCGCACCATTATTGAAATTTGTACCCTGACGGATTTCATATCCCGTTACATCTGTCGCGTTGTTCTTGTTCCAGTACAGATAGGCATAATCACCGTTTTGTACCGCTGCAAATCCTGTTGGAGCAGCCGGATACACGGTGGGAGTGATATTCACCGTTGCCGGGTTTATTGATTCGTTGCCGGAATTATCGACAGCTGTAACCCGGAAGGAGTGGCTCCGGCTTGCGGTTGCAGTATAAGTATAGCTGGTAATCTGAGCCAGATTTTCAATGACCGTCGATCCTTCCCGGATTCGATACCCGGCCAAATCAATATCGCTTACCGGCGGCCACGAAAGTTTGACTTTTGTTAAATCTGTGCCATCAAGTGTGGCTGCCAGACTGGCAACATCTGAGGGCGCAACGTCTTTGCCGGTAACTTCTACCGCCAAAGATACAACCCCGGTTGAGGTCACACCGGCATAATTAATGGTGCAAACCTTTACTAAGTAGGAGGTCTGGGTTTTGACGCCGATAATGGTAGTACTGAACGCGGTTATGCCAGTCTCCCATTCAGTCCAGGTCTGCCCATTGTCGCTGCTGTACAAAACTTTATAGCCGCTAACCAGCTTGTCACGCGCAATACTCCAGGATACATTCAAATTGGAAACCATCGTACCGTCTTTTTGCCGGTAGGTTTCTTCGGCCACGCTCACCTTGTTGACTTCGGTTGTTGGCTCCAGTTCGCTGTAGTTGATTTTGGGTATATTCGTCGCTTCCGTATAGACTTCTTCAATATATTCAATGCAGGAGATTTTGCGCCGCAAATCCTGATCCCGGCTGATGCTGAGTACTCTGAAAGGCTTGACCACTTTGTTGGTTTCACCAAAGCTGTATAGGTCCCATTGCTGTGGTACAGGGGAAAGTGTACTAGTAAGCGTCACTGTATCAGTGCGTATTTCCTCTGATACGCCCTGCACGCCGACGGTAACAATACTTTGGACATCCTGGGCAGCCGTCACCGCCGGGTTGGTAATCTGCACGGCGACCGCATAGGATTTGCCTGGTTCTAAAGTTACCTCACGATCAAACTGCAGCGTGGTAGCCGTTGCAGCCAGCAACCGGCCGGAATATCCCCACTGCGGCACATCATGCGCCAGCAAAACCACATCGTTAATCTGACAGGCAATGGCATCAATGTCTGCGCTGTGCTCTACTGTCCGCTGCAGATATTGATTGAGCCGCAGCCGGTATTTTCCTTCCCGGTAAGCCTGCTCTACAGTGGTAACGCCATCCAGCATAATCTGAGTGATGTTGGGCTCAGTCGTCCGGTCATAGTTATCAGCGTAAACCGTAATGATTTCCTTCTGATAGGCTTTGTCCTTGTTGGCAAAGGTGATCTCTATTGCATTGGCCCGGTCCTTCAGGCCGGCAAAGGTTTCTTTGAATTTGTCGGTAAGAATATTGCCGACCGTAAATAGCTGTACCGGCTCTCCGGGAGCATCACAGACACACCCGTACCGGGTGCCCCGCATAATGACCTTGCCGCGGCCGACACCTTCCGGCTTCTGCAGCGCAGTCCAAAGATCGTCCGCCGTGTTGAAGATATAATTGAAGGTCAGGCCGCGGCTATCGCAAAATTCCGCCCAAACGGCGAAATCCCGGTACACCGCCCGCGCTGCCGGAGTACCCTGAATAACAAACTCCAATTCGCCGGTATTGACATTTTTAATTTGCCGGCAGCGATGAATCATATCATAGGCCGCCCATGCCGGATTGGTAGCCGGTTTTTGTTCATAGTTACCACTATCTGGATTCCATACCCAAACCTTATCTTTGGTTTGCAGCCAGGTTATGCTTGGCATCCCCCCGCTCAACTGATTTGTCGCCAGCGCCTTGATGCCGACAAGCACTTTGCCGGGACGGGCAAAATCGTCATACATAATGCTTGACAATTGCGTCCAAAATACACGGGTGGCATAGCGGTTGCTCGTACCGCTTTTAGCTACACATTGAACGCGTACCTCATATTTTGCGGCAGGAAGGTGGTCTACGCGGTAGGTACGAAAAAAGGTGGTATTTTGGGCTGCCGAAATAACCAAATTACTATTTGTTCCGTAGATAAAGTTACTCCAGGCGGAGTCCCCGACCTTACGGAACTGGGCTTGCAGCGTGACCGAAGCGCTGCCCAGACCGCCGTTATCCTGGGCATAATATAACCCGTAGGGAAGCTCCAGGGTTATTTCCAGGCCTGCCACTGCACTTCCTTCGGTTTGCTGCGTGGTCCAGGTATTGTCCACGTTTAATTCATAAGCTAACGCCTGATCGACATAGCTGTCGTTAAAATTGAAAATTACCGGTTGGTCATTCGCTCCTAGCCGGGTTTCAACACCAACGCCTTTGTAATAGGCTATTGGATTATCATTTATCCGTATGTCGCTAATACTGTCAATCGGCCCTTCACCGCCGCACAGTAAGATATTCAGATACTGCTTGTCGCCATCGCTTGACACATGCTGGGCAAGTATCTGTCCGGCCGTCCGCATGGTGCCATACGTTACCGCCAGGGCGTTGCCCTGGTCGGTCAGTGGTTGCGAATTGCTCCAGTTGTAGGTTGGATTGGGTTCATAGGTTTTCTGGTCGGCCTTAGCCGGCGGAAACCAGTGATTGATAAGGGTGCCGCCGATCATACCGACAGCACCGGCAGCCATTCGTCCCCAGAATCCGCCCCATGATTTTACCAACCCGCCAATAGCAGCACCTATGGTAATCGAAGCAATCGCCCGGAACCAATCTCTGCCACTTTTGCCGACAACCGGACAGACGGCGATCCAGTCATCCTGATTGACAAGCTGTTCTTTTGCATTCTCGACAACATTCCCGCCAATACTGACAACAAATTCATCCAAGCCCATAATGTATGGCTGAATATATTCATAGGCCGTTTTCCCGGGAATATGCCGGCAGGTATGAATTTCCTTGTCAGTATGATTAAACGGGTTTTTCAGTACAGTTAATGTAATCATTTTTTCACCTCCGGTACATAAAATCCTTCGATACGATTTGCCCAGGCGGGATTGTCGATGCGGTCGATGTTGACACCGATTCGCTTGCGGGTATGTATAAACCGTCCCTGACCGATGTATACCCCCGTATGGTCACAGTAAACGGTGAACCGGATAACAACAAGCGCCGGAATGGGGATGTCTCCTTCACACCTGCGCCACCAGGGTCGCTGCTCATTCACTTCACTGTGAATGCGGCTAGCGTCTTCACAAGATATTTTGTAATCAGGCAGGGTAATCCCATAGCGCCTGAATACTTCCGTGGATAGCCCCCAACAGTCAAGCCCTACTGTTGGATTGCGTCCGCCGTCGATAAAAGGCAGACCAATTAGATCCTCAAGTTGTTTACTCATACTACCCCCAAATAAAAAATCGCCCAACGGCGATTTCGCTTATGAGACTTTCCTTTTCCCTTGTCCATACAGTTCGGCAGTTAAGCATACAATCCGCCTTCCGGGATGCTTGGCTCACCGCCGTATCGCACCGCGTTACCCCGGACGCGGCAGGACTGCAAGGTACCATCACACGCAGGCAAAGCCCCGGCATACCCGCACTCCAGCCCTTTATATTGATCGCGCCAGGCGCAGAAATTTTTCAGCACCCGCCGAAAAGGGAACCGGAGCTGGGTGGATATGTCGGAACCAAGGTAAAAATTTACCCATTTGCTGTCACAGGTGGTTGACTCCACGGTAAAGATTTCTTCCACCTCAGGCAGTGTATTTTCAAGATGCTGGGAATGTACCACTCTGAGCGTTACGGTGGTACCCGTCAGACCATCGTGTTTTTCCACATAGGCCTGCACAATTTGCGTAATGTTGGAAACCTGCAGCGGTACAGCCTCCGGTTTGCCTTCAATATCTTCAATGATTTCGCCAAGTTGAAAGTTAAAAGCGGTCCAGTTATAGCCATTCCATACGATGTCTTCATTATTGCGTACCAGCCGCAAAGGTTCCTCGGAATTTGGAATAGCGACCTCCGCCAGCAACAGCCAAACGCCGTCACTGGCAAGCAGGCTTTTTTCCAGCATACCGGCAACTGAAAGGTTAAGCATGTTACACCTCCTGGATTGTCAATGTACCGGAATAATACCCCGGCGCCGATAAGTCGAAACTAATGTCCCCGCCGGTGAACCGGACGGAAAACAACTGTCCGGAATAGGGATCATCAGGGACGGTTGGATAATACCAGTCAAAGATCAAACTGCCGCCATAAACTGTCTTACAGTAAAAATCGCGCAAAGCCGCATAATCGGCGGCAGGCAGCGCCGTCCATTTCAGGATGAATTTCAGCGGCACGCGGGTAAATTTGACCCGGGAAACCACCAGTCCATTTTCCATTTCGGACTGTAAGGAAGGGTCTTTGATTTTGGTTGTAAAGGGGTATACCGGTTGTTGAATAGTAGGAAACTGTGCCATTACTTTTACCTCCTCTAATTATTTTATTGGAATTTGCCCAAAAATAAGGCTATTGAACACCAGTGGCAGCATCCGCGAAAGATGCTGCCACTCAAATCGTTTTTTATTTATAGCCATAACCACAAAAAGCAAACTCCTGTACTAGCTTGTTCCTTTAGACAAATTAAAAAACTCTTCATCCTGAATATTTCACCTTTTGCACTCTGCTTTTGGCTTTACGGTTCTTGTATACTTCAGGCCTAGTAATATAGACAAAATTCCCAAAGAACACGAAATAACGCCTGCAACAAGAACCCCTATACGACTTTCCATTAAACTGCTACCATTACTTCCCCAAACCAGAATTACGGCTGTTGAAGCAATACAAATAAGCGCTACCCCTATCAGAATATACATCACACCAACTATTCTTGCCCCGATTTTATATAGCTTCCCGAATAAGCTTGTTTTCGACGGGATACCAACATATGGGGGGATATTACCGCCGGTGTAATAACCAGGGTTATATTGATTATCCTGCCACTCTTTCAGTTCCTCAATTGGATTTTCGCATTTTTTACGTTTATTACCCAAACTTCTCCCCCCCCTTTTTATCTAGCACTATCTGTAGATTCATTGCTTTATGTCAGGACTTATGAAAAATGTCTTGCCGGGAAAAAATTTCTTCCAATTTCTTGGCTAACAATTGGTATGGACCATCATTACCTATTATGATAGGCGCAATCGGTTTTTCTTTGAAGTTGGAGCCACCCCAAAATCCGGATCTCCCAACTTCATACTTATCACCACTATACACTTTTGGCATGACAATAATCTGCCCGTTGTCGTTTAGCGTTATATATGCAGTAAACGGATCCTGGGCGTGCTGTTTGTCTAGAGTTAGACGATATGTCCTATAATCTGTCAATACATTAAATGCACCCTCAGAATTGGTTTTTGGTGGAGTAACCGTTTTACCGGCATTTTCTTGGAAGAATTTATTATTTAACCCGACCTGTATAATAATTCTTGTATTACCATTATTTTCCTGTTTAATTACTTGAATAAGCGTTTTATCTATTGATTTTAGAATAGAATCAGCCGTGCCTATAAAAAATGACGCCCCACCAAGCGCTGCCACACCTTGCCGGTCAGGTTGGTGTGAATATACAGCTTTATCTCCCGCCTCTACAATTGGTTTGACACTTACGTTAGAGGCTGCAATACCAGCTGCGAACCGAGAAATGTTAAAATCCCATAAAGTGGTATCATATATTTCAACAGTCTGCCATCCGCCTGAATTCATATCGTTCCCACTCCATGGCACATATATATTATACATTTTCCCTTTATAATTGACAGTTGTATAATCCGGCACTTTTTTGAAATATACTGTATTGTCATCTCTATCTGCTTCCACTACGACTTCGTTGAACCAAAATTCCTTTTCAGAACTGCCCGGAATTGTAACAAGTTTAGCATATTCAATAAAAGAATCCTGAAAGATTTCTTTCTGTCGATCACACTGCTTTAGGTCATCAGGATGCACCCTTCCGGAGGCGGTTACCCTCCAGAATCCAGTTCCGAGTAGATTTCTTCTTAACCGATAACCATCTATACGGTTTTGCTGAGTCAATGTTGGGTTAATAAACACAGGATTCTGCGGAGCTATTCTTGCAAATACGTTGTTCCATATACTATACCAATCATACGATGTTCCTCTGGGCGCTGTGACTACCACCTCAGGCAAAGTAAACTCGGGTACTGCTTGATCGTTAAACTGCTGATTTGTATTAAATTCATCACTCATATATCCAACTCCTTCCAGCACAAGCCCTTTATTACACCAAAGTCCTGTAAATATGGTTTAGCTAAAACCAATTTACAGGACTATTTAAGGGAATTGATATTTATAAAACCTAAGGAGAGACTTCCTATACTACAGCATAGAAAGCATGATCATTGACCAAAGTAGTTACAATCGCACTGCCGCCGCTGCCATTTTCATAAAAGGCCTTAAACGGCAAATGGATGTAGATACCTTTGTCACTTTCAATGCCGGGTGATGTTTGCTGGAAAATAACTTCTTCCATAAAAAATTGCAGGCTGTGAGTGCCACTGGTGAACTTGAAGGTTAGCGAAGATTTTGTGTTATTAACCGCCTTATAGAGCAGCGCCGTATCAGCAAAAAACGCCTTGATACTACCGGACACCTGGAGAATACCTTCAGGCAGGTCGGTGCGGCAACCGTTGCCGCCAATGGTGTAGTTATTGCCATTCAGGCCAAAGTCTGCGTTCAGGCTGGCTTCGGTTACAATGGCCAGCTGCGTCCCGCTTTCTTCAATCGACCCTTGAAAGTTGCTGAATTTCAGAAGCTCAAGTGTGGTTAGTGAAGATGCAAAAGGCGCAGCGCCAACAGTACGTTTCGCGCCGATAATATAAATATTAGCCGTTAATTCATCGTCACCGCCATAGGCAAAGGCAAAATTGCTTACTTTGCAGCCGTTAAACATTTCATAGGCTGGAATATCCGGATACTGCTGTTCCAGCACCAGTGAGGGCTGACTCTTAGTTCCTTTGAAGATATGGGTGTAAAGACCACCGGAGCCAGAAGTCGTCGAGGTGCCAAACATGGCCTGCAGCCAAAAGCCGATACCGACTTGATCAATAGGTACAACAATACTGCCGAATATATCGGTATTGCCGATTACCGGCCGGAGCTGGTCACGCTGGCTGCAGATGGTAGCAGAATGTATCAGGTTTTGATTAATTGCCAGTCTTGATCGGTTAAAAGGTATGTTATAGCCTAGGGGAGAGGCCGGCGTGAGTCCATAGGCAGACTCATAACTCAGTGCCAATTGAGAATTAACCCCTTTTGCTCTTGGCATAATAAAACCCTCCTTAGAAATTGATGCTATAACCATTCACAGGTGTAATTGTTACGGTAATATCCATTCGTCCGCAAAATTGCGGGAAATAGGCAACAGGCTCAATGTTGTAATGTAACACACTAATCGGGTTGTCAGGCCTTAGCTGCGCAAGCTCCAGGTAGATCAATTGCCCGAGACTGTCACATTCCGCTACGCCGCTATACTCTGTCAGATTACCGGTCACCACCACCGCGGGTTGCGATACCATCCAGCTAATCGTGAGTTTATACGTGTACTCCTGCAATTCCAGTCCTTCTGATTTAGTTCCCGGATAAAGAATAATCACCGGGCCATCAGTTGCTGCCGGCGGTGTTTTGCCATTGATACCGACGAAGATGTTGGGCGGTTTGTTATAATGGGCTGTGCAAAAATCCCGTATCGGCTGGCTGGCCTGCAAGGCGTCCCGCCAGACAGTAATGATGTCGCTTAATTTCAATGTTGGAATCATGAGATTGTCTCCTTTCTTTACTAGCACTTAAGGTGTCTTATCCTGATTGGCTGCATATACTCCCATTTGGCAAATGGCGCATTTGCCAGTGGTGCCGGTGGCAATCCACCAGGCGCATGCCTCCTTCATACATTGACAAAAGAAGGCCGAACTATTTTCGGGTTTAATACAAAGTAAAGGGCAATACATGTTTCTCACCTCCTATTCTTTATCCGTACATAAATGGCAACAACCGGCGACTTTTTTTCTGGCCTCAAAACCGTATCCCCAAACCGGCTCCATAGTGCTTACCATTGGTCGTCCCGCCAATATAGCCGGTCATTTTACCAGTAATATTCCGTTTCAATCGCCATTCGCTCCCGTGATTAGACCAGCCAAGTTCCAGTTCGTTCGGCTGATTAAGTTTTGCCTTTTCCGCCATCCAGGCGAGTCGCTCTTTGTCCAGCTCCGCTTTTAGCCGCTGATTGAAAAGCTCGGTAATATCAACCTGGGCCTGCAGCTGCTGGGTTATCTGTACCGTACCGTTTTCTCCCAGGGTGACGGTCTCGGCTTCCCTGGCATTTTTGAGTTCATACTCCTGACCGTTCACAATGACATAGACCTTGTTATCCCGATTAATCAGCCGCGTGACTTCGCCTGGCTGGTCTGGTTTAACAAGCACATATTCTGTTTGCTTCCGGGTTTCACTCTTGACGCTGACAGGCGGCAGTTCTTGATAACTCACCTGTGTCTCGGTTCGGGGGAAAAAATAGTAGACAATACTGCCTCCCACCAGGCAGCCCAGAATAAAGCCGGTGATATACCGCCAGTTAATCATCATATTGGGTCAGTTGATTGGCGGCAATTGTCAATAAAATATCACGGGCATAATTCGGATTGGTTGCATAAATTGGAGCCAGGGTTTGCACGAAAGTTTCCAGGGAGGTGTTGTCAATATGCTTGACATACACCGGCTCCTGGGTCAACAACAGGCACCAGTCTTCAATTGCGTCTTCTAAGGAGCTATACAACTTGAATTTATCCACAATGCTGACTAATTCACCGTTATAATACTCCTGGGTCCTCACTTCGGTAAATAAATCACCGGCTGCAGCTTTTCTGCCAAATATATTGTAGTCGCCGATAGTATACCGGCCCCAGCCGCTTTCAATGGCTGCCTGGGCAATACACATACTGGCATAGAGACGGTAGCTTCTGCAAATGCGTTGGGCAGCAGGGGCAAGCCAGTCAATAAATTCATCAGGTGTCATTACTTTAACCCTCCCAGTTTTGAACGGATAAAGGCCAGCAGCGGGGTAAGTCTCTGTACCCCGGCATCCCGAAGGTTTTCCACAATACTGACCGCTTCGGTTACTGCTAAATAAAACCATGCTGTTCTTAAAAACACGCCGTCTCCCCCGGTCATACTGTCGACTTGCACAACGGCTGCCACTAAGACCATATACAGAATGATTTTACCGGCAAACTTTGTTTTCATCATTTCCGATGTAATATATCTGTTGGCAAAAGCCTTTTTCATACTCTGAATGCATTGCCAAAGGCCAGCCTGCGTCCGGCATATTCCCTGATCAAGCAAGTATTTGTAGGATAAAGACAACCATTTTGTCATCAAATCAAGCAGGATCAGCACGATAAAGGCCACCAGGGCCGTCCCATGGCTGCTAAAGAAAAAAGACAGGGTACCGGCCAAAGAAATCTTGACCGGTGCTACATCCAGTAATGAATGGGCGGCTCCTTTTACTGCTTTGCACACGCCTTCTGCTATATCTCCCAACACATAAACCCACCTCCATGAAAAAAGAGCCCTGCAGGCTCTTTTTAAAATTTATTCTTCATTTTTACAACTAACATCTCCTCCTACTCTTTATCCGTACAAAACAGGAGCATTTAGGATAAACTATTCTCCATTGCACATATTTTTTTATCTTTAATACTAAATTTTTCAAACCTCACATACTCATTCTGCTTTGACAACCAGTTCCGCTTAACACTACACCCATTGAGCATAACTTAACTGTCACCCGGCATCATGCTATGGCATATTCAAAAAGTCATATGCCCGAATTCGTTCATTCGATAAAATTTCTTATTGCTCCGTCGCCAGCTAATATCAAGGGTGTTTAGCTGAGAATGAATCTTTTTGGCTTTTTCTTTGATCTCTGCTTCTGTTAATTCCGGATTTTGGCGGCGGTAGGCTTCTTCAATTACAGACAGTGTGTAATATCTCATTGTACTACCTCCCGGTATTTCTTACCTTTGCTGTCTTATTGGCATTTAAGTAATCTGTTATGAACACCAATGCCCGCTTCATGTTGTATTTTAGTCTGGCTGTATTCAATTGAAGATCAAGGCAAATTTCTGAGGAATTGTGACCTGACTTTAGCATATTGAGAATTTTTTGTTGTAGCGGTGATAATATTGCGATACTCTGATCTACATCAACTAATGTGCATAATATATCTTCTTTGGTATTGATCGCAGAAGCCGAGCGAATTTTATCAAAATTGACAGCAGTCACTTGTACAATGCTGTATAGCTCTTCATAATGCTTGATGATACTCGTGATTTGCTCAACAGTATATTCATTTGTGCTTGCTTGTCTATCATCACAATACTGATTCATACTATCCCCCCCTATTCTTTATCCGTACAAGTTGGGATACTAAAAGCTACAATATTTTCAAAAAAAGTTAATATTTTTTAAAAAATCCATATCCCGGATAATGTCAGGCTAATTTGGCCCAACCGGCTATATACATGAAAAAAAGCAGGGAGTAGGCCACCGGCCCCTGCCCTGCTCTCATACTACTTGCCAGGCCATCCTCATAATGCTATGCCTTCCGCTAATGGAGCACCATTAAAAATAACATGATCTATGGAATAAAAAATCCCGGCTATTATAATAGCCGGGAAAGAAATATAAACACTTAATAATCCCCTCCCTATCGCTCGTAGGTTAAAGCGGTGATTGTCAAACAGGCAGTTCTCCTGGCTCCGGATCCTTACTCACCCAAACCTTCCCAGAATATATATTCCAGTGGTATAATCTTGGGTTTGCTCCCCGTTACAGTGGCGGGACCGCGCCGGTTTTACACCGGTCTTCCCTATTAAGCCCCGTAGGGCACCTGCAGCAGTATATATGAAGTTTATTATATTTTATCACAATATGTAAAATTTTGCCATTGTCACTCTGTTATTCTAGCAAATTATCATATATGGAAAACCGTCGTTCGGGCATAGCATGGTCAAAAGAAGTTAGCAGCTACAGTAATCCAATCATCTTCCAATATGGAATTAATACACAAACACACATTATATAAACAACGACTGTCAGCGGAATTCCCAATCGTACGACTTCTTTTTGTGTATACATACCATTTTCTTCACCTTGCCCTATTAGCATACTTAATTGTTGGAAAGGAAGAATATAGTGGATTCCAATAGCAGTATATACTAAAAATACAGTGACTATTGGATTTATACCTATTGGTTGTGTAAACAATAACAATGCCGGAATTGCAATACCCATAACCGCGATTACACTCCCCAACGCCATATGGATGGCGATTGATACTGTAGCAATAAATGCAGCTAATATATATATATTTCCTGGTACTGTAGAGGGCAGAATCGTTTGAGCAATCCAGGCATTCATTCCAGTAACTCCACCAACTGTACCAATTGTTATGGCGGCAGTCAAAAATAATAGTATATGAATCGGAACCTCACTCCAATCTTTAGGAGTAAGAATACCACCGACTGCCGGAAGCGCCATGCCCATTGCAATTATTAGAGTTACCCAACCCAGATGAATACCGTGAATCGAGTCTGTCATCCAGAAAACGATTGCTAAAAAAATCCAAATAGCTGTGCGAATTTCCAACGGTTTCATGCTACCCATTGAGGCAAGCTTTTTTTGAATCTCCTCTTTATTAAGAGAAACTTCTTTGCTTGGTTTAAACAAAAATAATATTAAGATGCAAGTCAGGATGCTCGCAATAATATTCGGTGGTCCCATATAAATAAACCAGTCGATCCAACCAATAGCTTTGCCGGTTGCTTGAACTGCAAGAACGTTAAGTACACTATCACCAGTTAAAAATATCAGTGAAACCGGCACAGAAGCGGCAAAAACAGTAAAACCAATCTTAACTGCATCTTCCTGCGGAATGTCGGCGTTTTTAACTATAACAGCCATAACAGACATGATGAGAAAAGCCCGAGGCCATGGATGAGGAATTAAAACGCTTAGAATAAAAGTAAGTAGAAAAGTTGAAATTATAATACTTCTGTAAGAATCTACAAACTTCAAAATAAAGTTATACGCAATACGTTCACCTAAGCCAGAGGATTTAACCGCACCTGCGATCAAGTATGCACCAATCACAAGGTACATTATTGGACCGCTCCAAGGAGCGAAAATAACCGAAACCGGGGCAACATTAAATACTACCAACAATGCCAGATACAAACCGGCAGTAAAACCAGGCTGAGCAATTTGAAAGCCCCAAAAGGCAACTGTCATAAAGGTTAATGCCAGACACATTTTACCTGCTGCACTAAGTCCGGCAAGTGGCATTAAATGAATTCCAACGGCTAATAATATGCCGACTATTAGACCAATAATTGGTTTGTTTTCCCCCACTCTACAACCTCCCAAGTAAATATCAATTAAAATTGAATTGTCTCATCCTTTTTAACGGCAGCGGCAGACGCAATTGGTTACCGGCTGGCGCCACACTTTTTGATTTCGGCTTTGTAAACAGTTGTATCGCAAGTATCATGCCACTCTTTTCCCCCGATTGACAAAAGACGGCACTGCCTGAGAAAACCCGCATGTAACAAGGAATTCAGCCTTACTTCCCCAGCAGTTATAAAAATTGCTTTACCTTGATACACAAAAAACCTATTTCAATTGTGAAATAGGTTTTAAACAATTGTCTGTTCAGAGCATGTATACTC
>POVV01000800.1_pt1 | contig 16127 bp, 14 predicted proteins | sample 1560271 | NCBI WGS metagenome assembly POVV01 (sample SAMN08337232, study PRJNA429181) | Bioreactor metagenome, whole genome shotgun sequencing project. | biome: cows' rumen and soil; feature: anaerobic; isolation source: anaerobic chemostat enrichment culture, galacturonate as sole carbon... | reverse complement strand
TTTATTGGAAAAGCGTGGATTTTCCTGGAATGCAAGAGATAAGGCCTGCCGCTTCTTAGCGTCGAGAGGTTTTGCTTCCGCAACAATTGCTCAATCGATGGATTTATTACGAAATAATGAGTAAGATGTTACCGTTTTATCAGCAGCTTGATACTGTATGAAAAACCAATTACAATTAAATTATTCCATGTGTATTTTTATAATGATTCTGATAGCACAGGGATGGTGTAGGTGAGCAATAAGCCGAGTTGATACTCGGCTTTGCCCTTAATTAACGAAAAAGGAGGTGTGATGTATTATCATCGAGCTAATTATTACTGCAATCATTGTGGGAGTGTTCGGATTTGGTATTGGTTACTGGGTTCGCAAGAATGTAGCAGAAGCGAAAATTGCTACTGCGGAGGAAGCGGCCAAGAAGATCCTTATCGAGGCGGAAAAAGTCGGCGAAGGCAAGAAGAAAGAAGCCCTGGTTGAAGCTAAAGAAGAAATCCATCGTCTGCGTAATGAACTTGACCGTGAAGTCAAGGAACGGCGTTCAGAACTCCAGCGTTTGGAACGGCGTTTGGTGCAAAAAGAAGAAAACCTCGACCGTAAGATTGATGCCATTGAAAGAAAGGAAGAGGTTCTCAGCCGCAAGGAGGCTGAGGTGGATAAAAGCCAAGATAAGATTAATGAATTATACGCTAAACAGCAGGCAGAACTGGAACGGCTGTCAGGCTTAAGCTCTGAGCAAGCCAGGCAGTTGCTTTTGGCAAGTGTTGAGGAAGAAATCAAACACGAAACAGCCATAATGATTAAAGATCTTGAACAACAAGCTAAAGAAGAATCTGACAAGAAGGCCCGGGAGATTATTTCGCTGGCGATACAACGCTGTGCTGCAGATCACGTAGCAGAATCTACCGTTTCGGTAGTGGCCTTGCCGAATGATGAAATGAAGGGGCGGATCATTGGCCGCGAGGGCCGTAATATTCGTACCCTGGAAACTCTTACCGGAATTGATCTCATCATTGATGATACACCCGAAGCAGTGATTTTATCCGGTTTTGATCCGGTTCGCCGTGAAGTGGCGCGGATTGCATTGGAAAAATTGATTGTTGATGGACGAATTCATCCGGCCCGTATTGAAGAAATGGTTGAAAAAGCGCAAAAAGAAGTTGAACAGAAAATCAAAGAAGCAGGCGAACAAGCTACCTTCGAGACTGGGGTACATGGTTTGCATCCTGAAATGATCAGGTTGCTTGGACGTCTCAAATATCGCACAAGCTATGGGCAAAATGTCTTAAAACATTCGATTGAGGTTTCTCACTTGGCAGGTATTATGGCTGCCGAGCTTGGCGTAGACGTTATGCTAGCTAAGCGAGCCGGTTTATTGCATGACATTGGAAAAGCAGTTGACCATGAGGTTGAAGGGCCTCATGTTACGATCGGCGGAGACTTAGCGAAAAAGTATCGTGAATCTGCCGAAGTGATTAACGCTATTGTTGCCCACCATGGCGATGAAGAACCGCTGACGGTTCAGGCTGTTCTTGTTGCTGCTGCCGATGCTGTCTCCGCAGCTCGTCCCGGCGCAAGACGTGAAAGCCTTGAATCTTATCTCAAACGCCTAACTCGCTTAGAGGCAATCGCTGAATCCTTTGAAGGTGTCGAGAAGACATATGCGATTCAGGCGGGGCGTGAGATCCGCATTATCGTTAAACCGGAGAAAATTGATGACACCTCATCAGTTTTGATGGCACGCGAAATTGTTAAGAAAATTGAAAGTGAACTTGAATATCCAGGGCAAATCAAAGTCACCGTCATTCGGGAAACTCGTGCGGTGGATTACGCTAAATAGTGCTTTTCAACAGTCTGCGGTCTCTTCGGAGACCGCTTTCATTGTGAGAAACAACCATATTCATCATGGCAGGATTTCTCCGGCAATTCTAGAATTATACGATATGCCATTATTCTTTTATCTACAATTTGGACGGTGAACAAGATGCCGAAGTATCAACAAGGCGACAAACAGGTTTCTGATGGTGTCAATCTGCTTATATCCATCCTCGTTCGGTATCCGGAAGTGGGGACGATCAGCTATAATTCCACAAATCAATCAATTAAACTGACGTTTATGCTAGCCGGATTACCTGATGATAAACAAATAGATTGTATTGTCAAACATATTACTCAAAGCTTGTCTGTGTATCATCTGTTGAAGAATGTAAAACAATCCTTGCTTACGATTAGTATGAATCGCCATGAACCGATGTCGATATTAACGATTATCCGTGATGTTCATTCTTTGACCCGCGGTGAAATTGCGTTAATTATTTCACTGTTGCGAGATAAAGTAGTTGATTTGCTGGTAACGGATGCCAGTGAGTTTTTAGTAGAGGAAGATTTATTGATTCAGGAAGAGTTAATTGAAAGCATGCTGGAAAATATGAAACAGAAGTATGATCATCATAGCCTGATCGGTATTCGCGAAGATGGCAGAGTGCTTGTATTTAATAAATAATAAATTGTTTCTCTTTTAATTCATAATTATTTGAATCTTTTACTCTTTCAGAGAGGATTTTTAGTCCAGACAACGAATATTTGCAATGTGAAACAAAACATCGTTGCGGCACTAATGATTCTAACTAAGGAGGACACTTAGATATGGAAGTATTAAAAGTATCAGCAAAGTCCAACCCCAATTCGGTGGCAGGAGCATTAGCTGGGGTATTGCGTGAGCGGGGGGGGGCCGAAATGCAAGCAATTGGCGCTGGAGCTCTCAACCAAGCAGTCAAAGCTGTTGCCATTGCCCGGGGGTTTGTTGCCCCGCACGGTGTTGATCTGGTATGCATCCCTGCGTTTACGGATATACTCATAGACGGTGAAGAACGTACCGCCATTAAGCTTATTGTTCAGCCGCGCTGAAAGCAACAAAACCTGTTCAGCAGATGGACAGGTTTTTGTATTCATATCACATGATTTTCAAGCCTCTGCTGAGGCATACTAGTTCTGCCGAACAATGAAAGAGAGGCTTGTCGTATGAAAATAGCAGTGATTGCCGGACACCTGAAAAACATCTCCTGTGAAACCCTTATTATTTGCATTCCAGAGGCAGCTTCTACTCAGGATTATTCCGCTATTGCAGAGATTGACCAGGCTTTTAATGGGAAATTGACAGCTTTCCTGGAGGAAAAAACAGATTGTAGGCGGTTTGGTGAAATTACGGTAATTTATCCTTTTGGTGCAATTGCCGCTAAACAAATTATGCTCCTGGGTCTGGGTAATCCTCAGGAATTGACAATTGACAAATTGCGTTGCTTATCAGCTAGTGCGCTCAGATCAGCCAAGCGGTTAAAATCAAAGTCGGTTGCTATGGCTGTTCGGCACAATCCTGAACTGACCGGCTTGGGGATGCCGGGCTTACAGGCAAGTATTGAGGGCGCATACCTGGGGCTGTATGAATTCAATCACTATAAAAGTGACAAGAAGATGCCGTTGCTGAGCGATATTCAGATTATTGCCGGCCCAACCGATAATACCGCTGATTTGCAGGCGATAGTTGACAAAGCGGTCATCATTGCCGACAGTGTTTGCTTTGCCCGCGATTTAGTGAACCATCCATCCCTGTATATGACGCCGGAACGGATGGCGCACCATGCAGAAGAATTAGCGCAAAATTATGGTATGGAGATAGAACTGCTTCGTGAATCACAGATTCGGGAACAAGGGCTGGAGGCTTTTTGGTCGGTGGCCAAGGGGAGCGACGAGCCGCCGGTTTTAATCGTTCTCACTTATTGCGGTAATCCGCAGAGTGCTGAAAAAATAGCCTTAATTGGCAAAGGGATAACTTTTGATAGTGGCGGCATTTCCTTGAAGCCCAGTGAAGGTATGGGAGAGATGAAGGATGATATGGGCGGTGCTGCTGCCGTGCTGGGTGCGATGAAAGCGATTGCCCGGCTTAAACCCTTGTCAAACATCCTCGCAGTCATCCCGTGTACGGAGAATATGCCATCAGGCAGGGCATTGAAACCGGGCGATGTTATTAACTCACATGGCGGCAAGACGATTGAAATTATCTCGACAGATGCTGAGGGCCGGTTGGTTCTGGCTGACGCAATCAGTTATGCTCGCCAACGCGGAGCGACCAAATTGATTGACTTGGCGACTTTGACTGGCGCTTGTGTTGTCGCTTTAGGAAAAGTGGCATCAGCCATTGTTTCCAATGATAAGCAGTGGAGCCAGACTGTACTGGATGCAGCCGAAGCGACTGGTGAGAAAATGTGGCCCTTGCCGGTATTTGCTGAATATAAAGAGCAAATAAAAAGTGATATTGCCGACCTGAAAAATTCTGGCGGGAGGCCTGCAGGCGCTATAACAGCCGGTTTGTTTCTGGCGGAATTCGCTGCTGCAACACCCTGGGTTCATATTGATATTGCCGGTACTGTAACCAGCGATAAAGAAACTGGTTACTACCAGAAAGGAGCAACCGGAATTGGCGTGCGTACATTAATTCAGGTTGCTGAAACCATATGATTCAAGCTGATTTCCATATCCATACCACCGCATCCGATGGCCGGATTTCTCCGCCGGATATCGTATTGCAAGCTGTTCAAGCCGGCTTAACCCATATCGCAATAACCGATCACGATACGGTAGATGGCTTATTGGCACTGGAAAATTGTTCACAAGCAGCAGAGTTGACGGTAATACCTGGTGTTGAATTTAGTACAGATATGCCGGACTGTGAAATTCATATATTAGGATATGGGATTGATAGTAAACATGTTCCATTGCGGCAACAATTAGCGCTGTTGAAGAATGACCGATTGGCTCGCATTCGCCGCATGGCCATGAAAATCACTGAGTTAGGCTATCCCATCGATGAAGGAGAGATTCTGGCTGTTGCCAAGGGCGCGGCTGCAGGCCGTCCGCATGTGGCAACAGCCTTGGTTGAAAAGGGATACTTTGCTTCGGTTGCAGAGGTCTTCCAGACTTTGTTGAATTATGATAAACCAGGCTATGTTCCGCATTATAAAATGACTCCTGATGAAGTCATCGCCTTGATTCGTCAGGCTGGCGGCGTTTCTGTATTAGCGCATCCCGGCTTGGTGGGCAATGATCAGCAGGTTCAGCAGATGATCGAAACAGGAATTGACGGCTTAGAAGTATACCATCCTCAACATGATGGTGCGGCAACCGCAAAATATCTTGCTTTAGCTCAAAACCATGGTCTGTTGATTTCCGGCGGTTCGGATTATCACGCGATTTCCGGGCGTTTTCCGGAGAAATTAGGAGAATTTAGTGTGCCGGAAAGCATTGCGAAAGCTTTTCTTGACCGGATAAATAGATCCCATGAATAGGAGGCAGTCTATGGAGGTATTTGCGTTAGTGGGGCCGAGCGGAACGGGTAAGAGTCATCGTGCGCTAATTGTTGCTCATGAACACAACGCAGATGCGATTATCGATGATGGTTTATTGATTAAAGACAGTAAAATCATTGCCGGCCTTTCCGCAAAAAAAGAGCCAAGTAAAATAAAAGCAGTTAAACGCGCTATTTTTATGGATACAGAACATACACAGGCGGTAAAAGAGGCGATCCGCTCAGTTGCGCCGGAAAGAATACTTGTTCTGGGTACATCGATTAACATGGTAGAAAAAATCATCGATGCTCTTGATTTGCCACCCTTATCCAAAGTGATTCGCATTGAAGATATTGCGACCCCTATAGAGATTACCCGTGCCAGAGAAAGCCGGATACGGGAAGGAAAGCATATTATTCCCGTCCCCACGATCGAATTAAAACCACATTTTTCGGGTTATTTGATTGATCCGCTGCAAATATTTTTTAAGAAGCCACAGGCGAAATATCGGCGAATTGGTGAAAAGTCAATTGTACGGCCTACGTTTAGCTATTATGGAAAATTATTTATTTCTGACGCTGCTATCGCGGTTATCGTTGATTATGTGGCAACAACAGATATGCAGATAACACGGACTGGCCAAGTACTTATTAAAAATTCTCATGATCGGGAAAAAGGAATTTCGATTACTTTAGACGTAACTATACGGTATGGAAGTATGCTTCGCGAAGTGGTGGCACAAGCGCAGCAAAGAATAAAGGCGATGGTAGAATATATGACTGGGATGACTGTTCGTGATGTAAACATCGATGTAAAGCGTCTCAGCTTAGAGTAGGGGAGGAGGAGTAGTATTGGACAAAACGAACAGAAATTTGATACTGTTTTCCGGATACGCAAAACTGCCCACAGGTATTACGGCTAGTGAAATGTATAAGGTTATCGGCGTAATTGTTTTAATTGATGTGGACAAAGATGTTATTGTCGAGGCGGATTGCACGTTGGCCACAAAACTTGCCAACAAGCATGTTTCTTCCGCTCTCGTCGGTTGTTCCATGAAAAATGGTGTTGAGCCGTTAGTTCGGATCATTGATCATATATATCAAGGAAGCGCCAAAAAAGCAATTATTACCGCTTTGCGGATTATTTATGATAAGTATCGGAGTCACAAAGACGGCATGACCCCCAGCGCTTTGGATTAACTGCCAGAAAACCGGAGAATCCGGTTTTCTTTAGATTGTTGAATAACCCATATATTACAGGCTGTCGAGAAAGGCCGAGATGTGAGTGTCTTGACAAAGTTATCTCTTTAGTTTGATGACGGCCAACCCGACAAAATACTGCGTCAGCGTTTCCTAGCAGACTCCTTCCAGTATGCGTCGTCAACGCTTCCTTGTCTTTTGCCGGTTTGTCTCGCCCTAAAACTAAAATCTAACTTTGCAAAACACTGGCAGCCCGAGGAAGCGCGCAGACAGTACGTTTGCAGGGTACGGCAAGTGCGCTCCCGCAGGGCTAACAACGGCCGAACGCCATGCCTCCTGGCGCGTTCGGCACTAGCGCATCCGTGCGCGTCGCTTGGCCTTTATCGGCAGCCTGGGAAAACCGGAGAATCCGGTTTTCTTTTTTTTGATTAACCACTGACTTTATTCTATAGCGGGTTGTGAGTTATAATAGGGACAAGGGAGTGACGAAGCTACATGAAAGAACAGCAAACATACTTTATCTATACATTTGGCTGCCAATCCAACTCAGCCGATTCGGAACAGCTTGCCGCCCAACTGTTGCAAGCAGGTTATTCGGCGGCTTCAGCGCCGGATGAAGCTGACCTGATTATATTGAACACATGCTGTATTCGCGAAAGTGCTGAACGCAAGATTTATGGCAAGATAGGCGAATTAAAAAAGTTAAAAATAGCTGATCCTCAGCGCATTATCGGGGTTGCGGGCTGCTTAGCGCAAAAAGATAAGGAGAAACTGTTCGCTAAAGCGCCGCATTTGGATTTCGTTATGGGAACATTCGCTGTCGGTCATTTGTTAGAGCATGTCAATAGAGTGAAGGAAAATCGAGAACACGTTTTATCTGTCTGGGAGCAGGCAGACGAAACACAGCGCCTGCGCCCCAGCAACCTGTCAGGGCAAATCTCAGCATGGATACCGATTATGTATGGCTGCAATAACTTCTGCACCTATTGCATTGTCCCTTATGTACGCGGACGGGAGCGCAGCCGGCCAGTCAATGAGATTCTGCAGGAAATAGCGGCATTGGCCGAACAAGGCATAAAAGAAGTAACACTGCTAGGGCAAAATGTGAATTCATATGGAAAAGAAGGAGACGTGAAGGCCAGCTTTGCCGATCTTTTACGTAAGGCGGATACCATCAAAGGAATTGAGCGGATCCGTTATATGACTTCCCATCCGCGGGATATGAATCAGCAGGTTATCGATGTCGTTAAAAACAGCCGGTCAATTTGCGAACACTTTCATCTGCCGGTTCAATCCGGCAATGATTCGATCCTGAAAGCAATGAACCGTGGTTATCGTATCCAGGATTATCGCGCTCTGGTAAACGCCATCCGTCAGACTATGCCGGAATCGAGCCTGACGACAGATTTGATTGTTGGGTTTCCTGGCGAGACAGACGAGTTGTTTAATCAAACACTGGAATTTGTTCGTGAAATGCGGTTTGACGCAGCGTATACCTTCTTATATTCACCCCGTTCAGGAACACCTGCGGCGACCATGCCGGAGCAAATTCCCAGTGCAGTAAAGAAATCGCGTTTACAGCAATTAATGGATATCCAGAATGAGATTAGTTTACAAATCAATAAGCAATCGGAAGGCAAAGTTGTCGAGGTTCTAGTCGAAGGCCCCAGCAAGAATGATAGCAGTGCCTTTGTTGGCCGTACCCGGACCAATAAAATTGTTATCTGGAAATATACCGGTTCTGAACATATCGGTGAGTTATTGCCGGTTCGAATCGATAAAGCCCAGACATGGGTCTTAAAAGGAACACTGGTTAATTAATTGATACAGGTAGAGGAGAACAGAATGGCTGAAACGTACACACCAATGCTGGAACAGTATCGTGAGATAAAAAAACGTCATCTCAATGACATTTTATTTTTCCGGTTGGGTGATTTCTATGAAATGTTCTTTGAGGATGCCGAGACAGCTTCCCGGGAACTGGAAATTACGCTGACATCGCGGGACGGAGGCAGTGGAAGGCGTATACCGATGTGCGGCGTTCCTTATCACGCCGCTGATGGTTACATTGCCAAGCTGATCGGAAAAGGTTATAAAGTGGCCATATGCGAACAAACGGAAGACCCGCGCCAGGCGCAGGGGCTTGTTAAACGCGAAGTGGTAAAGGTCATCACTCCAGGCACCGTATTGTCAGAGCAAATGCTTCCGGATAAGGCGAATAATTATCTGGCTGTTTTACTGGAAGAAGACGGTCTCTTATGTTTTGCGGCTTCCGACATATCTACCGGTGAATGCATGTGGGGGTCCTTCAGCGGTTCCAGCCGGATTACGGCTATCTGCGACCGGCTTTTTTGCTTATCGCCGGCTGAGATCCTATTCGCCGGCAAGCTTGACAGCGCTGCCGCTATTAATGAATTTATTACTGCCCGGATTCCTGATTGCGCATATAGTTCGGTTGATGTGGAGGACTTCTCCGCATTACAGGCATTACCGGCTGCACATTTCGGCCAAGATGATTTGCCGGAGCAAAAACCTGCCTGTGAGTGTATTGGCTATCTGTTATACTATTTGCATCAAACACTGAAGAGTGATTTATCACATATTAACCGGCTGGTTCATTACGATGCAGAGGCACATTTGCTGCTGGATAATGTCACATTAAGAAATCTGGAGATTTCACATAATACGCGGGATGGCGGCAAAAAAGGCACTCTTTTGGGGGTGCTGGATTATACCCAGACCGCGATGGGCTCCCGCTTACTGAAGAAATGGGTTGAACAGCCGCTGAATCAGCCGGCAGAGATTACCGCACGTTTAGATGCAGTGGATGAGCTGGTCAAAAAGCCTGCAGCCCGAGCCTATCTGCGTGAACAGTTGCGCGATGTGTATGATTTTGAGCGCATTATCACTAAAATCGAAGTGGGAACTGCCAATGCGCGCGATCTTACCGCATTACGGCAGTCCTTGGCGGTTATACCACTGATAAAGGAAGCCATGCACAAGCTTTCCGCCAAGTTATTTCGCACCGCTTCCGGGTTATTGTCCAGTCATGCGGATGTAGTTCAGTTAATTCAGGATGCGCTTGTTGAAAACCCGCCGGCCACTACGCGGGAAGGCGGCATGATCCGTCCCGGCTATGATCTGGAGCTGGACGAGCTGCGTACCATATCCCGTGACAGTAAGCTGTGGATTCAGAATCTGGAGGCAAATGAGCGGGAAAAAACCGGGATACGCTCCCTAAAAGTAGGGTATAATCGAGTATTTGGCTATTACCTTGAGGTAACGCATGCTAACTCAGCAGATGTGCCGGCACATTATACACGCAAACAAACCCTGGCCAATGCGGAACGTTATATTACTCCTGAATTAAAAGAATTTGAATTGAAGGTTCTCGGTGCGGAAGAAAAGATCATTGCTTTAGAGTACCAGTTATTTGCTTCCATTCGCGAAGCGATTAAACGTCAGGTGCGCGAGATCCAACAGACGGCCAGGCAGATAGCGCTGGCGGATGTTCTCTGCTCGTTAAGTGAAGCCGCTTCCCGGCATAATTATGTAAAACCGCAGATTACGACTAACCGGGAATTGCGGATAAAGGATGGACGTCACGCAGTGGTAGAACAACTGCTGCAACGTGATCGTTTTATTCCCAATGATACCGGTCTTAACCATCATGATTGTGAAATCATGATTATTACCGGGCCGAATATGGCTGGAAAGTCTACCTATATGCGTCAGGTTGCCCTGTTGACTGTCATGGCGCAGCTAGGCAGTTTTGTTCCGGCGCGTGAAGCGTTTATTTCACCGGTTGACCGGATTTTTACCCGTGTTGGCGCGAGTGACGATTTGTCGTCAGGTCAAAGCACGTTTATGGTGGAAATGGCTGAGGTTTCGCACATCCTTAAACACGCTACCAGTAAGAGCTTGATTATTCTGGATGAAATTGGCCGCGGGACAAGTACTTATGACGGCATGAGCATTGCCAGGGCGGTTATCGAGCATATCAAAAGTAAAATCAAAGCCAAAACTTTGTTTTCCACCCATTATCACGAATTAACAGAAATGGAGAGCCAGCTTGACGGAGTGAAAAATTACTCTGTCGCCGTCAAGGAGCGTGGCAATGAGGTTGTATTTCTGCGGCGAATTGTGCCAGGTGGGGCAGACAAAAGCTATGGTGTTCATGTAGCAAAATTAGCAGGCTTACCAAACTCTATTATTGAACGGGCGCGGCAAATTTTAGCTGAACACGAACAAGCCGATCAGCGTCAATTGCCTAAAGTGGCAGCTTCCAGTCCCCATCCGGTGCCGGTTTCACTGTTTTCTTCCGGTTTGTCGGAAGAATTGCTGGCGATTGACATTATGACCATCACGCCGCTTGAAGCGATCAATATTCTGTATACGCTGCAAAACCAGGCTAAAGCGGAGGCTGGAAAATATGAGTGATATTATTCGTATTCTTGATGAAACGGTAGCCAATCAAATTGCGGCAGGAGAGGTAGTCGAGCGCCCAGCTTCCATTATTAAGGAGCTGGTGGAGAATTCGTTAGATGCCGGAGCGCAATCCATTACTATTGAAATTGCTGCCGGTGGAGTAGACTATATCCGTGTCACCGATGACGGGTCTGGTATGAGTGAGACTGATGCGCGGCTGGCAGTTATTCGTCATGCAACCAGTAAGATTACGACTGCGGAAGATCTTAGCCGGATTGCCACACTCGGTTTTCGCGGCGAGGCTTTACCCAGCATTGCGGCTGTTTCCAAGCTGAGCATGATTACGCGTTTACACTCGGAGAACCTGGGAACCTGTCTTGAAATTCATGGCGGCAGTTTGCTTGAAGCCGGCGAAACCGGTGCAGATGCCGGTACTTCGATTACGATTACCGACTTGTTTTATAACACGCCGGCCAGAAGAAAGTTTCTGAAATCGGCAGCCGCCGAAGCGTCGCAAATTCATCTGGCTGTTGTCCGGTTAGCTCTTTCCCGTCCTGATATCGCATTTCGGCTAATCAATAATGATAAGTTAGTTTTATCAACTCCTGGCGGGGGAGACCTCGCTGAGGTGATGGGTTGTGTATACGGACATCAAATTGTGCCGGAGCTGCTGTCTTTGCCAAATGTAACGGGGGAAGTGCGTGTCAGCGGTTGTATTGGTAAGCCCAGTGTCTTAAAAAGCAGTCGTCAGTGGCAGACTTTTATTATTAACGGGCGTGTCATTGCCAACCGGATGCTCTCAAAGGCGCTGGATAACGCTTTTCATTCGCTGCTGCCGCACAGTGGTTTTCCTTTGGCGGTTGTACAAATCAATTTGTCTCCGGCTGATGTTGATGTTAATATTCATCCGCAAAAAAGCGAAGTGAAGTTTCGCGATGAACGTTCCGTATACGGAGCGGTCTACCGCTCCGTGTCTGAAGCACTGACTCAGGCACGGCAGCCCCAAGCTATTGCGGCCCCGTATTTAACCGAAAGGCATCTGACAGATGCCGAGAGAACTACCGGGAGAGTTCCGGCCGCACCAGCTCAGCCTGCTTTATTCGGTTCGAATACCGCCATGCCGCCTCTTGCTTTCATTCGTGAGAGTGTAGCCGCGATAGATTCTGCCGGTTCTGTTGATCTAGCGCTCGCAGAAGAAGCTGCCGAGAGGGAAGACGGCATGTATCTCCAGGCTTTGGGGCAAGTGGAGAATTGCTATATTGTTGCACGCGGTGCGGATGGCTTATATATCGTGGACCAGCACGCCGCTCACGAACGAATCTTATATGATAAAATGCAGCAGGCAAGTACGCGAGTTCAGGTGCAGAAGCTGCTGCTGCCGATTGTACTGACTGTCGATCCTCTGGAGAGCCGGATCATTGCTGAAGCGGAATCCGCTTTACAGGAAATTGGTTTTACGCTTGAACCCCTCGGCCCTGATACATACCGGTTAACCGAAGTACCGGCCGATGTAGATACCGGCGAGGCTGAAGAACTGTTAAAGGATGCGTTGCGGCTGATTGGTGAGCTTCGTGATCTGAGCTCAGCCGCTTTGCGTCATGCCTATCTTCAGACTGCTGCTTGCAAAGCGGCAGTGAAGGCGGGGGATGTTTTAAATATCCGTCAGCTACAGGCTATTCTGGATGAGTTATGCCGTACTGAGCGGCCATTTGCCTGCCCGCATGGAAGACCGGCGATGATCCGGTTTGGCAATGATGAACTAAGCAAAATGTTCAAACGTACATAAGGGGAAGCGAGAATTGATAGTTACCACGGTTTACGGCCCGACGCAGTCTGAAGTTGAACAAGCAAGGGAAATCGCGGCATTTTTACAAGCCGCTTATAGAAAGCGCGGCAGATATTCGCTAGGTAATTTGCGGCAGTTGTATCAGACTGATACGATTATCGTTGCTGCTGATGGCGGGCCAAAGCTATGTACGCCGGAGGGTGTATTGTTTTTTCATATTGGGATGGCAGCGTTGCGAATAAAAAACTTTCGGGATGGAAAACCTGACCATATGATGGCTGCAATGGCATTAGAGCCGGGTGTTTCGGTGCTGGACTGCACTCTGGGAATGGGAACTGATGCTATTGTAGCCAGTGTGCTGACTGGTGTGGGGGGATCTGTTACCGGCTTGGAGGCATCATCCCTGATTGCGTTTATTACCGGTTGGGGATTGGCTCATCTGATTGCCGAATCGGATGAGGTTACAGCCGCTATGCGACGGATTCGGGTGCATTGTACAGATTATCGTCAATATTTATCTGCCTTGCCGGATAATTTCGTCGATATCGTGTACTTTGATCCGATGTTCCGCAGACCTGTCGGCAAAAGCTCTGGAATTCGTCCGCTGCGTGAATTTGCGGATACCCGCTGTTTGCTGCTTGAGGATTTGCGAGAAGCTTGCCGTGTCGCAAAACGGCGGGTTGTCGTCAAAGAAACGCATGGCAGTCCTGAATTTGAACGACTGGGAATTACCACTTTAGTTGGTGGAAAATACAGCAGTGTTCAATATGGGGTTATCGAACAGGAGGGCTGCTGAATGGAAAAGTTGATTGTTGTCGTGGGACCTACCGCTGTCGGTAAAACTAAAGTGGGTATTGATCTGGCACGGTATCTGAAGTCTGAAGTTATATCCGGAGACTCTATGCTGGTCTACAGGGGGCTTGATATCGGTACAGCGAAACCAACACAAGCGGAACAAGCGGGGATTACCCATCATTTAATAGATATTCGCGATCCGGGTGATGAGTTTAGTGTTGTCGATTTTAAACGGTTGGCAGGTGAGACCATTACACAAATTAACGTCACCGGCAGGATACCGGTAATCGCCGGAGGAACCGGACTGTATGTTAAAGCTTTACTTGAAGGTTATGAATTGGCTTCTCCGCCTGGCGATGACTCAACCCGCCAGGCGCTTAAGCAAATAGCTGATGAGCAGGGGAATGGGCGGCTTCATCAGATGCTTGCCGAAATTGATCCGGCGAAAGCGGCTATGCTGCACCCCAATGATCTGAGAAGGATTATTCGCGCTCTGGAGGTTCGCATGACAACACATAACCCTGTCATGGAAGATAAAGCTGCCGGACTTAAATATGACAGTCTGGTCATTGGTTTAACGATGCAGCGCGACAGACTATATGAACGCATCAATCAGCGTGTGGATAAGATGATCGCCAATGGTTTGGCAGATGAGGTAAGTTTCTTAATGCGCCAGGGCGTTCCGTTGAGCTCTCAGGCTATGCAGGGGATAGGTTATAAGCAATTAGCCGGTTATATTAACGGTGACTATAGCCTTACTGATGCCACCGAAGCCATCAAACAGGCGACACGACGTTTTGCCAAACGGCAAATGACCTGGTTTCGCAAGATGCCTTATATTATCTGGGTGAATGCAGATGAGTACAGTGATCACACTACGCTGATGGGATATATTTACAATTTAGTTGCAGAAAAATTTAGCATAGAGTAGAATAGGTATAAATAGGAATGTGGAGGGTTTCACAAGATGACAACAAAAGCAATTAACTTGCAGGACAGCTTTTTAAATCAAGTGCGGAAAGAGAATGTTCCTGTCATCATCTATTTAGTGAATGGGTTTCAATTACGCGGAGCGGTTAAGGGCTTTGATAATTTTACCGTGATAATCGAAAATGATGGCAAGCAGCAGCTTGTTTATAAACATGCGATTTCAACGATTACCCCCTTGCGGGCGTTGATGCCGGGTTTCCATGATAAGAAGGAAGAAGTCAAGTCCGATAAGGCTTGAGCGCCCGGCTGTCGATAAAGGCCAAGCGACGCGCATAGACGCGCTAGTGCCGAACTCGCCAGGAGGCATGGCGTTCGGCCGCTGTCGTAGCCCTGCGGGAGTGCGCTTGTGCCGTACCCTGCCACTACTGTCTGCGCGCGCTTTTTTGCGCTGCCTAGCGGACCTTTCTCGGCTGTAGTAATAGCATTTACAGCAATCTGAGCTCCGGGGAAACCCGGAGCTTTTTGTCACCAATTTTTGCAATGTCGCGTATACTGTTATCATCGTAGCGGAAGGATGTGACAACCGTGACGTTTCATACCCCGCAAGATGTATTGGTTGCCGTCAATGAGGGCGAAATTTCCGCTGTTGATGCCTGTAAATATTTGCGGGACATGGAAAATACACAAATTATGGTAGCACGCCATGAAAACTCAACCAATCAATATCAACGGATTGAAGAAATTCTTTCCGAACTGGATCAATTGATTGGATTGGCGGAAGTAAAAAAACTGGTTAGAGAAGTCTATGCTTTTGCGGAAATTCAGAAGCGTCGTCAGAAGCTGAGACTCATGACCGAACCGCTGGTTTTACATATGATTTTTAAAGGGAATCCGGGCACCGGTAAAACGACAGTCGCCCGGATTATTGGGAAAATCCTGCAAGAGATCGGCATATTGCAGCGGGGGCATATCATTGAAGTGGAGCGGGCTGATCTGGTAGGAGAATATATCGGACACACGGCGCAAAAGACGCGTGAGCAATTGCGAAAAGCGTATGGCGGTATTTTATTTATCGATGAGGCTTATTCCCTCGCCCGTGGCGGAGAAAAGGATTTTGGTAAAGAAGCGATAGATTGTCTTGTCAAAGGGATTGAAGACCATCGTGGAGAAGTGATATTAATTTTAGCCGGCTACCGTCAAGAGATGGAGCGTTTTCTTGATGCCAATCCCGGATTACGGTCCCGCTTTCCCATTCACATTGACTTTCCGGACTACAGTCAGCAAGAATTATTGGCAATTGCGGAACAGATGTGTAAAAAGCGGCAATATCAGTTGTCATCACAAGCAAGGATGCACATTGCCCGGTTGGCTTGTGCTCACCAAAACGGATATTCAGGCAATGCCAGAACAGTGCGCAATATCATCGAACGGGCAATTCGCCGCCAGGCAGTCCGCCTGTTAGAAAAGTCTCTGCTAACCAGAGAAGATTTGATGCTGCTTGAATCTGAAGATATTGCGGAGGTAACCGTATGCGAGAAATAGTCGTCATTGGTCGGCCCAATTCCGGCAAGACGATGTTTGTGCTGAGTTTTGCTGCCTTCCTGGGCGTAAAACAAGTCGATGTTACCTTTCGTGACCCTGATAATATTCTGT
>POVV01000799.1_pt1 | contig 16162 bp, 19 predicted proteins | sample 1560271 | NCBI WGS metagenome assembly POVV01 (sample SAMN08337232, study PRJNA429181) | Bioreactor metagenome, whole genome shotgun sequencing project. | biome: cows' rumen and soil; feature: anaerobic; isolation source: anaerobic chemostat enrichment culture, galacturonate as sole carbon... | reverse complement strand
TAACCATCCATAGCAAGACCAGAGAAATGAACGAAAATTTCGTTGCCCTGCTCGTCAGTGATAAAACCAAATCCTTTTGAAGCATTAAACCATTTTACTGTACCTTTATTCATGAAAGATACCTCCTAATATTAATATTATATTTTCGCTAAAACTAAAAATCGCATATATTTGTAAATCATTAATAGAATAATGACTTACAAATATATGCGAAATCAAGACCTTATTTAAAATACATATTTATCTTAACACATTTGTTTAAATAAGTCAAGAAAAACATGCGAAAGAGGAAACAATAATTGAAAAGTCATCAAAAAGCATAACGCAAAGCAAGGTGATCCAGCGATTAGTTAAGTTTCAGCTAACCACCAGATACCTTAAGAGATCCTTCTCACTTGTGAATATTTCTATTTTTATATTTTATTAGTAACTCATGTTGGTTTTGCGTTAAAACATATCTTATCTGTGGGGAAAATAATAATGAAAATCGTGGTTGATTTATATGTGAGTTGAAATGGACTTGACATGCTGATAAGGAATGATAATGAATTGCACTTGAAAAATGTAAAATGGGTTAGCTCTTCTCATAGATAAATGGGATAACTTCTTCACGTTTGATGCTCAATACATAAGCAAACTCCTCACAAAGCGTTTTTTCAGCATCTTTGAGAAAGCATTCGTCAGATTCCTGTAGTTTCCTGTCTTTGTTTGTGCTTTTTAGCTCTTGCTTGCGACAACGCAAAGATTTTATCATTTCTATAAGTTCGGAACGATTACCATCTACAAGAACCTGGCCGAATAATTCTTTGCGCTTTCGATTATCCTTAATCCAAGTGTAGTCTTTAGTCGACATTTTCTTGACTAGAGAGAAAATTTCATCGGCAGAGAGAATATGGCGAATTTCAGTTTTTCTTCTGTCGCTTATAGCTGAGACGTATACTGTCGAGGCAGTATGGTAAACAGGTTTGAGCACGTAATATGGGCGGATTTTTTCATCCATGCACATATCCTGTAATCCGGTAACTCTACAAACACCATGACTTCCGTATATGATGACATCACCTATGTTAATAATAACTCACCTCTTTCTAATAAAATAAAAAATGCGGTTCACTAAAACTGGACTTACGTCCTTGTAAAGCAAACCACACGTTCGATATTTATATTATAGCACAATTGTAGATGTAATGTATACGGTAATTTACTCCAAAATTCACGACTATATCATGGGTAATCTATTTAGTATTTTCAGGAGAACCTGAAGAAAGGAGGTTGTTTATCATAAATATAATATTATAAAGGTAATAGATAAAAGATTAAAACCATCGTTTCATCAGTGAAAATAAGAGAATAAATATAAGAAAGAGAGGAAAACAATGAAAAGACAAATTAGAAGATGTGTTTTTGAAACAAACAGTAGTAGCACCCACTCAATCACAATGTGCTTGAAGTCGGATTATGACAAATGGCAGAATGGAGATATGTTTTTGTATAAGGGAAGTGGGTGGTCATATCCAGATGGTAATAAACCAAAAATGAATCATTTCTACACAAGAGAAGAAGCAATTGAATTTCAAAAACTCGACAAGTATTGTCCTGAAAATGTTAATTGGGACAATAAAGATGAGGTTGATGAAATACTGAAAGAAAATGAATTTTATGATTCAGATTTTGAAAATGATTATTTGGAGTGGTATGAAGAAAGCTTTACGACTCCTTCTGGTGAAACAGTTGTTGCTTTTGGCGAATATGGCTATGAAGGTTAAATAAGGAGATGTAAATGAAAAGACAAGTAAGACGTGGAGTATTTGAAACCAATAGTAGCTCAGTACATAGTTTGACTATTGTAGCCGAAAACGAATACGACAAATGGAAAAATGGAGAATTATATTTTGATAAATGGAACAAATGCTTTACTACAGAAGAGGAGTTGTTAAAGGACTTTCAGGAATTTAATAAAGAATCTGATGAAAGTAATGAAATGAGAAGAAGTGATTATGGCACCTACACATATGCTGAATGGAATGATTGGGACTATATGGATTATGAAACCTATAGCAAATCTTTTGAATCTCCATCAGGTGATAAAATGGTTGCGTTTGGTTATTATGGACACGATTAAATAGGAGGATAAGTAAGAATGGAATTATTGGGAATATATAAAAACGGCAACTTTGTCACAAAAATTTTCAGCGACGGAACAAAAATCAGACAAACTGAAGATGAGGACTTTAAAGCTGATTTCGCTGAAAATATGGATATCAAGATTTGCAATTACTGTGATATAGGCTGTTCGTTCTGCCATGAAGGAAGTACAACAGATGGAAAATTTGGAGATATACTCAATGAAAAATTCATTGACACTTTACACTCATACCAGGAGGTTGCCCTAGGTGGTGGAGATGCTACAAGTCACCCAGATTTAATTCCATTCTTGCTGAGACTCAAAGAGAAGAAAGTAATCGTAAACATGACTGTAAATCAAATACATTTTGAAAGAAAGCAAGAATTAATCAAAAAGCTGGTTGATGAAAAGTTGATTTATGGGATCGGAGTATCTCTTGTAAATCCGACAGAGCAGTTTACTGAATTGATTAAACAATATCCTAATGCAGTCTTACATGTAATCAATGGTGTACTAACCCCTTTTGATATAGAAGTTCTGGCTGGTAGGGATTTAAAAATGCTTATTCTTGGATATAAAGAATTGAGAAGAGGAAATGATTGGTTTGCGGAGGATCATGAGAATATCATAGAGAAGCAGATATGGTTAAAAGAAAATTTACAATCTATTATAGAAAAGTTCAAAGTTGTAAGTTTCGATAATCTTGCGATCGAGCAGTTAGATGTAAAAAGACTTATGAATAAAGAAGAGTGGGATGAGTTCTATATGGGCGATGACGGAACAATGACATTCTATATTGATATGGTAGAGCGAAAGTTTGCCAGGAGTTCAACGGCTGCATTTGATAAGAGATATGAGTTACTGGATTCGGTTGACGATATGTTTAATACTATCGTGAATAAATGAAAGAAACAAATCTTTTAATTTAAAAGGAGAATAAAAGTAATGAAGACAATAGAAAGTATCATCACAAGTAAACCTGTGTTTTTACATAATTTCACTGATTGGAATAGCGTTATATATCAGTTTGAACCGGATAAAGAGGTAATGTTGATTTTGATGGGAGGTGATTTACATAGGAAGATTAATTGATGATGAGGTTTTAGAAGATTACATTGACAGTGAAGACAGTGGATTAATGTCCGCAAGAGAATTTCAGTATGATTATATTGAATGTATTCATGAGCAGCCAATTGCTTTTGATGTGGATATGGTTCTAGGAACAGCTTGAAAATTACGGGAAGTTCAAAGGCGTTTTAAAACTTGATGATGACAAGTGCGAGAATTACATTCTTGTATCAGTTGCAAAGCAGATTGTAAGAGGTAGAGGACTTGGTGGAGTATTGGGATATCTGAAAGAGAATAAAGAATTGGTTAAAGATTGTTCGACCTGTAAGAATAATGTGGAGTATCCACCACCACATACTTGCGATATCTGTACAAGTCTTGACCAGGAAGAAGAATATGAGATGTGGGAGGAAAAGGATAACAATGAATGATGATTTAGGAAAGCGGATGAAAGAGTATTATGAGCAGATTCCAAAGACAAGATTGGTACGGCGTATGCCGGTAATAATCAGGATCGACGGGAAAGCATTTCACACCTTTACAAGAGGATTCAAAAGACCTTTTGATGAACTACTGATTGAAACAATGCAGGAAACTACGAAATATTTGTGTGAGAACATTCAGGGGTGCGTACTTGGTTATACACAGTCTGATGAAATCACATTGGTTCTTGTAGACTATAAGAAAATTACGTCATCGTCGTGGTTTGATTATGAAGTCCAGAAAATGTGCAGTGTCGCTGCAAGTATGGCAACTATGGCTTTTAATAGGCTTTTCAGAGGCAAGGTTCATGAGTATGTATATAATAACGGAGAAAATTATTATAGAGATTCTGATGAGTACAAGCTGCTAGAAGTCTATAAACGACAGCTGGATAAAGCCATGTTTGACGCTCGTTGTTTCAATATTCCAAAAGAAGAAGTGACTAATTGTATTTATTGGAGACAGCTTGATTGTAGTAGAAACAGCATTCAGATGGTGGGTCAGGCTAATTTCAGCCATAAAGAGTTACAGAACAAATCATGTAATGATATTCAGGATATGCTTTTAATCCAAAAAGGAATTAATTGGAACAATTGTCCTACATATCAGAATATCGTCTGAAAGGACGTTGAAGTTATAGATTGTTTTATATTATACATATTTAACATACAAAAATTTTATTTACGGAGGTAACAAATTGGCATTTAAAGTTCAAAAGGCAGTAAGAGAAAAAATTTATACAAAGGTAGCATTAATGGCCCCATCGGGTGGTGGGAAAACCTATTCGGCATTACGGCTTGCAACCGGTATGAAGGAGGAACTCGAAAAAATCAGTGGGAAAACTTGTAAAATTCTTCTTGCCAATACAGAGGGCGCTAGAGGTAGATATTATGCTAACGAGTTTGATTATGACATCATTGATTTGGTTGAGCCGTTTCACCCAGAACAGTTTATAGAAGCAATTCAGTTTGCTATAGATGAAAAATACGACATTCTCATTATGGATAGCACATCTCCAGAGTGGGACGGAAAAGGCGGCTGTTTGGAGTTACAGCAGAAAGCCGGTGGTACATATCAAGCATGGGGGAAGGTGACTCCAAGACACGATGCTTTTATCAACTCTCTGGCTACGAGTCCTATTCATCTGATCGCAACAATGCGTGGAAAAGATCAGTATGAAATTGAAAAGGATGATAGAGGTAAGACAAGTGTTAAAAAACTTGGTGTTGGTGCAAAGCAGAGAGATGGTTTTGAATATGAATTCACCTGCACATTTACGGTAGATCAGAAGACACACATGGCGGAGCCACAGAAAGATAATACGCACATCTTTGAGAATGACAATGCTACACTTCTATCAGAAGTGCACGGACGCAAAATTATTAAGTGGGCTAACACTTCCGACATTGAACCAACAAAGCCACAGTTTTCAGCTACAACGGCTGTTTCCGATGATGATATTACGGCCATTAAGAAAGAAATTGTTCAGTTGTGCACGTCATTGGGTGGCACAAAAAATGAAGAACTTATGGTCACATTAAAAGCTTATGTGTCTAATGGAAACCCTAATGGAATTAAGGACATTGCCAAAGCCAAAGAATGTTTAGAAAAAATCAAGACAATTAAGCCAGTAGAGTAAAGAGAGGATAAGAATTTATGAATAAGACAATTTTAATGGGAAGATTAACAAGAGATCCGGAAGTAAGATATTCCACAGGTGAAAAGGCAAATGCTACTGCAAGATTTTCCGTCGCCATTAATAGACGATTCAAAAATGCAGAAGGAAATTACGAAGCCGACTTTATTAATTGTGTAGCATTTGGTAAAACAGGAGAATTCGTTGAGAAGTATTTTCAGAAAGGAAGCATGATTGCCTTAACTGGGCGTATTCAGACGGGTAATTACACCAACAAGGATGGAGTAAAGACTTACACCACAGATGTTGTAGTTGAAGAAGTAGAATTTGCAGGTGGTAAAAATGAGAGTGGTGGTTCTTCTCCAAGACCAGAACCGTCCAACGCAAGTAATGATGGGTTTATGAACATTCCTGACGGAGTAGAGGACGAGGGCCTTCCGTTCAACTAAAGGAGAATGTATGTCAGAGAAAGAATATGACTGCGCATACAAGTATTGCTTACACCACGGAGAGAAGGTTAACCCTTCTGAATCCGTGGTAATTAGTAAGAAACATTACCACTGGGATTGTGCTGTTATAAAGAATGAGATAAAAGAATGTGTTGATTTATATATGGAGTGTATAGAGGATAAGACACAATACCCCATTGCAGTAAGGACGATAAACACTTTGATTTTTAAAAATAATATACCAGTAGAGTTTATTTTGAGAAACATTAAGTCTTCTAAATTATATTATTCGGATAAACCAGTGCGAGTCTTATATGGGTTAAGAAGATTATTTTGGGAAAAAGAATTTAAAGCATAGGTGGTGAGTGGTTGTTAGTAGAAAAGGAAGAAATTGAAAAGGCGAAAGCGAAACTAGGAGACAACAACGCCTTTATCATTTCAGAATTACTAGAACTAGAAAAGTTCGACGAGAAGAATCTCAAATCGTGCTGCCCGTATCACGATGAGGCTACTGCCAGTTTTATATTTAACAAGAAGAATTATACATACCACTGCTTTGGATGTAACAAGACCGTAGATATCATTGATGTTTTAATGGAAAAAGGAAGGACGTTTTTAGAGGCGGTAAAATATCTATTTGATAAAGCAGAGATTGAATATAGCTTTGGAGAACAAGATGTAAAGACAAAGCGAAATTACAAATACCCATATGAAGAACCATTAAACGCAAAAGAGAGAGTGATTGATTATTGGGGGCGCAGAGGAATTACCAAAAATGTAATTGATTACCTTGATATCAGAGAAGATGAACACGGAAATGGAGTGTTTAATTTTTATGATACAAATGATGTTCTTACAATGGTTAAGTATAGACCGGCTAGAACTATTGACAAACATCAAATTAAAACATGGTGCCAAAAGGGTTCTGATACAGCCCCGTTACTTTTTAATATGAATAGAGTAAATACATCAAAGCCGTTGTTAATAGTTGAGGGAGAAACCGACTGTGCAAGTGCTATAGAGGCTGGATATCTTAACACTGTTAGCGTTCCACTCGGAGCTGGGAATCTTCATTGGATAGAAGAAAACTGGGATTGGTTAAACTCATTTGATTCAATAATCGTGTGGTCTGATAATGATGAAGCGGGTATCAAAATGAGAAAAGATTGCATTTATCGACTGGGTACTTGGAGAACAAGGTATATTATTACCCCCGCTTTCTTTGAAAAGGAAAATGGTAGGAAAATTCCGCTAAAAGACATAAATGATTGTCTTCAGATTGGCGGATCTGAGTTTGTTATGAGGCTCATTTCTGACGCTAAAGACGTACCTGTAAAAAGCGTAGTTGATTATTCTGAGATTGAAGAATTAGATATCTCACAAATGGACGGAGTAAGGACAGGGGTTAAGCCTTTAGATGATGAACTATTAAAAATATTTTATGGTACGCTGACTGTTCTATCTGGAAGACCTGGCAGCGGTAAAACAAGTATTATAGACCAAACAATTGCAAGAACAATCGACGAGGAGAAATCTGTTTTCCTATTTTCTAAAGAAATGCCAGAAAGAATGAGTGCTAACTGGTTTAACACTATAATTGCAGGCAGAAGAAACATGGAAGAAAGAAAGAACCGGAGTGATAAAAAATATTTTGTTATCCCGCAATCCATACAAAAGAAAATGCAGTCATTTTATAACAAGAAATTGTTTATTTACAGAGATGATGAACCAAATGATGTAGATTCAGTTATGAAATCTGCTGAAGAGTGTGTTAGAAAATTTGGTTGTAAACTAATCGTATTGGATAATCTGATGATGTTAGACCTTAATTGTGCGGAGAGTGATAAAAATACAGCTCAGACAAACCTAATAAATGCGCTAATTAAGTTTGCAGCCAAGTTCAACGTTGCGGTGGTTTTAATTGCGCATCCAAGAAAGACTCAGGATTCAAATTCTGACATTGAAATGTATGACATATCTGGAACATCTAACATAATCAATCTCGCTATGAGATCTATAGGTCTTAGAAGGGTATCCAAAAAAGAAAAGAATGATCCGAAATCAAAATGGAATAAGTATGATGTTGTGTTAACAATAATGAAAGACAGGTTACTTGGTAAAGCAGATTTTCAGATGGGATTATGGTATGACCTTATATCACGTAGGTTTTATACAGATTATGAAGAGTATGACACAAAGTTTGCGTGGGATAGTAAGGTTTATACAAGCAAACTTCCATACGTCGATAGATCGCGGGAGGATGTATTCCCAGATAGATAGGAGGTACATATGGATGAAGAATTAGATTTTCTACTCGACACTATGACGTGGAGTTTTTCACGACTAAACTCATACTACAACTGTCCTTACGAATGGAAACTTCATTATCTGGACTGCAATAAATCTGAAAATGGTTTTTTCGGAGAATATGGTTCCTTTATACATAAGATACTTGAAAAATATGAAAATGGTGAGTTGTCACTATTTGAACTGAATGAGTATTATGAGGAATATTTTAATGAGTATGTTCCTCATGATGCTCCACCAAATAAATTTACAGATATCAGACAGTCTTATTATGACAAAGGTGTTGAGTATTTTAATAATATTGATCTCGATTTAGAGAAGTATGAGGTTATTGGTGTAGAGATAAAAGTTGAGTTCAAAATTGGCGGCAAAGACTTTATTGGATATATAGATTTGCTTGTAAAAGATAGAGAGAGTGGGGAAATTATAATTATTGACCACAAATCAGCAAGTATTAAAATCCTCAAGAACGGTGATATTAGTAAGCCAGACCGTCAGCATTTTTTAGAATTTAAACGCCAGCTTTACCTATATTCAATCCCGATAATAGAGAAATATGGACATGTTTCTAAATTAAAGTGGAATATGTTTAAAGACCAAAAATGGATTGAAGTTCCATGGATAAAAGAAGAGTATGATGAAGCCATTCAATGGGCGGTGGATACTTTAAAACTAATTGAAAGTGAAAAAGAGTGGTCACCTAACCCCGATTACTATTATTGTCATTATCTTTGCGGTCAGAGAAATAATGCATGTGAGTATAAACCGTAATGCCAGGAGGTGATTATATTAAAAACTATACAGCGTACCATGTACATACAGAACTATCAATGTTAGATAGTTGTACAAATTATAAGTCATATGTTGATAAAGCTGTAGAGCTTGGACAATCTGCGATATGTTTTAGTGAACACGGAAATATTTATAACAATATAGAAAAGAAATTATATGCAAATAGCAAGGGATTAAAATACTTGCATGGCGTAGAAATATATCTAACAGCTACACTTGATAAGAAGGTAAGGGATAATTATCACACCATATTAATTGCAAAAAACTATGATGGTGTAAAAGAGATTAATGCTCTTATAGATATTTCCACCAGAGGAGATCATTTTTATTACAAACCAAGAATTACAATTGATGAGTTTTTTAAAATATCGAGTAATGTCATTAAAATATCTGCCTGTTTGGCATCTCCGTTAAGTAAATACCCTAAAAGCACAAATGAAATATACGAAGAAATAGAAAAACTTGAATCTGAGTCTATTGTAGAAATAAATAATTATGAAAAAAGCAAAGATAAGTGGGAAGCTAATGAAGCCAAAAATGGTAGGAGGGTCTGGTATGACAATACGTATGAGCAGTATGTTTCTATACATAAATCTTTTACAAAACGGAAATATAATGAAAAAATAAAGTTATTAGAATTACTGATTAAATGTGCAAAAGATAATTATGAGAAGCTTTTACAGACTTACGACTACTATGAAATTCAGCCTCATATTAAATCATTAGACCAAATTACGTACAACAAAATGCTTTATGAAGCATCAAAGAAGTATAACAAACCTCTTATCGTGGGCACAGACACGCACAGTATTGATAATTATAAGGCGGAATGTCGTAGTATTTTACAGAAAGCAAAACATATTGAATATACCAATGAAGATGAATTTGATCTTACATATAAATCATATGACGAGCTTGTAGAAATGTTTAGAGAACAAGGCTCTCTGCCTATGGATATTGTATTAGAAGCTATTGAAAACACCAACAGAATGGCAGACTCTGTAACAGACTATGAGTTAGACGCAAGTTTTAAATACCCAGTTTTATATGATAATGAAGAGCAGGTCTTTATTAAACGCATCTTTGATATGTATCACGAAAAGCTGGCCAAGGGAATTATTAAACCAGATGGTAAATATGAAGAAAATATACAAGAAGAGTTGCGTGTATTTAAGAAGATTGGTATGGTTGGCTTTATGCTGTTTATGTCAGAACTGGTGTGCTGGTGTTGGGATAACGGAATACCTGTTGGCCCATGCAGAGGATCGGTTGGTGGCTCAACAATAGCCTATCTTACAGATATAACCGATGTTGACCCTATAATTTGGAAAACTGTATTTTCACGTTTTGCAAATGAAGACAGAATGGAGATTGGCGATATTGATTTAGATATCTCACCGTCGCAACGTCATCTGGTATATGAACATATTATAGAAAAGTTTGGCGAGGATAAAACTGCTTATATCTTAGCCGTTGGTACAATTTCTGATAAAGGCACCATTGATGAAATTGGACGAGCATTAAATATTCCACTAAACGAAGTTAAGGAAATAAAAGGATTATATTCATTATATATGGATGGAATAGCAGAAAACACCGATAAGATTAAAAGAATTGTGGCAGTCGAAGGATTTGAAAAAATTGATAGACTTGTAAAAGAGAAACATGAATGTGAAAAAAAGGTTAAATACTTTCAAAGTCAATTACAAGAACTAAAAGAGGTTAAGTATAAAGATTTATTTTATTATTTTGATGGATTAGTTGGGACTGCAATATCACAGTCGATGCATCCAGCCGGGATTATTGTTAGTCCGGTCACACTTCCCGACAACTATGGTACATTTTGGTCAAAAGATGGTAAGCGTATTCTTAGTATTAACATGGAGGAGGTACATGAGGTATCTCTTGTAAAGTACGATTTATTAGGACTGAAAAATATTGAAATAATAAAAGATGCGTGTAGTCTTGCAAACATACCATATCCAAAGTCACATACTGTTAACTGGGTGGATAAAATCGTATGGTTGCATATAGCGGATAGTCCTGTTGGAATATTCCAGTTCGAAAGTAAGTTTGCATACGACTCAATGAAAAAGTTTGGTTGTAAATGTGTAAACGACTTATCTCTTGTTAATGCATCCATTAGACCATCTGGTGAAACATATCGTGATAATCTATTAGCACATAAAATAAACAAAAACCCATCAGAAATCATTGATAAATTGCTTGAGGATAATCATGGGTACCTAGTTTTTCAGGAGGACACCATTAAGTTTCTTACAGACATTTGTGGTCTTAGTGGTAGTGACGCTGATAATATTCGTAGGGCTATTGGGCGAAAGCAAAAAGATAGATTGGAAGCTGCACTGCCGTCTATTCTTGAAGGATATTGCAGTATGTCATCTCGTATAAGGGATGTTGCTGAAAAAGAAGCCCAAACGTTTTTAAAGATTATAGAGGATAGTTCAAATTATCAGTTCGGATATAACCATTCTACGGGATATTCAATGATTGGGTATTTATGTGCTTTTCTTAGATTTTACCATCCAAAAGAATTTATTACAGCATATCTCAACAACGCCAATAATGAAGATGACATTAAACTTGGGACGGAGCTTGCAAAGCAATTAGGAATCACAATACATAGTATAAAGTTTCGCCACTCCACCGCCATGTATTCTTGTGATAAAAGTGGAATATACAAAGGGATTTCCTCTGTAAAATATCTTAATGAAGATGCCGCGAATGATTTATATGCAATAAAAGATGAAAAGTTTAATTCATTTATAGATGTTTTGATGAGGATTACCGAATTAAAGGTTGATAGCAGAAAATTGGATATTCTTATCAAACTGGATTTTTTCGAAGAATTTGGAGGTATAACATACCTACTAACTGTATCCAATCTGTTCTCAAAATATTACGGTAAGAAGCAGATGAAAAAAGACAAGGCTTTAGAGGATAATCTTGATTTTGAAGTAATAAGATCTTGTTCGCAAAAAGAAACTCAAAAAACATTTATGGGGTTGGATAGCATCTTATTTCTTAATAAATTAGTGAAAAGAATTCCAGATGAAAAGACAAGCTTAAAAACTAAGATTGCATATCAAATAGAGAATTTAGGATATGTGGATATCGTAGACAAAAAGTATGCCGGCTATTGTGTAGCTTTGGATTTAAATGTTGACTACTCTCCTCGATTAAAATTGTACGCTCTTGCAAATGGAAATACAATTCCCGTTAAGGTTAGCAAGATGATATATAAAGAAAATCCAATCAAACGAGGAGATATCATTAAGGTGGAGAATCAATACCGCAAGCCTAAAATGAAAAAAGTAGATGGTGAGTGGGTTGAGACGGATGAAAAGGAATGGTGGATTTCAGAGTATAAGGTGTGCTAGGAGGAGGTAGGGATATAATTAGTTACTATAAATACACAGACAAAGAAATTGATGAGCTAATTTCATCTATTATTATTTTGGTAGATACGCGCGAAAAGATGAATGCTCATATTACAGACAGTTTTGACCAAAACGGCATTAGTTATAAAAGGAAGGCTTTGGAATACGGGGATTATAGCTTTGCACTACCAAAGAACGAAAAACTTTCAATACCAAGAGATATGCATTTTAATAAGAAGGTTTGTATTGAGAGAAAAGCCAGTCTTGAAGAAATTAGTGGGAATTTAACAAAGGAGCGAGATCGGTTTGAAAAAGAACTATGTCTTGCTCCTAAGACAAAGGTGTTACTAATTGAAAATGCAAATTATTCTGATGTAGCAACCGGAAATTACAACACTCAATATAATAAGAAGTCATTTTTAGCATCACTGCATAGTTTTTGGTTTAAATATGATATTCCAATTATGTTTATGCCAGATAATAAATATTCAGCTTTATTTATAAAGAAGTATTTTGAGTACTATTTGAAAAATTATTTAAGATAAGGAGAATAAAAGATTGAGAAACGAGAAAGCAAATATATTTAATCCGCTTTTAGATACGTTTGAGAATGAGGATATTAAAAACTTCGCAAAGGAGTGCATTGAAACGATTCCGGATTATTTCTGGAATGTGGGTGCTTCTAGTACTGGAAAATATCATCCGCAATATGCTCTTGGTGATTTAGGGCTTGCAAGACATACGTGTGCTTTAGTGAGATTTTTGAATCATATTCTAAATATTGATTGTTATAAAGATGATTTTACTTCAAGAGAAAGAGATTTATTGAGGGTTGCTGGTATTATGCACGATTCAAGAAAGAGCGGCAATGATGACGATTATGCAAGGAGTAAGTTTACAAAATTCGATCATCCAATTATGGCGGCTAATGAGGTTCGCACTACCATAGGATTTATACCAGAAGGAGAGGTCGAATTGGTGGCAGCTACAATTGAAAGCCACATGGGCCAATGGAACACAGACAAACGGAGTAAGGTTGTGTTGCCATTACCAGAAACTAAATACCAGAAACTTCTTCATCTTGCAGATTATCTGGCAAGCAGAAAAGATATTGAGGTTCTTTTTGATAATTATGAAATACCTAAGAAAGAAGTCCCGAAATTAGAAGAGTACATATTTACATTTGGAAAACATAATGGCGAAAAACTTATAGATGTGGCAAAGTCTGATGCTGGATATATTGCATGGGCAAAGGAGAATATGACAAGAGAACCAGTCAAGAGTCTACTGGCACAGTTATAAAGCTAAATAAAACATATTTTTCATCCGAGATTGTAAGAATCGCGGAAAGCAATAAAAAATATAAAGGAGTAAATATGAAGCAAAAATTAAATTATGAAGACTATATTGGAAGATTTTTTGAAAGAGAGACAATGAATGATAGCTCGTTATTTTATAAAATTACAGGATATGATAGAAAACACTATATCGTAGAGGAAATCAGTCTGTTTCCTGGTTTCGGCTGTTAAAGAACACGATCTAAAAATGGAACTGTCCTTTGTTAGTGCAGAAAACTTTAAGGAAATTATCGAGCACGATTACTCTATAGCGGAGTATTTATTTGAAACAGCAAGATCTATGGAATTCCATAATTAAAACAGTGGTTTTAATAAAAATAAGTACAATTAAGATTTGTTGGTATCACAAATAAGAGCACTGATGCCCTCAAATTTCTTTGGCTCACATTGCCTAGAGGCTATTACAAGACCCCTAAGACGTTTTAATGAATCGGTATCATTCAGATTTCTCTTATAGTAACTTAATTCATTAACTACCTTTAAGCTAAGGTGGTTTGGAATTCTTAATTCACCTTCTGGCGTAATGATTGCTCCAGTTACAGACTTAGGACATCTACTAGTGTAATATTTTATCTTGCTACGAGAAAGTTTGTAGATATACTTTGAAATAATATTATAGATTATTTCCTTTTGATTATGAGAAATTCTATTACGAGAAGAAAATGTCACATCGTCGACGTATACTGACATAGTTATTCCATTACAATCGCAAAAACATTGTATTTCATCAAACATGTTATGATTGACAAGGTAAGATAATATTTGGCTAGAAGGTGATCCGGAAATCAGGTGATTTGATGTTTTTATTCCTTTAGTTTGTATAAATTTTTCAACAGATTCAAGGTCTTTTATTTTACATAGTGTCAAATCTACTGTAGTAAGGTTAGTAAAAATTTTTGCTATGTCTGGGGTCATCATCAAATCATTGTAAAAGAAATTATAAACTGTTTCACGGGTAATACATGGGAAAAAAGCCGATAAGTCAATTTTAAAAAGATATTGATTATCTTTATGTATTTTCGCATTATCAATATATGATTTACCCTTTATACCAGAGAATATATTATAAGGAACCTCAATTTTACTAAGCTCCTTTTTAATAATTCTTTGAATAAGTTTCAGAGAATACGAAGGAGCTTCAATTAAACGAGGTTTTGGTTTAGTCGCAATATACGGACTGATATTTTGAGCTATATAGTTTTGTTTTAAATAGTCTTTAGTGGGGATTTTAAGCAGTTTGATAACATAGGCCTTTGATGACTGTCTATAAAGATTTGGGCTTGTTGTATATATCATAAATTTCACTCTTTTCAAATAAATGCTGGTGATTAGCAATCACTTGCCATGCTGATTAAGAAACGGATAATTTCAGCAAGAGCATTGGGATCACAAATAGACGCAAACAGTGCAAAAGAAATTAAAGCTACAATGATACAGGTTAAAGACTTTCCGTCAAGCGTAATGTTGCTAAAGATATTGATATTTACAGTGACATTACTAGGTTCATCCGTTTTCCTTTTCATAATTATCACCTCCTTGTTATTATTGGCTCCAAAGTGGAGTCTCCCAATTCCATTAATAACAAAGAGATACTATAGCGTGCATCTTTTCACACCAGCATAATTTTTCTCCCAAAAAAAATGAAGGAAGGCGTACCTATCTCAACCACACTCGCACTGCTTAATAAAACTTATGTATCCAGTACACGATGAGTCGCCTCGCTACCTCACTATTCTTGGTGTTCTAAGGGAGAGTCACGACGCTCTCGATGTGCCGTGAGTGTCCCTTTTATAATTACTCCATAATATCAGGAGTACCATTCGTTAACCATAACGAACCAAATGGGAGTAGATCTGCTATACAACACTGTTAATTTCCATTATATACCATATTTTTGTAGATGTCAATTTTATAATGCAACTGAACAGTAGTATAACACACAGTTTCAAATTAACAAATAAAAGCCCGATTTCTTCGGGTGAAAGGATAAATAAAATATGATTCGCTATATAAGAAGTTGTTTTTGCAAACATAATTTTGAGTGGATTAAAACAAATGAATACCCGGAGGGAACCACTACCACATACATAAGTAAAAAATGCGGTTGGATTAGAAAAGTAAAGACTTATTGAATCGAGTATTTTATCAGTATATGGAGGTTTGATGGAAGGTAAAAAGAAGTACTTATTTAATGTAAAAGTGTTTTACAGAAAAGGTGGTCATAAATATGCCAACCTATTTGATAAGAATATGTATGATATGGGAATTGAACTTGGTACAATTATTGGTCATAGAAAAATGAATAAGCTCGAAAGGTTCTTATTTAGAAATTGCTTATAAAGATTAACGAAAAATTAGGGAGGATTTGATTGAAAGAAGTAATTAAAATTTTTAGACAGATTCAGGATACAAGCAGCCTGAACAAGAAAAAGGAAATTATTAAAGTAAATAGTAACAACGAATTATTTAAGAAGTGTCTCAAATTTCTTTTAGATTCCAACATTGTTACAGGAATCAGTGATGCAAAAATACATAAGCATGTC
>POVV01000798.1_pt1 | contig 16164 bp, 9 predicted proteins | sample 1560271 | NCBI WGS metagenome assembly POVV01 (sample SAMN08337232, study PRJNA429181) | Bioreactor metagenome, whole genome shotgun sequencing project. | biome: cows' rumen and soil; feature: anaerobic; isolation source: anaerobic chemostat enrichment culture, galacturonate as sole carbon source...... | reverse complement strand
CCGGTAATTTTTTAGGTAATCCATAGCGTTGAGTTAATTCATCGGTTAAGTAACCTAAAATTTCTCCCGGCTTGACAACATCCATTACCATATCCCGGGTTAGGTTACAGTCTTGCCAGCGCTTAGGATCAATGCTCCAGTCCAGCGTTTGATCGTCCATCGGCCACCAACCAATATAGTTGGCGCAGGTGTCTTTAAACTCACCGGTTAAACGATGGGTGATATAGCCCGAGCTGGTACTAACATAGCGGACATCTTTAAATTCATCTGAATATTGGTAAGGCTTATTTAAGCGCTTATCCATCCAGCCGATAACCGGATAAGCCAGCTCGCCATTGGCTTTAACTACCGTGCGACAGCAACGAATAATGCATAATCCAATCGCTTTTATGGCATTAACATCCAGCTTTAAGGCGTTAAATTCAGCCATGACGCGGGTAAATGCAATCTGTAATGAGTCCCAAATATCATCGTCAGGATGAATTGCGAGCAGCGGGGCAGGAACCTGAATGTTACGTAGTTTTTTGACACCCTGGCAAATAATATTGCCTTTCAGATCGAATATAATCACTTTGGCACTTTGGGTGCCGACATCAACACTCATTAAATATTGATCGCTCATTTTCGTTCCTTATTCGTCATCTTCTAGACGGGATAATCACCCTGACTATTTTTATATTAATTTATATAAAACAAACGGTTATAAAAGATCTGAAATATAAAAGGCACAAAAAAAAGAGAAAAGCCTCCCCAATAATTGGGAAGTTACTTTTCTCTTCGTCTCTGATAGCAACTTGGCGGAACTATAGCATTTTGAATGTTGCAAAGTATGTGATTAAGCTCAAAAATCGATGACTTGTTATGCAGTTCAACCCATTGGTGGGATGGCGATCTCGTTCTGATTAACCATACTGATATTCAACGCCTAAAGTGCCTTGGGGATACTGCCATTTTTCCAAAATAGTTTTGCCACATAGGATGCGACAAGTACCGCACTCCAGGCATCCGGCATAATCAAACTGTAGTGAACCATCATTATTTAATTTATACAGTCCGGCAGGGCAGGCAATTAAGAGCTTCCTGAGCTCAGCCATTTCAGGTTCTTTGACTACCACAATATGCGGGTTGGTTTTATCTACTCTAAATTTATTGACGCTGAGCTTTGCATCGACATCAACGCCGTTTAGCGTACTAACATTACTCATAGCGCTCTAACCCCTTTAATGATGTCTTTGGCCAGGTTGATTAAGCCAACGGTTTTTGCCTGTTTTAATAATTTCCCCAACATTGGCTGAGCGGGCTGGCCGTTGATGATAAACATATCGTGCATAATGTCGGCCATCATGCGTGGATATTGATTGAACAAGCGGGAATTTTCTAACTGGGCGGGGAGCTTTTTATACAGAGCCATATCTTTGAGGACAAAGCTCTCTTCCAGCCGGGTTCGGTAGTGTGACAGCGCCGTTTGGCTAAAATCATTTTTTTGTTTAGCCATCACCACCGTTTGTGCGGCAGCTTCAGCTGAAGCAATGGCTAAATCCATCCCTCTGATGGTAAATCCTAAATTAAGGCTTAAGCCGGCAGCATCGCCGATAATCAAAAAACCATTACCGTTTAATTCGGAAACTCCGTTTAGGCCCCCTTCGGCAACCATATGGGCTGAATACTCAAGCAGTTTTCCGCCCTGTATTAATGGCCTGATGGTGGGGTGGTTTTTAAAATCTTCCAGCATTTGCGGGACGGTTTTATTCGATTTCTCAATTTCGCCAAGGCTACAAACGATCCCCAGTGAAATTGAATTTTGGTTGGTATAGAGGTATCCGCCGCCGGTTAAACCATTAGACGGCGAGCCGGCAAATAGCCAGGCGGTGCCCTCTCCATTAACTAGATTGAAACGATCTTCAAGCTGTTGCTGAGGGAGTTCGATCAGCTCTTTTACACCGATAGCCAGATTGCCAGGCGATGAATCGAGCCCTTTACCAATCGATTGACTAAGCAGGGCGTTAACACCTTCGGCCAAGATAGTGACACTGGCCTCAATAATATCTTCCCCAGCTTTAACACCAATAACCCGGCCTTCTTTTATAACCAGTTCATCAACCAGAATTCCCGCAATGAATTGTGCGCCGGCAGCTTCAGCCTGACTCATTAGCCATTGATCAAACTTACTGCGTAAAACGGTATAGGACTGCTGCATCGGGCTGCTATGTTGTTCAGCCTGGTAATCGATGGTGACTGCACTGTCATCGGTTAAAAAAGAGATTTTCTCATGGGTCACTTTACGCTCAATAGGGGCTTGCTGAGCAAAACCGGGCATTATTTTCTCTAAACTATGCGCATAGAGTCGCCCACCGGTCATATTCTTACTGCCTGCAAAGTTTCCACGTTCAATGACTAATACATTTAAACCGGCATTGGCCATAACATAAGCCGCTACGCACCCGGCAACCCCGGCTCCCACCACAATAGCGTCAAATTTATCATCAGACATAGGCTCTCCTTAAAGCAGAAAAACGCTAGCTGGTATTATCCAGCTAACGTTTTAATCAAAAACTATCCTGTCAGCTTTTATACGGGATAATTTTTTACCGGATAGATGGTTCCGCAGTTCATAATGCCGTTTGGATCGAACTGTTTTTTCAGCCCTTCCATAATGTAATAGGCACTGTCGTGCTCTCTTTGTATCCACTCGGTACGATATTTACCAATGCCATGGTGATGACCAATAGAACCGCCAGCTTTTAGCGTCTCTTCAAGGATCAGTGAGTGGATCGCCTGATGATACTTCATACGTTCATCTTCTGGTCCGCATGCCTTCACATAGTAATCATAAACGAAGTAAACGTTAGTTCCGGTTAAGTAGCTGTGTGATGAGTGGCCACCTAACATGGTAATATCTTCTAAATGCGGGAAGTCTTTGCGAATTCGTGCCAGCGCATTTTTGTAGATATCATAAATGATGCTCCAGTTACCGGATACTTCCGTTGTGAAGCCCATATGGTGTTTCGCGGCAATATGACGACGCTCTTCTTCCAGTTTCTCCGGGCCCCAGTTAAGATTATTGAACCATTTTTCAATAATTTTACTATCAACGGTGGTACAGACATCTTGGTATTGGGCCATGACATCATCAATGCCTAACGCGGTGGCTTCTGCCAGTCTCTTTGAGCCCTCGGCCATAAAAATCAGCACACATTGGTCTGGGGCAAACTGGTTAAAACCGTGCTGGGTGCCATCTTCTGCATCATATAGACGGGCAATGGATGGACGATAGCCATTAACCATCACTTCACGCAGTATTTCAAACCCTGTTTCCATACTGTCTAAGCGGTAACAACGGAACTGGTGATTCTCCGGCGTGTATTTGAATAAACGTACGGTAACTTCAGTAATAAAACATAAAGCCCCTTCGTTACCCATAATGACATGGCGGATATCCGGGCCACAGGCACGGCGCGGGACATTCTTTATTCTGGCGATATGGCCATTAGGGAACACGGCTTCAATCCCAACCAGCATATCTTCAATACCGCCATAAAGCGTGGAGAACTGGCCGATGCTACGGGTTGCTACTAATCCCCCCATCATGGCAATAGGTTTTGACTGTGGTGAATGACCGGTGGTTAAGCCTAATTTACGCACCTGGTCTTCAAGATCTTGCAACAGAACGCCACACTGCGCGGTGACCAACATATCTTGCTCATTAATTTTGATGATCTTATTCATCTCTGAACCATCAAGCACTATTGAGTTTTCTACAATTGTTTCTAAACCACCTTCAGTGGCACTACCGCCGGTACGAGGAACGCAGTTAATCTTATTTTCATTACAGAAAGCCAATACTTTAGACGCCTGTTCTGCACTTTGTACTTTTACAACCGCAGCAGGTAATGGCAATTTATAGATGCCCATTAAGGTTTCATATTTTCTGTATCTATCATGACTATTTACTTTTAATGCATCGATATTAGTAATAACGTGCTCTTTACCAATAAGGCTCGATACTTTCTCAACAATTTGCTCTCTTGTTAAAGCCATTTCGTTTTACCCTTTATAAACATGAATTATTAAAAAGATGCATTATTGATTAACGCATTAAATAACCGCCATCAACGGTCAGAATATGCCCATTAACGTAATTGGATGCATGGCTGGCCAGAAAAACAGCCGCCCCCATTAAGTCTTGTGTTTCTCCCCAGCGATTAGCCGGAATATGGTTAAGAACCCGTTGATTAGACTCTGGATTAGCGCGGGTTTTTACCGTTAGCGCGGTGGCATAATAGCCGGGGGCAATGCCGTTAACCTGAATGTTAAATTGGGCTAACTCATCGCAATAGGCCTTGGTTAAACCAGCAATACCGTGTTTGGTTGCGCTATAGGCCGGTGACCACTGCCCGCCAAGGTAAGTAAATACTGAGCAGATATTGATAATTTTGCCGCTTTTTTGCGGGATCATGACCTTGGCCGCTTCATGGCTCATCTCAAATGCAGCGGTTAAGTTCAGTGCCACCATGGGATCCCATTGCTGGCGAGTAAACTTAGTGACGTCGGGTTCATTAATGCACATTCCGGCATTGTTAACTAAGATATCAATGGTACCGAATTGCTTAACACAGGCATCAATCACTTTAGCCGGAGCGCCCGCTTCGGTGATATCACTTTTTATAAAGCCGGTTTTAACTCCCTGCTTTTCAAGCATTTTCTGGGTTTCGCCGTTATCATCAATATAGCTGGCGATGAAAACATTAGCGCCGGCTTTAGCAAAAGCCATCGCAAAAGCCTGCCCTAAGCCACTATTACCGCCGGTAACCAGCGCTGTTTTCCCCTTAAGAGAAAAGAAATCCAGAGAGAAATCTTCTATTTTCATAACTGACCCCGTGAATTAAATGCAAAAAAAAAGAGAAAAGCCCACTTCTGTAAAAATACAGAAGTCACTTTTCTCTTTATCTCTTCAGTAACTGCCGGGGACGATACCATAGAGGCAGCAGGTTATTCCGTGACCGCACTCAAATAATTGGCAGATGCTCAAATTAAAGCAAAAATAATGATATGAACGGCTGATTTTCAACCGGCATATCCATTCTAATGTGAATTTGCAAATAGGGTTATGGGCTGGATACGGGGTGCTTCAGCCCTCAATAATAATTGAGAGAACCGACCATCAATGATTGGAGAGATAATATAGAAATGCTATGTTGGTGAAAATCTAAGGAGAGAATATTAAATGAATCGGCTGGATGCCCTAATCAAACAGATGCAAATCCAATTGGATGCGCCTAAAAATACCCATTTCAAGCAACCGCAGTGGCGGGCTGACAATCCGGATGATTTGCGCCAACTGTGCCATCACTATAATGGTTTTATCCGCCAGCAAGCCGTTGTATTACTCGGGCTGATGCAGGATGCACGTGCGATGCCCGATATCATTTCATGCTTAAATGATTGGGTTGTTGAGGTCAGATTAGCGGCACAGCACAGTTTAACTGGGCTATTAATCAATCAACATGCTCAAAGCATGACCTCTTGTTTACCCGAACTCTACCAGCTACTGGACTGTGGCCGGGATGACCATTTAGCCAGTGTGAATCGAGTGGTTGGCTTTTTACTTCAGCCAGAAAATCAGCAGCATATTATTTCGGCTATACCAGATAAACGCCCTAAGGTCGCTCGCCTGGCTCTTCAACTTGTTATTGATCATCATCTGCTTTCCACTGGTGAGATCATTGCGTTAGCCTTAAACCATGACGATGTTATGGTGCGATTCACTGCGGTGAGGCTATTTTTAACCGAGGCCAAATCAGTCAGTCAGCAACAGTTACTGATTGTTTTACACGACAGCTTTGCACCAATACGGTTAATGGCTATTGAATACCTCAATCAACATAGCTCCTCGCTATTAGCCAAACACCAAATTGAGGCGTTATTATTTGATCATCATACCCGCATCAGAAGCTGGGCTATTAAACAGTTGAATGAACGGGGCATGGATCTTGCGGCCTTTTATTGTCTGGTATTGCAGGATAAAGCGGAAACCGCCAAAAAGTTAAGCTGTGCACTGTGGGGAATAGGGGCAATACAGCACCCGCAGGCCATATCTATTGTTTCACCCTTTATGCAACATCACTTTCCCTCTGTAAGACGCGCGGCGTTACAGCTATTAGTTAAGCTGTTAACCGGTTCTGCGAGAGATCTTTTATTGAACTCCGTAATGGATATTTCCCCTACGGTAACCAAAGAGGCGGTCAGATTATTTGCTAAACAGCAGCTGTCGCTGTCACTGCTTGAGTTACAGATATTAGTGGCTAAAGCTGAATCTCCTCATCAATTTATCGCCTGTAACCAACTGGCAAATCGTTTGAATAAATGGGATCGCCTGATCTTCTTACTTAATCAAATTTCCTTAAATCATCATAATGACACCGTTGATCAACTTTACCGTTGGTATGAAAAATTTAACCAAAGCGGAACCCAGCCGACCGGCGGGCAAATTGAGCAAGTCGCTTTGTTAATTGATCATCCTTGGTTTAAACAAAATCTTAGATGTTATGACGGGCTATATAATATCCTGATGTTTTTTAAGCAATAATATTGGATTCTGTTAAATTATACTTACGCTTGAATCCGGCTCGGATAGAGACATGATATGCGCCTTGTTGTGTTTATCTTCCCATTATTGGAAACGTCAATTATCAGAACCTTGTTACCAAATCGTTCGTTACCTGTAACCCTTGCTAATCATAGCGGGATGAGTCAATAACTATTGTTCGGAGTCGTGTAATGAACCAAAAACAAGAGATTTTTATTTCGGTGGATATCGAGACCGCAGGGCCAATAGTCAGCGAACACAGTATGCTGACCTTAGGTGCCTGTCTGGTATATCAACCCGAAATCGAGTTTTTAATGACGCTTAAGCCGATTAGCGACCAAGCGATTGATGCTGCACTGAAGATTTCTGGCCTGACTTTACAACAGGCTCAAGCCGACGGGCTTGCCCCCGAAGAGGCAATGGCTCAGTTTGCCACTTGGATTGCAAACAACCTTCCTGAAAACGCGACTCCGGTGTTTGTCGGTCTTAATGCTCCCTTCGATTGGTCATTCGTGAATTACTATTTTTTGAAGTATTTGGGAGAAAACCCGTTCGGTTTTGCGGCGCTGGATATTAAAGCACTCTTTATGGGCGCGACCGGATGTAGCTGGCACGACACCAGGTCCAGTTCAATCGATAAACAGCTGCACCCGACGCTGGAAGGAAACCACGATGCTTTGTGTGATGCTAAATACCAAGCGGAGCTGTTCCGGCTGATTTATCAACAGAACCTTCATAATCGGCCTGAACGCTAGTTTGGTTGCAGTGCGATTTTTTCTACTCATATCCTTGTGTTTTAATTTGCAGGTTATCACCGTTCATTTTATTGCATCGGTAGGTGCAACCTAACCCGACCGTCAAAGATTGGTTTACCCGCCCCGGCAGAAGTGGATTCTCCTGCCGGGGCGGTATATCTGGCATAGCGGATTAGCTTAGCGCTTTATCTAATATGCCAGATTTATATCAGCATCAAGCCTAATGATAACGGCTAAAAATTATACAGACTCCCAATCTTGACTATTGCTCCGTATATCATAAGCATCAGCCAGCCATATCTTTCTATTTTTCTATTTTTCTATTTTTTATCATCGACAAGCGCCATTCTTGCAGCCGAGAACTCAGGGCTGGTTTGGATATAACTAAGTATTAGTCGGTTATTTGAGCAACTTATTGATCTGGGGTTTTATATAATAACCCCCAAGTTAGTAAACATAGTTACTATTTTTTTGTCTGTATCTCATGCGTTTTTTAAATAAAAATAATTTTTATCTTGTGATTTTTTTAAGTGCTGATTTCATCTAACTTATTGGCGTATTTCATTTATTTTCACGTGAATAAGTAACGCAATGAAATTATTCATTTGTTTGATTTAACGTTCATATCTATTTGAAATTATTTAATTTTTTGTTTTTATTATTTTTTTAACACTTTTTTGATTTTATTTTTGATCTTTAAATAGATCTTGAAATATAGGTGGATGTATTTATCATGCATATATCCCCTATGGCTATTTTATATATCGCAACGTATTTGATGGGGTTTTCTGCCGAATTGAAATGATGTCAGTCACAACAGGTATTGTTGTCATTTAAGTAGGTATAGGGATTTATTTTGTATAAAAAGGACTTGTTTATGAAGTTTAATAGATTAGTGTTGGCATTGCCTGCGCTTTTTTCAGCCTCTTTTGCAGCATACTCTTCAGAGGTTCCGCGTCCTCCAACCTCATTTCCGGCCGAAATAGCCACGCCAAGCGTTAGTGATATCTTAAATACCGCAACCGATGGTTGGCCAATCGCTAAAGGTAAGTGGGAAACGAAGTACCAGTCAATTATTACTGGGAATCAATATATAAACGGTGAGACCTTTACCAGAACCTACTTCCCTGAGCAATTTCTCTACGTTGAGCAAAACTCTTATAGCCTAAATAATACTATTGATTCGTTTCAGGTGACTGTCAGAACCGGAAGTGTCGCTATTGGCAATACGGTGAAGGGTGGAATTGTTAATCCAACCGATGCGACTAGGGTTTATCGCGGATTTCTGGCCCTGATGGATGACTCGGTGGCCTATGATACCGTGGTTGAAAACTTGGGTAGCATTAGCCTGAATAATGATGCTAAAGCCTATAACACCATCGTTAATTCCGGCGGCAAGATGGTGGTAGGTGCCCGGGGCTATGCTCAGGCAAACCTGATTGACGGTGGTTATCTTGAACAGTCAGTAGTGAGTACCTCTACGGTTCAAGACACTATCGTCGTTAACGGCGGTGAGCACTGGCTTTATGGCGGTACGGCGATCAATACCCACGTTGGCAGCGGCAGCTTCCAAATGACCAGCGGCCTGGCGCTTGATACCGTGCTATATGACGGCGCGGTGCAGCAGGTATTCTCAGGTTCCGGTGAGACAGGGGTTTCCGATCGCAATACCACCGTTTATTCAGGGGCTCGCCAATTGGTTACCTCGGGTATCTCCGAGGATGCCAAAGTTTATGGCAGTCAGGTTATTAGCGGCGTTGACGGAACCTGGGCCAATGGTGATTGGACGTCTAATAGTAACGTCAGAATTACCGGTCAGACGGAGAAAAATGCCACTATTTATGCGGGCGGAGAGCAGAGAATCCAAACCGGTGAGGCTATCGGCACTCAGGTTTATGGATTGCAAATTGTTAGCGGCAAAAAGGGAGGATGGGCCGGTGGTCAATGGGTCGAGCAAGATAGCTGGATCGGTCAAGATCAGGTTGCGACAGAGTCAACAATCTATCAGGGTGGCGTGCAGCGCGTAGAATATTATGCCGATGCCAATAAGACGCTGATTGACGGCGGAAGCCAGTTTGTTAATGAGTTAGGCCACATCTCAAACACCACCATTAATCATGGCGGTGAGTCAACAATTGCCTATGGTGCCTATTCTACCGGTACGCTGGATGTCAATAACGGCTCATTGACCATGGAAGGCGGTGATTTACACAGCTGGACCGGTTCGCTGGGCGGTAAGGGTGCCTACGCGACTCAGGTTAACCTGGCGGGCAGTGATTCATTGTTATATCTGCAGCATAATGCCAATACCGATGTGTCAGAGGTAACGATTGAAAGTTTAGCCAACAACGGCATGGTTGTTTATGGCCGCAAAGATGGCAGCGATAGCGGAAAATATAGCCGCTTGGAAATTCATGACCTGACCGGTTCCGGTACCTTTGTGATGAATACCAATGTTACCGGCGGGTACGGCGACTTCCTGAATGTGAGTAACAGCATTGACGGTGCCTTTAACGTCAGGGTGATGGATTCCGGTCAGGAACTGAGAAGCGGTGTGGCCGGCGCTAATCCTTATCATCTGATTTATGCTAATGGCAGCGTCAGCGATAACTTTACGTTAGTTAACGGTAGCGTTGATCTGGGTGCCTATAAATATTATCTGGTGCAGGGTGACGGTGTAGACGGTGATAATTGGTATCTGTCTCCGCAAAAGAATACTGTTGTTCCGGACCCAGATCCGAACCCGAACCCGAACCCGAACCCAGATCCGACCCCGACGCCAAATCCTAAGCCTGAAATTTCTGAAGGGGGTAAGAACGCGATTGCGATGGCTAACGTGACACCAACCATTTGGGACGGAGAGTTATCTACACTGAGAACCCGTCTGGGAGACTTACGTGATAACAATACCGCTCAAAGCGGTGCATGGGGCAAATACATCACCAGCCGTTATCGTATTTCAACTGACAACGTCGGCTATAAACAAGATATGAACGGCGTTATGTTGGGTGGCGATCGTGCTATTGCGTTGGAAAATAGCCGCCTGTTGTTAGGTAGTATGTTCTCTTATACCCATTCGTCGTTGGATGCCCGCTCAAGCGACGGTAAAGTAGATAGCTATGCATTAGGCCTTTACGGCACATGGATGCATGACAACGGCTACTATCTGGATGGCGTATTAAAAGCTAACCACTTCAGAACGGAAAACAGTGCCCAATTTAACAATGGCAAAACCACCGCCAAGGACAATACCAATGGTATTGGCTTCTCTCTGGAAGCCGGTAAACACATTAAGATCGACAGCTACTTCGTTGAGCCTTATGTCCTGGCCTCGTTATTCCACGGTGAAAAGACCGGCTATCGTTTTAGTAACGATATGAAGGTAAAAGCAGATTCAGCCGAGTCAGCAAAAGGTGAAATCGGTACAACCTTTGGCAAATCCTTCCTGACGGAAGGCGGTACCCTGATTAAGCCTTATATCCGACTGGCCGTAAGCCATGAGTTCAAGAAGAATAACGATGTTATTATTAATGATACCGAACGTTTTTCTAACGATATGTCCGGTACCGTTGGTAAATACGGCGTAGGCCTGACGACGCAGTTGGATAATCAGTGGTCAGCCTATGCAGAGCTTAACTACGCTAAAGGTAACCATGTAGAAACCCCATACAGCGGGCACCTTGGCGTTCGTTATAGCTTTTAACTAGAAGACGATGACCTTTTAATTAAGGTGAGAGTCAATCCAACCCACGGCCTCCCGCAAGGGCGGCCGTGGGTTTATTTATCAGCCTAACCTAGTGATTATCAGGTTATCGTCCTTGTCTTTCTTTGAAAAATGAAATGCCTAACCTACGGCTCGTGTTCCCACTTTCGCGAGGATGACGGAGGTGGTAGCCATGACGCGAATCGAGACTTCTTCGTCATCCCGTTGAAAAACGGGGTCACCCCCAAAGGTCGTCATCCCCGTGAAAACGGGGATCCAGCACTTGAAGTTGACCGCAATCCCTTGGTTATTAGACCGTACTCTTGAGTTATTGAGCTAAAACTTGGATGATTCACTGCACTCATCCTAGGGCATCCAGAAGACAGAAAAGTAGCAGCGTAACCTTCTATTTATCAAAACCATCCCCTGCCCGAACAGCTTAAAACGAAATAATTTTGGCGGTGTACTTATTCAACAGCAATAAGCGTGAAACCATAACCGACGCGATAAACACCAGCGCTAATGGAATAAATCTTAGGGTAAAATTATGGAAGTCATACAGCGTAGTAATAAAGTAGAAGACGCTGTAGTGAACGATATAAACCCCGACCATTGCCGGGCTGATAAATTCAACGATGTTATTGATCAGCTTACTTTTCATCGACATATTATCAAATAATATAAACAGCACCATGCTCATCGCCAGAAGGTGAAGATGTTCCAAAACGAACCAAACGGCGACGCTCTCATGGATATGAGTGGATATATAACGCTCATAGAAAAACATCGATATGCCAAGAGGAATCAGCAATATCTTCGACAGTAAATGTACGCTGGCATTTCTTGTAAAGCGGCGACCCTGCTCGGTGCCCAACGCGTGGCCTAAAATATAGTAGCCGCCCCACACCCAGACAAATGCAAAGCTGGAAATAAACAGCGGATCGTCACGGGTATCCAACGGGCTAAAAATATCGAAAAGCGCGATAACCCCCACTAAACCGATTAGAACTAATGCCGTGGCTTTTAAATTCCGAATACCTTTAACAATGATAGGGTAGAACAAATAAATAAGACCCATATCTAATATAATACCCTGTTGTAAAAGATAGCCTTGCTGGACAAAGCGCGTTTTAATTAGGGATAAAATAATATTCCAGAAAATAATTATTATGATAATGGTTTTGACCTTTATTAAGGTCTCTTTTCTGGTTAGCTTTTCAACTTCATCCATATAACCAATAATAATAAAGAATAATGGTTTTGATATTATTGAAAAAAAGTAAAGGATGCTCATTGAATTAACATGAAGGAAGTCTTCATAAGCAGACATTTGGCTAGTAGAAAAAAAGGTCACGGCTGCAAAGCAGCTCAAACTTTTTAATGCGTGTTTGCTTACGTTTCTAATCATTATGTTAACACCAATTACAAAGGGAATATCTATCGTGCTATCTATTGTATTACGCTGTTTTTCCTAAAAATAATCCTAGTACAATATTGTTAACTGCACAATGCGTTATCGTTAGTCTATATGGCGATTAGTGCCTGTAGAGCCCGTAAATGTCTAATCTAAGATCAAAAAATCGCCCGCAGTCGCCAGAGTAAGATAATGGAAACCTAATTAAACCATTTTATATTCAGCTAGTTATGCTTGTTTCTATCAGTGTTGAAAATACTTGGTTCAGAATAGTAACACGCTCATATAGCCAACATAAACTACCCGTTTGTTTTATTGGCTTAAGTATCCGACTGAAAAGGCAAAACAATATTTTTATTTTACCTGCTTTTAAGAGACCTTGGTTAACAAATCTTAATATTCTGGTTATTTATGCCAAATTAATGTGTGTTTTAAGGGCGGGGAACTAGCCGTTTTAATAAAAATGTCAATTGACGCTTTTATAACAGGAAAATCTGATAGATAAGGCTATGATTTAAGTATAACTATCTTTGTGGCGCTAATGTTTAATCGCGGCCTAATAAGGTTTGAATATGAATAAACTGTGCCTGTGTGCTCTGGCTGTCGGTTCCATGACTGGTGCAAGTCTTGTGCTAAACGGCAGCGCAGCGACTGAGGTTAAGCCCACGGATTATAGCTCTGAAGGTTGCGCATGTACTTTTGAAAGTCATTTTATATTTTCTGTGAATTTTGATTAAGTTTAACCTGTTGCCTTTAACCTTATCTGAATAGAAGTAATGAGTTGTTTGATTTTTCACCATAGTGTGAGTTGGGGCCGGAGTGGCCCAGATGAGCAGTGGTTCTGATGCCATAACGTATGCAGGCAAACGAATTGGTCCACTGCGCCCTTAAAATCTGATTCTAAGAGATTGCATCGTGAATATAAAACTTGTTGCTGTTCTCCTTGTTACTATTTTTCTTTCTGCCTGTGACCGAGAGGCACCTGAAAAGAGCGACGGCGTACGACCGGTGAGCATTTTTGACGTTATCAATAATGCCCAGCAGGGAGAGCGCGTATTTCCGGCCAGAATCGTCGCCGGAGATAAAACTGAGCTGGCATTTAAACGCCCCGGACAGCTACAACAACTTCTGGTTCGAGAAGGGGAACGGGTAACTCAAGGTCAGTTGATCGCTGAACTCAATAACAACGATGCCCGGCTGCGGGTGAAAGATCGTCAGGCCACCTTTGATTTGGCCCAGACTCAGTTCAATCGCTTATCAACGCTGAGTGCACGTAATGTTATTCCGCGCGCGGAATTAGATGTACAGCGTGCCGCCCGAGATTCAGCGCGAGCCGCGTTAAACATTGCACAGGAAGAACTGAGCTTTATGCAGGTGTTGGCACCTTTTGACGGCATTATTGCCAACGTCAATGCTCGTAACCATCAGGTTGTTACCGCCGGTCAGCCAATTGCGATACTCAACTCGCTGGATTCACTGGACGTTGTTTTCAGCATTCCTGAAAACCTATTTATTATTATCGATGAAAACAATGCCAAGTATCAGCCGACAGTCCAACTAAATAACTTACCCGGCCGCGACTTTGTTGCCCGTTATAAAGAACACACCACCAACACGACCTCAGGGTCATTAACCTATCAGATGACCCTGACCATGCCACGGCCGTCAGATTTACCGTTGCTCTCTGGTATGAGCGGCAGCGTAAGAATCAATCTGGGCAATTTATCCGGCGCAGCCCAAACGGCAAATATTGTGATACCGGTAGAGGCCGTATTTAATCCGGATAATACTCAACGTAATCAACCTTATGTCTGGGTAGTGAAACAGCGAGACGGCAAACTGTTTGTTGAATTACGCAAGGTCGAAACGGGTCAACTGACTGCTAACGGTATTCAAATTCTTTCGGGACTGAATGACGGTGAACGGATTGTTGCTGCGGGCACCCGAGAACTGCGCCCGGATCAGGAAGTACGCGCCTGGGTTCGTGAGCGAGGTCTGTAATGAAACTGACAGAGAACTTTATCAGTAACGGTACCCGTATCTGGTTAGCCATTCTGCTGTTGGGTATTGGCGGCGTAATTGCCTTTTTAAATATTGGCCGGCTGGAAGACCCGGCCTTTACCATTAAAACCGCGGTAGTTGTAACTCGGTATGACGGAGCCTCTGCTCAGCAGGTTGAAGAGGAGATTACTTTACCGCTGGAAAATGCCATTCAGCAGCTTCCTTATATCGATAACATCACCTCGATCTCCAGCGTTGGGCTTTCTCAGATTACGATCAATATTCGGGCGGAATATGGTTCAGCAGAATTGCCGCAAATCTGGGATGAACTGCGTCGCCGCATTGGTGATTCAGCCGTACGTTTACCACCGGGTTCCAGCCCGCCGATAGTCAATGACGACTTCGGTGACGTTTATGGCTTTTTCTTCTCACTCCATGGCAACGGTTATAGTAACCAAGAATTACGTAACTTTGCTGAGCAGCTTCGCCGTGAACTGGTACTGGTGCCCGGGGTCGGAAAAGTAGGCATTGTCGGTGTTTTACCTGAAGAGGTTCAGATAGAGATATCCCGGGCCCAAATGACCGCAGCCAATATTATTCCGCAGCAGCTGAACGACTTGCTGCTTCGACAAAACGTGGTGTCTAACGCCGGTCAGTTAATGGTGGGCAGTGAATCGATCCGATTACATCCGACCGGTGAGTTTTACAATGTGCAAGAATTAGGTAATTTGCTAGTCAGCCAGCCCGGTAGTGCCAAAAGCGTCTATTTACGTGATATTGCTACTATTACTCAGGGCGTCAGCCATTCACCGAATAGTATTTACCGAGCTAACGGCCAGCCAGCGGTCTCTATCGGCGTCTCTTTTGCGCCTAATGTTAACGTAATTGTTGTCGGTGATGCGGTACAGGCCCGTTTGGCTCAACTGGAGGCTGAACGCCCTGCCGGCATGGAAATTAGCGTTTTCTACGATCAGGCTCATGAGGTAGAAGGTGCCGTTAACGGATTCATCATGAATTTCCTGCTGGCGCTGCTGATTGTAGTCGGTACCTTGCTGATTTTCATGGGGGTTCGCAGTGGGCTGGTCATTGCGGCATCGCTTGCACTGAACGTGCTGGGCACCTTGCTGTTAATGAAGCTATTCAATATCGAACTACAGCGGGTGTCTCTTGGCGCGCTGGTTATTGCCCTGAGTATGCTGGTGGATAACGCCATCGTCATTGTTGAAGGGGTTCTGGTCGGGCGACAGCAGGGAGAGAGTACGCTTAAAGCTATTACTAACGTCGTTAAGCGCACCATGTTCCCGCTGCTGGGCGCTACTATTATTGCCATTCTGGCCTTTGCCCCAATCGGTTTGTCTAACGATGCTACCGGGGAATACTGTAAGTCGCTGTTCCAGGTACTGCTGATTTCTCTGATGTTAAGCTGGTTTACTGCGCTGACTCTAACGCCGGTATTTACCAAGTGGGCATTTGAAAAACAGAAAATGGCACAACCGGAGGCCGATGGTGAGGTAAAAACGCCTTATGACGGCTGGCTGTTCCGGGTTTATCGCAACGTACTTAGCAAGCTACTGCATCAGCGCACCATTACCCTGTCGGTTTTAGTGGCGCTGTTAGTGGCTTCGGTTATTGGCTTTGGTCAGGTACGCCAAAGTTTCTTCCCGCCGTCTAATACGCCCATTTTCTTTGTCGATCTCTGGCTACC
>POVV01000797.1_pt1 | contig 16166 bp, 14 predicted proteins | sample 1560271 | NCBI WGS metagenome assembly POVV01 (sample SAMN08337232, study PRJNA429181) | Bioreactor metagenome, whole genome shotgun sequencing project. | biome: cows' rumen and soil; feature: anaerobic; isolation source: anaerobic chemostat enrichment culture, galacturonate as sole carbon... | reverse complement strand
CTTGGTAGTCGTCAATGGATCTGCGGATGATTTCGTGTGCAGTTGCAACATCGTATATTTCGGTGAGAATACAGCGAGGAAATTTATCTCCCGGGATATCCTTGTATGTCGTAAAATAATGTTTCAGCCTGTCAATAACTGTAGTCGGTACATCGTTAATACTATTGAAGGTACTATATATTGCATCGTTTTCCAGTACAGCTATCAGTTTGTCGTCAGCCTTGTTGTGATCCAGAAGACGGAACCCTCCAATAGGGCGAGCTTTAACTATTATATCTCCATGAGTAATGTCTTTCTCGGTAAGGACACAAATATCCACTGGGTCATTATCTCCTTCTATGTCAGTTCTTCCCAGCTCAATATTAGTCAATTCTGCCACTCTGTTGCCACTATATGTCTGCGGTATAAAACCGTAAAGGGCTGGAATTATATTAGAATATTTTTGAGGTCTGTCTATACTCAGATAGCCTGTTTCCTTATCAACTTCGTATTTTACTGTATCTGTGGGTACAATTTCGATGAAGCAATTTACTAATTCAGGAGCTTTATCTCCGGCTTTTATCCCATGCCAAGGGTGCGCTTTAAATTTATAGTTTTCCATATTTATTTCAAATCCTATTATCGTATATTGAGTGCAAATTTACACCAATATTTCTTTATCTCAATAGGAGTATATAAAAATGAACTAAATAGTTTGATTCGTGAACTTTTCATTATCTTTGTGAACGAAAAATAAAGAGTTAAAATGGAGGGCGATAAACAAAGGTTGTTAGACGAGCGTTATATGCGCATGGCAACTATCTGGGCCGAAAATTCGTATTGTAAACGAAGAAAGGTCGGTGCTCTTATTGTAAAAGATAAGATGATCATCTCAGATGGCTATAACGGAACTCCGTCAGGATTTGAAAATATCTGTGAAGATGAAAATAACGAGACAAAACCATATGTTTTGCATGCTGAAGCTAATGCAATAACAAAGGTTGCATGTTCTCACAACAGTAGTATGGGGGCTACAATGTATGTAACTACATCACCATGTATCGAATGTGCTAAACTTATTATTCAAGCTGGAATAAAGAGGGTTGTTTATACTCAAAAATATCGACGTACAGACGGAGCCTCATTGCTCGAAAGGGCAGGGGTTGAAGTTGTATATATAGACATTATTACAAACACTGAAGAACTGGAACAATAGATGGAAGACGAGAAGGAGATTGAAAAAGCGCAAGACACAATCAAAGAAGTGCACAAGGAAAACAAACCATCTGGAAATAAAAAAATATACATATGGTTGCCGTTATGCATAGCGGTAAGTATCGCAGTAGGGATTTTTATAGGAAATGCATTTTCTATATTTAACAATACGCGTGGTTGGTTCGGAGGAAAAAATAAACTGGACGTCATATTCGATTATGTCAGCAAGGCCTATGTTGATACCGTTAATATAGACGATATGGTAGAAGAGGCCATTCCTGCCGTATTGATGGGGCTTGATCCTCATTCCGATTATATACCAGCTAAAACTATGGAGCAACGTGGAAACGAGCTAGATGGTCATTTTAGTGGAATTGGTGTCGAATTTCTTATATTGAACGATACGTTAACTATTGTAAACGCTGTGCCGGGAGGGCCGTCTGAAGCTGTTGGTATTCAGGCTGGCGATAGAATTGTATATGTGAATGACACATTGTTTTCTGGAAAGCAATTGGATGAAAATAAGGTTTTTAGTACACTGAAAGGGCCTAAGGGGACAAAAATAAAACTGAATGTAAGAAGAAATGGACGTAAAGAACTGATTCCTTTCGTTATTACAAGAGCAGATGTTCCGGTGAAAAGTGTTGATGCATCATACATGTTAGATGATAAGAATGGGTATATAAAGATAAGCAAGTTTGGAGGTAATACATTCAATGAGTTTATTGGGGCCATCGCTAAATTGAAGAGTCAGGGTTGCACATCTTTTATTGTAGATCTACAGCAAAATAGTGGAGGGTATCTTGAAGCTGCATTGATGATGACAAATGAATTTTTGTCAAGCGGAGATCTTATTGTGTATACCGAAGGGCGTACATATCCTAGAGAAAATTATTTTGCTGATAACTCCGGCACATGTAAAACTAATCAATTGGTAGTTTTAGTCGATGAAGGCAGTGCTTCGTCAAGTGAGATATTTGCAGGTGCTATTCAGGATAATGACCGAGGGCTGATTGTTGGTCGTCGCTCTTTTGGTAAAGGATTGGTGCAAGCGCCGTATAGATTTAAGGATGGTTCGGAATTGCGTCTTACTATAGCCAGATATTATACAGCATCTGGTAGATGTATTCAAAAAGCCTACGAGAGAGGAAACCGTAACGATTATAATTTGGATTTATATAACCGTTATAGCCGTGGCGAATTTGACAATAAAGACAGTATTAAGTTTGACAATCTCCCGTTATTCCATACCGTAGGAGGACGCCCGGTTTATGGAAATGATGGTATTTTGTCTGATATTTTTGTGCCACGTGATACTGCGGGTGTAAATTCGTATTATATAAGAGTGGCTAACAAAGGGCTGTTGAGAGAATATGCTTATGTATTTACTGAAAATAACAGGGCTAGATTGAGTAGTTTTAAAACATGGCAGGAAATGGCGAAATATCTTTCTGGTCAACCACTGGTCGATAATTTCGCTGATTATGCATATTCTAAAGGTATTCGCCGCCAACCATATTTGATAGAAGAAGCCCGAAAATTATTAAAGAATCAATTGGAAGCATTCATTGTTCGTAATTTCTTTGGAGACGATGGCTTCTATCCATTATTCCAGCGGGATGATAAAACGATTGCAGAAGGTTTGAAGTTGTTGAAAGCAAATAAGGCGACAACTGAAAATATAAGAAAAGGAGCTTATAAATAATAATTGAAATGATATAATAGAAGAGAGCAGGAGTAATTCCTGCTCTCTTTTTTTGACAATCAATGTTTCCTGTTACATTATTTATCTAATGATCCTTATATAACTTCCACCATATACAGGTCTCAGTAGTTTTGTGTCTAATCATTCCACATTTCTCTAAAACACGAATAGAAGCTGCATTGTCTTTGTCAGTCTCGGCTATTACACTATTTACGTTAGGTTGCCTTAATGCCCATTCTGATAATGCCATAACGGTTTCGGTCATGTACCCACAATTGCGATAGCCGGAATTTATACCGTATCCTATTTCTACTTGACCATATTCGTTTGGTTTGTATTTGAAACAGGCGCTACCTATTGCTTTGTTTTCACATTTGAGAATGATCTGCCAATTAGCATACCATAAGTAGTGATTAGGATGTCTTAAAGCTTCTGTGTAATTGTACTCCATAGCCATCTGAGTCTCTTTATCCATATTTTCAAGAGAAGGTGTCAGTTCTAAAGCCTGCTCCATCTTATCTGTTCCAAGTAATAGCAACTGAAATTGCTCTTTTGTTAAAGGAACTATTCTTAAACGATTAGTTTCTATTATCATTTTTATATTTTTTTACCGATATAAAATACATAACCATAATATTGCTTATACTTTGAATACAACTCTTCTTCGTATTTCATTAGTTGGATAAAAGTCTCAACGGTTTTATCTTCTGCATGTTGTTTCAAAAATTCTTCTTGCCGTGCTCTTTGCGGAATAAAATAATTATCTATCCAGCAATTTTCAGGCACAGTGAATGCTGCAATAGGAATATAACCTGCATTTTGCATTGTGGAAATATTATATCCTATTGTGGCAATTTCGGGAACGGCATCAACCCACCACTTCTCAATTTCGGCAGGACGTTCATTAGTATACCAAGACTCATAGGTTACGGCAACATAACCACCTTTTTTGAGAAAGCCTTTCCAATGGTTTAGTCCTTTCTCAAAACCTATGTTGGCGATAGCCCCTTCAGACCATATCAGGTCTAATTCTTCATCCTGAAAAGGTAGGTTGTCCATTGAGCCGACAATACCTTTTACTCTGTTCTGCAAACCGAACTGTTTTGTATTACAGTTTAAAATGTTGATGAAATCAGGAAATAAGTCAAGTCCGGTAATTTGCCCGGGAGCATTTTGTGCCAGAAACAAGGTTTGCGTACCTGTTCCACAACCGAGGTCGGCGATTTGTGATTGCTCAGAAAGGTTGTCTATAAAGCCTAGAGCTCTGAGTATTATTTCTTCGCTTCCGGGTCCTTGTCGTTTTAAGCCGCTGAAATATTTACATATTAAGTTGAAATCGAATTCGTGAATTGATTCATTTTTATTACTCATGATTCTTATTGTTAGCCATATCAAGTAAAAGGACATAATAATTCCCTCTCACCGAATATGATTTGTTGTTATTAAAAAACAATATGATAAAACTCTCGAAAGGGTTATTCGAGAAAAACGAAAGGATAATCTGTGAAAACTTACAGATTATTTACCCCACCAATATTTCTTTAACTTTAGAAGTCATAAATTGTAATATGGCGTAAATGTATAAAAAATGATTGAAATATACTAAATTAATATTCGTATTTTACATTTTAACACATGGGCTTTAGTAAAGACATAATAATCCCTTATTAAATAAGAAATTTTAGTCTATAAAACTTTAGTAAGCAAACAAAATGACTTACTTTTGTGGTGCATTTTAGAAAGTATAACTAATTGAGTTTAAGTGCTTATAAATAATGTTACAGTTAAAAGATTTAGCTTCTGTGCAATCAACTAAAAATCAATATAATAAACCTATATACATTAAACAATAAATTTAATCATGGCTAATCAAAAAGAAAAGCTTTTCTCTGACTTTCCACAAATTTCGACCGAGGAGTGGATGGCTAAGATTGTGGCTGACCTTAAAGGCGCCGCTTTTGAGAAAAAACTTGTTTGGAAAACAAACGAAGGGTTCAATGTTAACCCATTTTACAGAAGCGAGGATCTTGGTGGTCTTAAGGCTGTCGATTCTCTTCCTGGCGAATTTCCTTACGTTCGCGGTACCAAGAAAGATAATGACTGGTACACTCGTCAGGATATTGATGTGAAGGATTTTAAGGCTGCGAATGCAAAAGCTCTTGATGTTCTGAACAAAGGTATTACGTCGCTAAGTTTTCATATCGATGGAGACGATGTTAACGTAGAGAACGTAAAAACTTTGCTGAAGGGTATTCTTCCTGAAGCAGTTGAACTAAATTTTAGTACATGTCATCGTAAAGCATTGGAGTTGACTAAAATCTTAGTTGATTACTTCAAAGAGTTAGGTGCAGATGTGATGAAATGTTTTGGTTCTGTTAATTACGATGCATTTAAACCTCTATTGAAAAAAGGGCGTGATGCAGAAGGTTGGGTTGAAAAAGCTGCTGAAATAGTTAAGGCTGCTGCTGCTCTTCCTCGCTTCCGCGTACTTGCAGTAAACGCTCATGCATTGAGCGATGGTGGAGCATTTATTTATCAGGAATTAGGCTATGCATTGGCTAATGGTAATCAATTATTGAGTGCATTGGTTGAAGCAGGATTAGATCCTACATTGGTGGCAAAGAAGATTAAATTCAACTTTGGTATTGGTGGTAACTATTTTATGGAAATAGCAAAATTCCGTGCTGCACGTTGGCTGTGGGCTGAGATAGTTGAAGCGTACAACCCAATCTGTCCTAACGATTGCCCGAATAAGACATCGGAAGGCGTTTGTCGTTGTGCAGCTAAAATATATACGCATGCACAGACTTCTACTTTCAACAAGACTGTTTATGATGCGCATGTAAACTTGCTTCGTACTCAAACAGAAGCTATGTCTGCAACTATTGCAGGTGTTAACTCTCTTACTGTACGTCCATTCGATGAAACATATAAAACTTCAGATGATTTCTCGGAACGTATCGCACGTAACCAACAGTTACTATTGAAAGAAGAGTGTCATTTTGATAAGATAACAGACCCTTCTTCAGGTTCTTATTATATTGAAAATCTGACTAAATCTATTGCAGAGCAAGCTTGGAAATTATTCCTAGAGGTAGATGAAAAAGGATTTTACGAAGCTCTTAAGGCCGGTTCTGTACAAACAGCGGTTAAAACTTCTGCCGATAGCCGATTTAAAGGTCTTGCAACTCGTCGTGAAGTGTTGTTGGGTACTAACCAATTTCCTAACTTTACTGAACAAGCTTCAAGCAAAATTGTTGAAAAAGAAGCATGTGGTTGCGGATGTGGTAAGGATACTCCTTATCTGCCTCTACCTACAGATCGTTTAGGTACAGCATTTGAAGCTCTTCGTTTGGCAACTGAAAAGCATGGTGCACCAACAGTATTTATGCTTACTATCGGTAACTTAGGTATGCGTTTGGCTCGTGCTCAGTTCTCTAGTAACTTCTTTGCTTGTGCAGGTTATAAGATTATAGACAACTTAGGATTCGAAACAGTTGAAGCAGGTGTGAAAGCAGCTCGTGAAAAGAAAGCTGATATTATCGTACTTTGTTCAAGTGATGACGAATATGCAACACTTGCTCCTGAAGCTTATAAATTAGTCGCAGGAAAAGAACATTTTGTTGTAGCCGGAGCTCCTGCATGTATGGATGATCTTAAGGCACAAGGTATAGAGCATTTTGTCAATGTAAGAAGCAATGTGCTTGATACATTGAGAACATTTAATGCTAAACTTGGAATAGAATAACAATTTAACTTTGAATTAATAAAATGGAAACAAAACCAACTTTGAAAGACTGGATAATTGCTGTACGGCCGTGGTCGTTTCCTGTATCTTCCCTTCCTGCTTTTATTGCTATGATATATACAATGCATACTCAACCCGAAAGCTCAGCTAATTGGTTATTGGGTGTGATGGCTATAATAGGAGCAATTATTTTTCATGCAGGAGGAAATCTTCTCAGCGACTACAACGATTATAAATACGGTGTAGATAGAGAAGGCAAGGTAGGATCAGATATACTGACCAGTAAATTATTCACTCCAAAACAAGTCTTAGTTTATGGATGGATATTTATAACTATCGGTACTTGTTTAGGTTTATTCTTGGTGTCGCAATCGGGAATTAGTCTTTTGTGGATTGGTTTGTTGGGTGCTATAGGTGCTGTTTTTTATTATAAATTTAAATTCAAAGCATTAGGAGACTTGCTGATATTTTTGGTTTACGGACCTACTATCATGCTTGGCACAGGTTATGTGATGCTTGGGTACATCGATTGGACATTGTTGTTCGTTTCTCTGCCTATGGCCTTTATCACCGTGAATGTATTGCATTCAAACAATACACGTGATATAAGGAGCGACCGTTATGCGGAGATAAAAACATATGCAATGGCTATTGGTGTAAAGGCTTCAATTATTCATTATTACATACTTACTATTTTATCATATGTAGCTATTGTGGTAATGGTTATATTGAATATCCTGCCTGTAACTGCGCTTATTACTTTGATAACGATTCCGATTGCTATCAGAAATTGTAAGGCTATGTCACGGGCTACTGAAGATGATGTAACTCCTATTAATGATTTGGACAAGAATACCGCTCAACTGCAATTGATGTTTAGCGCATCGTTGTCATTGGGGCTGATAATATCTATCTTCATATGAAAAAACTGATAGTTGCAATCAGCATAGCTGCAATATTTTGGTTTGTGATGTTCTCACCGTGGACAAACCCACATATCAATTTCTGGTATGTGATGGCTTTGGCTGCCGGAGTACTCACATTCCTTAGCTTTACATTCAGGAAGGACTGGAAATCGCAGTTCTCATTCAATGTAAAAGATATTGCTTTGGGTGTTGGTTCTGCTGTCGTATTATGGGGAGTGTTTTATCTGGGAAATGAAATATCTGGATTACTTTTCGACTTTGCTCATCCGCAAGTAGGGGACGTTTATGCCATGAAAGACGGGCAAAACCAACTATTTCTTGCTTTGGCTTTGTTGTTCTGGATTGGTCCTGCCGAAGAAATATTCTGGCGAGGCTATGTTCAGAGAACACTGTCAGAAAGCAAACTTGGAGATATGAAAGCATTTATTATTACTACGCTTATTTATGCTTTGGTGCATATTTGGGCTTTTAATTTTATGCTGTTCATGGCCGCTCTTTTCTGTGGCATATTCTGGGGATTCGTTTATATGAAAAACAGAAATTTACTTACAGTACTCATCTCTCATGCTATATGGGATGTAGTTGTTTTCATTTTATTTCCTATTTCGTAAATAATCAAACAACAAAAATATGAAACCAAATTTCAAAAACATCGACATTAACACTTCTGGTTTTGCTGCTTCAGATGCAGCAAAATGGGCTGCTGATAATGGTATCGAAGCTAACTGGACAACACCTGAGTTGATTCAAGTTAAGCCTGTTTATACAAAAGAAGACTTGGAAGGAATGGAGCACCTTAATTATGCTTCGGGTATTCCTCCGTTCTTGCGCGGACCATACTCTGGTATGTACGCTATGCGCCCTTGGACAATCCGTCAGTATGCAGGATTTTCTACTGCTGCCGAATCGAATGCTTTTTATCGTCGTAACCTTGCATCAGGGCAGAAAGGTCTTTCTGTTGCGTTTGACCTTGCTACTCACCGTGGATACGATGCTGACCACCCTCGTGTAGTAGGTGACGTAGGTAAAGCAGGGGTGTCTATTTGCTCGGTAGAAGATATGAAGGTTTTGTTCGAAGGTATTCCATTGAATCAGATGTCAGTATCTATGACAATGAATGGTGCTGTGCTTCCTGTGCTTGCATTCTATATCAATGCAGGACTAGAGCAAGGTGCTAAGCTGGAAGAAATGGCTGGAACAATCCAAAATGATATCCTTAAAGAGTTCATGGTGCGTAATACATATATCTATCCACCAGAATTCTCAATGAAAATTATAGCTGACATCTTTGAGTTTACATCTCAAAAGATGCCTAAATTCAACTCTATCTCTATTTCCGGTTATCACATGCAAGAAGCAGGTGCTACTGCCGACATCGAGTTGGCTTATACACTTGCCGATGGTATGGAGTATCTGAAAGCGGGTATCGATGCTGGTATTGACGTAGATGCTTTTGCTCCTCGCTTGTCGTTCTTCTGGGCTATCGGAATGAACCACTTTATGGAGATTGCAAAAATGCGTGCCGGACGTTTATTGTGGGCTAAGATAGTTAAGAGCTTCGGAGCGAAGAATCCAAAGTCTCTTGCACTTCGTACTCACTCGCAAACATCAGGTTGGTCTTTGACTGAACAAGATCCTTTCAACAATGTTGGTCGTACTTGTATCGAAGCGATGGCTTCGGCTCTTGGTCATACACAATCCCTTCATACCAATGCATTGGACGAGGCTATCGCATTGCCTACTGATTTCTCTGCACGTATTGCACGTAATACTCAGATTTATATTCAAGAGGAAACTCAAATTTGTAAAGAAATCGATCCTTGGGCAGGTTCATACTATGTGGAAACACTTACTAACGAGCTTGTTCACAAAGCATGGGAGCATATCCAAGAGATACAAAAGCTTGGAGGTATGGCAAAAGCTATCGAAACAGGTCTTCCTAAGATGCGTATCGAAGAAGCAGCTGCACGTACTCAGGCTAGAATAGACTCTGGCTCTCAGACTATTGTAGGTATCAACAAGTATCGTCTTGAAAAAGAAGATCCGATTGATATCTTGGATGTGGACAATACAGAAGTTCGCCGTCAACAAATCGAGCGTTTGAACGACTTGAAATCTAAGCGTGATAACGAAGCAGTGAAAAAGGCTTTGGATGCTATCACTGAATGCGTTAAGACTAAGAAGGGCAACTTGCTTGAACTTGCAGTGGAAGCAGCACGTTTACGTGCTACATTGGGAGAAATCTCAGATGCTTGTGAGGTAATAGTTGGCCGTTATAAAGCAATAATCAGAACTATATCAGGCGTGTATTCATCAGAAACTAAAAAAGACCCTACATTCCAAAAAGCTCAGGAGCTTGTGGAAGTATTTGCGAAAAAAGAAGGCCGTCAGCCTCGTATTATGATCGCTAAAATGGGACAGGATGGACATGACCGTGGTGCAAAAGTTGTTGCAACCGGTTATGCTGACTGTGGATTTGATGTTGATATGGGACCTTTGTTCCAGACTCCGGAAGAAGCGGCTCGTCAGGCTGTAGAAAATGATGTGAACGTACTAGGTGTATCATCTCTTGCTGCAGGACACAAAACTCTTGTTCCTCAGGTGATAGCAGAGTTGAAAAAGCTTGAACGTGAAGATATTATCGTAATAGCCGGAGGAGTAATACCTGCACAGGATTATGATTTCTTGTACCAGTCGGGTGTTGCAGCTATCTTTGGCCCCGGAACTTCGGTAACTAAAGCCGCTGTACAGATCTTAGAAATATTATTGGCTGAGTAATTAGTTGGTCGATATTTTTATATAAAGCTCCTGCTCTCATGAAAGAGTGGGAGCTTTTTGTTTATATAATTTATTTTAGAAAACTATCTCTTTATAATATTCTGTTTTTCAAATTCTAATAGTTTTTTCTTTCTCCAGATTCCTCCACCATAGCCAGTAAGAGAGCCATCTGCTCCGATAACCCTGTGACATGGTAGTATGATTGAGATTTTATTTTTTCCATTGGCATTTGCCACGGCTCTTACAGAAGAAGGTTTCCCTATCAGTTCAGCCTGCTTGGCATAGGTTGTAGTGCAACCATACGGAATTTGCTGTAGTGATAACCATACTTGTTTTTGAAATTCAGTACCTACCAGATCCAACGGGATATGGAATACTTGGCGTTCTTCGTTAAAATATTCAGTCAATTGTACTTTAAGCGTATCTAGGTGAGGATTGTTGCCCTGCACAAGTGGTGCGTTGAATGTTTTTTTCAACTGTCTTAACTCTAAATCTATTAATTTGTAGTCGGCAAATTCGAACATACAGATGCCTTTGTCGGTTGCAGCAGCTATCATCACACCAAAATCTGTTTCAATACGTGTTATATTGATTACCTTTTTATTTTTACTATTTGATGGAGAAGATCCAATAATATTTTTAAACATGTTGTTGAATCCACTTAATGAGTCATACCCCGAATCATAAGCTACATCTGTAACGCTTTGCGCAGTCTGAAAGCGTTGAAAAGCACTATTGGCCCTGTACATTCTTTGATAACTGTGAAATGTTTGACTATAATTTTTTTGAAACCATCTGCGAACTTGATTGGGCTCGAATCCCATTTTACTCAGCTTGTTATCGGTTATCTTAACTGTGGGGTTTTCTTCCATATATCTCAATAGTTGTTTGATGTCGGAAGGAGGATCGCCTAGTTTTTCCAATGGTTTACATACCTTACAGGGTCTATAACCATTTAACATGGCTTCTTTTGGCGAAGAATAAAATTCAATATTTTCCAATTTGGGCTTAGCCGGACATGTTGGACGGCAAAAAATCCCTGTTGTTTTTACCCCTACAACGAATACGCCTTCGAAAGAACTGTCTCGTTCAAGGAATGCTTTGTAAAATATTTCTCGTTCAGTTTTATTCTTATTCATTGCTTTATTTTTTAGGTATGTACTCCTTCACCGATTGAATGTAATAGCGTTTGTTTACAGATATTTATATGATCTTTTTAGATGCTCGATTTCTTTTTCTCCATATTTAAAGAAGGCAATCTTATTCTGTTCGATCATAATTTGCTCTTTTCACAAAGTTACAATTTCGGTTATCTGCTTGCAACCGAAAAATTGACAATGTCGTAAAAGTATTCGAAGATGATAAAAAGTTAAGAGATTAATAGAATTTTTTTTCTTCTATTGATCTCTTATACATTTTGCAGATAAGATTCAGATTATTTAATTGTCTGAATATAAACCTATGTTATTCCCCTCGCTATCAATAAAAGTAGCAAAGTAACCCATCGTTTCTGCTTCAATCTTAGTTTTAGGAATCACTGTTTTTCCTCCGTTTTCCTCCATTTTAGTCAAGGCTATTTCCATACTTTCAACAGAGAAACTAATTAAAACGCCGTCTTTTGATGGTCTAAAATCCGGAGCATAAGATATTGCTCCGGGACATTTCCCGGATTCTTCGGGGAAGAATGCCATTTTCTCATGACCGAAGTCTCTAGCGTTAATCTTTAAACCAAATACTGATTCGTAGAACTTTACAGCACGGTTGAAGTCTACAGAAGGAATTTCAAAAAATGCAACTAATCTTTTCATTTTGTTTTTAGCTTTAAATATTAAATTGACAATACAAAAGTATAAACAGCGCTTTCTTTAAACTTGGAAAAAAAGGACATCTATTATTTAAGGTGAAAAGTAGTCGGAATAGGGATCGCATATTGCGATATATTCTCCGGGAGTGTATCCTGAAAAATGTTTGAATTCCTGAATAAGATGTGATTGATCGTAAAATTCACAGGTGTATGCTAGCTCTGTGAGATTCGTTGTAGGATTGGTTTGTAAAGTATATAATGCTCTTTGGAAACGTATTACACGCATGAATTCTTTCGGATTTAATCCTACATATTCGGTAAAGATACGTTTGAATTGTTTGTAGCTCAAACAACTGATATTTGCAAGATTATTAATCGCTACATTCCCTAAATTTAATGAGTTTACTGCCGTAGTTATCCTCTTCAAATTATATTGTTTATGATAAAGGTATCGTTTCTTTAAGAATGTTTCAATCTGCTCGACACAAGTTTTGTTATCGAATGTGTTTTGTAGTCGTTTGCCCAATTCAACTATCTCCGGATTATCAAGCAAGTTCAGAGCGACATATCTTTCTTTAAATTCAAGCATAGGCTCTTTAAAAAACATGCGTGCACCAAATGCATGAAATGTCACGCAGATCATATCGGTGATGCCTGATTGAATTAGGTTGGAATAAGTTGTTGATTGTCCGCTGATAAACATGCGTGGCAAAGGCGAGTTATCTTTTTCTTGCGATAGAGGGCTACCTCTGTGAAAGAAAAGATTGATGTTTCCAGTCGGAATGATACCTTGTACTTGATTTGCCGCATTAGCTTTTAAGAACCAATAATTCTTAATATAAGGCGACAAATCAATACTTGGCTGTATAATTTCAAAGGAATCCATTATACAAAGATAATTAACCTCACAATAGATAACTTGGAAAAAAGGGACATTCTTATTTGAATGCATTCTGGCTCATGACCCATCCATTATTTTTAGCATTTTGTCTCACTAAAATTTTAATTCCAATCGTAATTAAACAATAGGTAATGAACGGTATTATTATAAAATAAGGAGTGTATTTCCCAAAGTTTATATTGCCTATTGCTAAAATAATCAGATATAAAAAGAATGCGATATACGCTATTCTATGAATGGATTTATATTTCTTATGCTTTTCCATGATCAATAATTTTTTAATCTGTTATAACTATAAGAAATTTCTTTCTTAATAAACTAAACCCGTAAAATAGCTCTTATCATACGCAACCCTTTCTTTATACATTACGATTTATTATAAACATAGACCTTAATACACAGACTTCCAAATATTTTATATTTATTTTACGATTGGCATATATTCTTTAGCCATTTTATTGTGAATGTGGTAATTAAATATAATTTTAGTATGTGCTAAAGAATAAAGTCACAGCTATTATTGGGTATTCAATATATCTGGAAATAAGTAATATACATCATTCCGGCATTATATCCTGCATGAACGAATACTGCTCCCCAGATAGATTTGCTATAAACCTTATATTTGAAGAATAACAGGCTTACTGTAAACATGAAAAACATCCATAACAAAGCAGAAAAGAAAGGAAAGCTCCATTCTCCAGAATTATAGATAATACCAAAGTGTGGTAGATGTGCAATCATGAAAGCTAAACCCGTAATAGTGGCAGCTTTATTTTCTCCATATTTTCCTACAAAACATCCATGTATGAGCCCTCTATACAACAATTCCTCTCCAATAGGGCTAAAGGTCATACCGACGATCAAGGCAATGAAGAATAACTTATATCTGTATGCATCAATCATTTCGGGTGTTAATCCGAATACCTTCGACATATATACGAAACTATTGTTGATAGAGAGATCATATAGCCAATAAGTGATCAAGTAAGATACAAGGCAGAATACTATTCCAGCGATAAGAGCATAAAGCAATTTTCTCCATTTATCGGGTTTTCGGATGCCAATCTGTTTTCGTCCTTCGGAATTTAAAAGAATGACAGGCATAATCCACATGGATAAGTACAGCAGAAAAATAGCACTGCTTGCCCCATATACGACATTGCTCAGTGCAATAACGAATCGCAATACCGTGAATACAACTATCAGAAAGAGTCCTAATTTGTAATCGAAACTGAAATGTTTTGACCATACTTTGCGAAGAATCGAATTTTGCATAGTGTTTTAAATAAGTTATATGAATTAAACATACGCTAAAAGGCCGTCCATTTTGGACAGCCTTTTATGATATATAAATGGATTTTCTTATAATGTTTTCAAATTCAGATTACGCCATAAAACTTTAATTCCTCCACCATCATGTATTTGTAATGCGATACGTCCTTGTCCTGCCCCGATTTTATCATCATCAAGAGTTATCATCTCTTGACCGTTTAACCAAGTCGTAATTTTATTTCCTTGTAATAAGATACGCATTGTATTCCAATCGCCAACTTTCAGAAATTCTTCTTTCTCTTTTGGTATCTGAATCAGCCAACCACGTCCGTACGATTCGTATACACCTCCTGTACCATGACCTTTTGGCGCTACTTCTACTTGCCATCCGTTAACTTTAACGCCATCTTCTATAAAAGAGCGGATAAATACACCTGAGTTTCCATCAGCTTCTTGTTTAAACTCAACCGTCAGGTCAAAATCATCATAGTATTCGCGTGTGGCTAAATAACCGTATTTTTTATCCGGGCCGCTTTCACAAACGAGTAAATCATCTTGTACATACCATTTTTCGGTTCCATAGGCTTCCCATCCTGTAAGATCTTTCCCGTTGAACAGACTAACTTCTTTTGTCTTGCGAGGAAGCTCTTTTACTTTGATGTTACGGAATGAAGCAGGTGAACCATGGTCTTGCAGACAGATTACTCCTTTTTTTGCTAATCCATATTCAGGGGCATTACTCCATTTTCCACTATTTTTGCGCGCGAACCAATCGTCTGTCCACGCTTCGAATTCTAATATTTTTTCTCCATTTAGCCAATGTTCTACATGTCCATTGTCAAATACTATCTTAGAATTATTCCATTCTCCGTAAGGATTCACTTTCATCTTCGTTGTATCAGGCAAGTACATAGCATAGTCTACACCCAATCGCTGCCAAGGTTCTAATGTTCCATCAAAATTTGGCTCGTCTATTAATTGGTATTCAGGACCTGTTATATAAGGAACTTTGTATTGAGGGCGTTCTACTACGTGATACAACATGCCACTGTTACCACCTTTGGTTAATTTCCAATCCCATGAAAGCTCGAAGTTTTCATATTGTTTATCTGTAACAATATAGCCACTACCGTCACTTCCATCACCTTTGGCCTGAATGCAGCCATCTACAACATGCCATGGCTCAGAGAGCTCTGTACCATTATAATCTCGCCAACCATTCATGGTTTGTCCATCAAACAAAAGTTGCCATCCTTCGGATTTCTCCTTATCGGTAAGCACATTATGTTGGGTACTACTACAAGACGCAAAACAAACTATAGAGATCATAGCTGAAGCCGACAGGCTTTTTAAAGTAGAAAAGTTCATATTGATTTAGGTTAAGATTAATAATCTACAATAAAGATAAGAAAATATTTCAAGCTTCTGTTTGGTAGATATTTGTAATATAAGTTTTTATAACATTTATTGGCGTTTTATGAGTAAGATTAATATATTTATGAATATTGATAAAATTCTATCACATGATTTATTATACAAAAAATGGAAGAGCTTCGAATAGAGGCTCTTCCATTTTAATTTTATTTCTGTGATTTATATGCATCTACTGCTTTCTTAACCGAACCATGCAATAGTAATAACCGATTAGCTTGTTCATAGTCCAAACCAAGTTCTTCTGAGACCATTTTTGTACCCCTGTCAACTAGCTTTGCATTAGAAAGTTGCATGTTAACCATGCGATTGCCTTTAACGCGACCGAGCTTTATCATTGTCGCAGTAGTAATCATATTCAATACCATCTTCTGTCCTGTACCAGATTTCATGCGAGAACTACC
>POVV01000796.1_pt1 | contig 16180 bp, 17 predicted proteins | sample 1560271 | NCBI WGS metagenome assembly POVV01 (sample SAMN08337232, study PRJNA429181) | Bioreactor metagenome, whole genome shotgun sequencing project. | biome: cows' rumen and soil; feature: anaerobic; isolation source: anaerobic chemostat enrichment culture, galacturonate as sole carbon... | reverse complement strand
TATTTTTTATTTTCATAACAAAGGGAAAAGCACCGGCATACCTTGGCTCCAGTTTTGCATTCCTGGCACCGGCAGGAATTGTTATCAGCAAATGGGGCTATAATTATGCCCTGGGCGGGTTTGTTGCCGTGGGGCTTTGCGGTTGTGTTCTGGCACTGATCATTTATAAATTCGGTTCAGACTGGATTGATATCGTTCTTCCTCCGGCGGCTATGGGGCCGGTTGTGGCACTGATTGGACTTGAGCTTGCTGGAACAGCAGCAGCCAATGCAGGCCTGAAGGATGAAATGATTGATATGAGGAATGTCATTGTATTTCTGGTAACTCTGCTGACTGCGGTACTTGGTTCTGTGGTATTCAGAAAATTCTTATCTGTTATCCCGATTCTGGTTGCAATTATTGTAGGATATGTGGCAGCACTTTTATGTGGTGTTGTAGATTTTAGTGAGGTCGGCACCGCAGCATGGTTGTCCTTGCCTAATTTTGCAGCACCGAAGTTTAAATGGGAAGCAATTGTCATTATTCTGCCAGTGCTACTGGTCGTTACTTCAGAACATATCGGCCATCAGATCGTAACCAGTAAAATAGTAAATAGAGATTTGATAAAGGATCCCGGGCTACATCGCTCTCTGCTGGGAGATTATATATCAACCACACTTTCCGGTCTTGTTGGTTCTGTACCCACCACCACATATGGGGAAAATATCGGTGTTATGGCTATGACAAAGGTATACAGCGTTTATGTAATCGGGGGAGCGGCAGTACTTTCTGTTGCCTGTTCTTTTATCGGAAAGATGACGACATTAATCAATACAATTCCAGGGCCGGTAATCGGCGGAATTTCCTTCTTACTGTATGGAATGATCGGAGCCTCAGGCATTCGTATTCTGGTTGATGCACAGGTAGATTACGGAAGATCCAGAAATATGGCCATGACCTCCGTTATCTTTGTAACAGGACTTTCCGGAGTTGCCGTAAAGTTTGGAAGCATTCAGTTATCAGGTATGGTACTTGCATGTGTAGTAGGTATGCTGATGGGCCTGATGTTCTTTGTTCTGGACAAGCTGAATCTTACAAATGACAGGGATCATGCGTAATTGGATTAAGGAAAGATCCGGGAGTGTTTAAAACCGGAAAATGTAAATATAGGACCTGCATATACCGCAGAGCAACGAACTGTCAGTTGCTTTGCGGTATTTTGCTCTGAATTTGTAACAGGGAAAACACATAAGGCTATTTTGGCGGGAATAAGATGGATTAAGAAAGAATTGAAAGAAGTTAAAAAGAGGAAAAAGCAATGCTTAATTATTTATGGGCCTTTATGATGCTGGTTGGAGTCCTTTGGGGGGCATTCCACGGGAATTTAAATGGTGTGACAGATGGGGCTTTAACCTCTGCAAAAGATGCTGTTATGTTGTGCATCACCATGCTGGGAATCATGTCTTTCTGGAGCGGAATTATGGAGGTCGGGCGGAAATCCGGTCTGATTGAACGGATGTCACAGAAAATGAGTCCCATACTTCGTTTCCTTTTTCCACGGATACCGGTTGAACATCCGTCGCTTGAATACATCTCTACGAATATCATCGCTAATATCCTGGGGCTTGGGTGGGCGGCTACCCCGGCAGGACTTAAGGCCATGGAGTCCTTAAAGGAACTGGAAGAGAAGCGGAGAAAGGGAGAAGTTACCGGGAAGTATGTGGCAAAGGCATTTCCGGAAGGTACTGCAAATAATGAAATGTGTACGTTTCTTATCATTAACATTTCATCCCTGCAGTTAATTCCGGTTAATATGATCGCCTACAGAAGCCAGTACGGCAGTCCCAATCCAATGGCTGTGGTGGGGCCGGCTTTGTTGGCAACATTAATTTCTACAATCGTAGGTGTTACATATTGTAAGCTGATGGATGCAGGGAAGAATTAGTTTCCTTATTATGGTGGAGAGACAGTATGAATTACAGGAAAGCTGTGTATAATTCCAATCAATTAAGGAAGCGCTATGGATAATGCAGATGAATTATACAATTGCTGGTATGCTTATAAATTATTTCGTGTAAGATAAAGAATGGATCAAAAAAAGATATGTAACTATGGAATCCCTATCATAGGAAGAAAAGCAAAGAGTCCCGGAATGAAAGCTTTAAGAGCCTTCATTCCGGGACTTTTTTGATGTCCTCTCCGACGCTGTGATTCACCGATAGAACCATTTGTTTATAAAAAACAGCAGTTCTGTTTCCTCTGGTGTTTTTAGATTTTATTTTATACACCGTAGATTAGGATCCTTGTTTTTCTCGGTCATGTAATCCCTATTATCATGAAAGAATTATATTATAAATAGACGTCTAAGTATAAGACTTTTGGCAGTTTTACTTTATGTTGTTTATGTACGAAATCAGAAACAACATACCAATTGGTATGTTAAACATATGAAAGGTATGATGAATTGTACTGAGTATTTGTAATAAATGTACAAAACAATAGATGACAAATTGTGATTTTATGATAATAATTCAAATATATATAAAAATTCTATTTACATACATCATATGTTATGCTAACATTAGGACAGATGAAAGCTAATAATAACCAAATGGATAAAGCGTAATGATGTATTTGTGTGCAATTTATACAAATTGATTTATGGAAAGGCGGAGGTATGAGAAGGAGTATAGATAAGATGCAGAATATAGATGTTCTCCCCATGGCTACAGCTCAAAAGGTAAAAACCATGATTATCCAAAGGGAGATGAAGCCAGGAGACCGGTTGCCTACGGAGAAGGAACTGTCAGAGTTTTTTGGGGTTAGCCGTTCTACATTGAGAGAAGCCATGAAGTATTTAAGGGCTGAAAATGTTGTTGTCATCCGCCAGGGGAGCGGAACCTTTGTCAGTGCTGGAACAGGGATCGGGGAGGATCCCCTTGGGCTGCATTTTACGGATCAGAAGTATCTTATTCAGAATCTGTTTGAAACCCGGATGTTAATTGAACCTCAGATTGCGGGACTTGCGGTACAAAGGGCTACACCTCAGGATATTAAGAATCTTGAGAGACTGGTAGCGGAGATGGACCAGATTCAGATCAACAGCACCGCTACGGCAGAGATGGATGTTCAGTTCCATACGGCTGTAGCAGAATGCACCCATAATGAAGTGCTTATTCGGGTGGTCCCCATAATCAATGAATCCATCCGGCGGAGCCACGTAGAAACCCATAATGACCTGGAGAGCTTCAAAAGGGCAAAACGAAGCCATAAAGGTATTTATAAAGCAATTGCTGACGGCAATTATATGGAAGCCAAATTTCTTGCCGAACGGCATGTATGGGAAACACTAAATGATGTAAGGGAAAGGGAAGGGAAAAAATGAAAAAAGGATTGATTGGAAAGAAAACAATGGCAGTGGTTCTGGCAGTTCTTATGGCCGGGGGAGCGATGGCAGGCTGTTCTTCAGGCAGTAAAGAGGCCACGGCGGCAGGTACGGAGACCACAACAACAAGTGAACAAACCACGGCAGCAGGTACACAGACCACATCGGCAAAGGAAGGACAGGCTCCTTCCGGGGAGATAAAACCATGTACCATAAAATTTCGCTATTGGGCCGATAATACGGATTATTCCCAGCTCATGCAGGATATTATCAAGAAGTTTAATGAGGAAAACGGTAAGGGAATTACCGTCTTGGGAGAAGAAAGCCCATGGGATGGAGGCGCATATTCAGAGAATCTGTTTAACGCTAAGATGGGAGGCGGAGATATTGACTGCGCCACATGGAAGCTTACCTCCACGCCGTTATTTGTAAACAACGATCTGCTGGCTGACTTAACACCAATGATTGATGTGTGGGACAAAAAAGCTGAAATTGATGATAACATTTATGAAATTATGAAAAAGGCCGGAGACATGGAGCGAATCTATGTAATGCCATGGAATATTCAGGTTCTGTATGTATATTACAGGCCCTCCATCTTTAAACAGGCAGGGATAGAGGTACCAAAGACCTATGAAGAATTCTTACAGGCTATAGAAAAGTGCACCATGGATACCAATGGGGATGGTAAGACCGACGTATATGGCTTTGGCATGAGAGGTGCAAAAGGCGGCCAGGAGCCATGGGGCAGCTTTGTATATGGACGGGGAGGCAGCTTTGAGGACTTAACAACACCTGAGGCGGTACAGGGCATGCAGGATTTCATTGATATTTATAATAAAGGCTATGTGCCTCCCACAGCAACCAGTGACGGATTCAGTGAGATTATTGCCAATTTCCAGTCAGGGCTGACGGCTATGACCATTCATCATACAGGATCCAGCAAGGATATGGAAAAGCTGCTGGGAGATGATGTATCGGCATTCGCGTTCCCGGCAGGTAAGGGTCAATGGACATCAATGGGAGACACAGAGACGGTTATATTTGAATCCTGTGAAAACAAAGAGGCAGCCTTTGAATGGGTATCCTATCTGGCAGCAGGAGAAGGCCAGAAAATGTGGTGTGAGGGAACTGGAAATGTTCCGGTAAGTAAGAGTGTCCAGGAGACTGACTTTTTCCAGAATAACCGCTTTATGAAAGCCTCTATTGATGGACAGAAGTTTGCGGGTATCATTCCGATTCTTGATACGACTACAGAATGGATTTCCACGCTGTGGCCCAATACGGTTTCTCAGGCACTGACTGGAGGCATATCTGCTGAGGAGTGCATGAAGACGTTGCAGGCCGGATTATATCAATAAGGAATCGAATAATGAGGGGGCTGCAAAAAAGGCGGCCCCTTCCGGTTGGGAGGGAGAATTATCGATGGTTAAAAAACGGACCTTTTGGCCGTATGTACTAGTGGCTCCAGCAGTGATTATCATTCTGTGTGTGGTGTTTATACCGGTAATGAATGCAATTCTTATGAGCTTTCAGAACTATGATCTTCGAAGACCGAAAGAGATTGCGTTTCGTGGGCTGACCAATTATGCCTCCGCTTTTAAGGACCCGCTGTTCTGGGGAGCTCTTGTTCGAACTATTTTATGGGTGGTATGCGGAGTTGGTTTTCAGTTTTTGTTCGGATTCATTCTGGCCCTCCTCTTAAATCAGGAGTTTTTCGGAAGGGGAATGGTGAGAGCGGTCAGTATGATACCCTGGGTTACGCCTGGAGTCTTGATCGGGTTGATGTGGAGATGGATTTATGACGGAAACTTTGGAGTTTTGAATGATCTGCTTTTAAAGCTTCATGTTATTTCGGATAAAATTCCGTTTCTCTCTCAGGTGTCGACCGCATTTCCCAGTATCATCGTGACCATCATCTGGCAGGGAATACCGTTTTTTGCACTTATGCTACTGGCAGCTCTGCAGGGCGTCTCCTCGGAAATATATGAAGCTTCCAGCATAGACGGAGCAGCGGCGTGGCAGAAACTATTTTATATAACCATTCCCTCCATTAAGAATACGATCTTTGTTACGGCGCTGCTTCGTGTCATCTGGGTTGCTAATTCGGTGGATGTGATTTTTAACATGACGGAAGGCGGGCCGGCTTATTCGACACAGACGCTCAGCGTTTATATATTCAATAAGGGAAATGCACTGAATCTGGGGTATGCATCTGCAATGGCGTTATTACTGGCAGTACTGCTTTTGTTTGCTGCAATCCCGTACTTAAAAATGAACTTTAAAGGGGAGGAGTAAAGGATGAAGAAACAACCTGATATAAAACGGATTCTGTGTGTGTATCTGCCGCTGATTGCGATGCTTATCTTTATTTTGTTCCCATTCTATTGGACACTTGTCACATCCTTGAAGCCCCAGGATGAGTTGTACGGTATGGTTGTTACCTACTTACCTAAATCCATTACCTTTGAATCCTACCGGAAGCTTTTTACCACTACGGTTAATTTCCTGGCAGTTATAAAGAACAGCTTTGTGGTGGCAGCAGCAACAACTCTTGTATCCTTAACTGCATCCACACTTGCGGCTTACGCCTTTTCCAGATACCAGTTTGCCGGCAGAAAGCTACTCATGTGTACGTTCCTCTGCAACAATATGTTTCCCACGGTATTGCTGCTGATTCCGCTGTATTCCATTATGCGCAAGATGGGACTCTTGTTCACGCCTGCTTCCCTTGTATTATCTTATACCACCTTTACCATCCCGTTTTCCGTATGGCTGCTGTTAGGGTTCTTAAATGACCTTCCCATGTCACTTGAAGAAGCAGCCCTGGTAGATGGCTGCAATCGGGGCGTTGCTTTTGTGAAGATCATTCTTCCCATACTTGGACCTTGTCTGGTAGCCACAGGGGTTTATATTTTTATGACATCATGGAATGAATATACATTTGCTGTAATGTTTACCAATACAGAGACGCGTACTATCCCGGTAGCCTTAAAAAGCCTGATCGGACAATTAGGGGTTCAGTGGGATTTGCTGACAGCAGGGGGCATCATAACCATTATACCGGTATGCATCATGTTCTTTTTTGCACAGAAGAGGTTAGTGGAAGGGTTAACAGCAGGAGCTGTAAAAGGCTGAGTTATATATAAGGAGGAAAATAAATGCAGTACAATAAGAAAGCGAAAGAACTGAGGGCTGAAATTCTTAAAATGTTATTTGCCTGTCAGTCCGGGCATCCGGGAGGATCTTTATCCTGTGTTGAGATGCTGATGGCACTATATTATGAAGTGATGAATGTGGATCCAAAGGATCCGGATAAGCCGGACAGGGATCGTCTGGTATTGAGCAAAGGCCATGCATGCCCTGCATTGTATGCGGTACTGGCGGATCTGGGGTATTTTCCCAAGGAGGATTTGGCGGGCTTAAGACAGATTGACAGCCACCTGCAGGGACATCCCGATTGTACAAAGACTCCGGGAATTGATATGAACACCGGTTCTTTAGGCCAGGGGGCATCTCTGGCAATGGGCCTGGCTCTGGCTGCCAAACATGGAGGCGAATCCTATCATGTATATGCAGTCCTTGGAGATGGAGAATGTCAGGAAGGGCTTGTTTGGGAGGCAGCCATGGCTGCGGCTCATTATAAGCTTGATAATCTCACGTTTCTGCTGGATTATAACAAGCTGCAGATTGACGGCTGCAATGCAGAAGTCATGAGCCTGGGAGACATTGTGAAAAAGTATGAAGCTTTTGGATTTGATTGCTTTGAAGTGGATGGACATGATATCTCTGCCATAACAGCCGCCTTAAAAGCGCCGGTAAGGGGGAAGCCGAAGTTTATCTGCTGTAATACCATAAAGGGAAAAGGAGTTTCCTTTATGGAAGACCAGTCTGGCTGGCACGGAAGACCAATGAATGCAGAGGAATTTGCCCAGGCAATGAAAGAGCAGGAGGTAGAGTAATGGGAAAGTCACTGAGAGTTGCTTATGGAGAATCTCTTGTAAAATTAGGTGCGGAGAATGAAAAGGTAGTGGTGTTGGATGCAGATCTGGCACATGCCACCCAGACCTGTATGTTTCAGGAAAAGTATCCGGAGCGTTTCTATAATATGGGAATTGCAGAAGCAAATATGATGTGTGCTGCTGCAAGTTTTGCAAATACCGGATACATACCCTTTGCCAGTACCTTCGCATTATTTGGTGCAGGACGGGCTTATGAGCAGATCCGTAATTCCATCTGTTATACCAATGCAAATGTGAAATTCGGTTTTTCCCATTCCGGCCTTTCCGTGGGAGAAGACGGCGGAAGCCACCAGTCTTTTGAAGACATTGCTCTTATGAGGGAAATGCCGCATATGACAATCTTTGTACCCTGTGATCCGGCAGAAACGGAGAAAGCCGTGATGGCTGCAGCTGAAATAAACGGTCCGGTATACATTCGGGTGGCAAGACCGGTCTGCAAGGATATTACAACTGCGGAGACGCCGTTTATACCGGGAAAGGCCAATGTTATGAAAGAAGGGAATGATGTCTGCATCATATCCTGCGGTCTGATGATCCCTGAGGCATTAAAGGCAGCCGAAGAGCTTGAGAAGGAAGGCATTCATGCAGCGGTCGTAAATATGCATACCATCAAACCGATTGATAAAGACATTATTTTAAAAATGAATGAAACCTGCAGAGGTATTGTGACCATAGAGGAACATTCTGTGATCGGCGGGCTTGGGTCAGCGGTAGCAGAGGTTCTGGCCGGACATATTGGCGCCAGATTTGCGTCATTGGGAATACAGGATAAGTTTGGTAAATCCGGAAAGCCGGAAGAACTTTTTGAAGCTTATGGACTCACCGCCGGACATGTGGCGGAAGCCTGCAGAAATATACTGGGTTAATGGGAGGATAAAATCATGAATATCGCCGTTTACGAGTTTGCGGGCGAAGGAATGCAGAGAGTATTTGAGAATGAAAAATGGACCGTTGGCATTAAAAACTGGAAACCGGCCAATGATGTCACAGGAATTGACTGCCTGGAGAGGCATAACAATACGGATGAGCTCTTTGTACTTGTGGAGGGAGCATGCACTCTTATTTATGCCAATGAATCAAAAGAAGGTCTGGAATTTGGTGTCGTCAACATGCAGCCTGATAAGGTATATAACATTCCGGCAACCTTGTGGCATAATACCATCACCCAGAAGGATACTAAAATGATTTTAATTGAAGATTCTAATACATCTATGAATAACAGTGATATTTTAGAGCTGGATGAAGGGCAGATCGTTAAGATAAGGAGTCTGGCCTAGGAAGTTAAGGAGAATCATAGTATGAAATTTTATATTGATACGGCCAATACTGAAGAAATCAGGAAAGCCAATGAAATGGGAATCATCTGCGGAGTGACTACCAATCCGTCCCTGATTGCAAAAGAGGGAAGGGATTTTAATGAGGTTATTATGGAAATCACAGCGATGGTGGAAGGGCCTATTAGTGGAGAAGTGAAAGCGACTACCGTAGATGCGAAAGGGATGATACTGGAAGGCAGGGAAATCGCAGCAATCCATCCCAATATGGTTGTTAAAATACCGATGACAACAGAGGGACTGAAAGCCGTCAAGGTATTAAATGTAGAAGGTATAAAGACCAATGTAACACTGGTATTTTCGGCAGCACAGGCTATTTTGGCCGCTCGTGCAGGAGCTTCCTATGTTTCGCCATTTTTAGGGCGTCTTGATGACATTTCCATGAAAGGTATTATTCTCATTGAAGAAATAACGGAGATTTTTAAAAGACATCAGATAACAACCGAAATCATTGCTGCCAGCGTCCGCAATCCAATTCATGTAATAGATTGCGCCAAAGCTGGTGCTGATATTGCAACTGTTCCATACAAGGTATTGGAACAGATGGTAAATCACCCGCTTACCACTCAGGGGATTGCTAAATTCCAAGCCGATTATAAAGCCGTGTTTGGAGAAGAATAATAATAGGTAAAACGTTGCGGAATGACGAAATCGTCAAGGCATTCTGCAACGTTTTTTACATTTCTTAGGAGAATATATAAGGAACAGATTCGGTTAATTTGCACAACATAATTTTGTATTATTTAGCGTTTTTGTTATTTACAACACTCCCAATATATGTTAAATTACTATCATAAACAAGATATAAGGTATTACCTTATACGACAGGAGGCATAAAATGGACTACGAAATTGACGTGAAAAACTTAAAGCGCTGCGCGGAGATATCCCGCCAGTCAAGGGAAGCAGGCAACACCCCTTTTGGTGCGATTCTTGCAGGGAAGGATGGAAGCATTCTTCTGGAGCAGCCTAATGTTGAGATTACAGAGGGGAAATGCACAGGTCATGCTGAGACACAGGTAGCTGAGAGAGCATCTCAATTATATTCCAAGGATTTTCTAGGGGACTGCACGCTTTATACAACAGCAGAGCCATGTGCCATGTGTGCAGGGGCTATTTACTGGGCCGGAATCGGTCGGGTAGTGTACGGTATGACTGAGAAAGATCTGCTGGCGCATACAGGCGCGGATCCTCAGAATCCTACGTTTGACTTACCTTGCCGTGAAGTATTTGCAAGGGGTCAGAAGAAAATTGAAGTAGTTGGACCATTTCCAGAACTGGTAGAAGAGATAGCGGAGGTCCATAAAGGGTATTGGAATAATTAATTGATCATCAGGAGGGTTTCGAGATGGAACAGAAAAATAAAAGTCAACAAGCTGACACTGAATATTCCCGCTGCGCCGTGCCTTTAAGCGAGAGGAAAAGTTATTTCAGCCTTACAATTATCTGGACAGGATTTGTTTTTGTCATCACCAGTATGATGGCAGGAGGGGGTCTGGCTGCCGGACTGAATTTTAAGGGGATTATCATTGCCACGTTGGGGGGAAATATTTTCTTAAGCATTATTGCTGTATTAATCAGTATTATTGCCTGCAAGACAGGGCTTACTTTTGCCCTGCTCACCCGTTATAGTTTTGGTTCCAGCGGTTCCAAGGCTGCATCAATTTTTGTACCGGTAGTTAATTTTGGCTGGTATACCATTCAGGCAGCTACTTACGGACACTTTGTAGCCCAGGTATTCCATTTTGGCTGGGTAGGTGAAGGATTCTGTATGGCAGCCAGTGCCATTGTCATGGGAATTTTCGCTATGTTCGGCATACAGGCAATAGCTATTTTAGGATACATTGCGATCCCGGCAATCGTATTCCTGTCCATCGCCACTGCCATCCGTTCCCTGGGTGTTATGGGCGGTGCAGAGGCTCTGTTTTCCTACGTACCAAGTACGAATATACCTCTGTTCTCAGGAATTACAGCTGTTATCGGCACATGGGTGCTTTCTACAGCTACCTGTATTGCAGATATCATGCGTTATGCCAAAGATACAAAGACAGCCATATCTGCCACCCTTACAGGCCTTTTAGGCGGTAACATCCTTATGATCATCTGCGGCGCGATTGCTGCCATTGCCATGCAGAATAGTGACTTGACTGTTATTCTCTTAGGCTTTGGGCTGGTTATACCAAGTTTGATTCTTATGACCACCAACATTTTTACAACCAATGCGGCAAACCTTTACTCAACCTCCTTAAATCTGTCTAATGCATTTAAGATGGAGAGAAAGAAAATGCTGGGAATTCTTTTGGCGCTGTCTGCGATTGCAACTCTTACAAGGCCATATGAGGTAGGCTTCCTGTTCAGCTTCTTAAATATACTTGGAACAGTTGTTCCGCCATTATCCGGTATTATCCTTGCTGACTATTTTCTGGTTCACAAGGGACAGTACGAGGAATTTGACAAAGCTTCCTTCCGTAAATGGAATCCGGTTCCCTGGATCACCTGGGCTGCTTGTATCGGGGCTGTATACATCATTCCCTTCGGACTTCCGTCGCTGAACGGAATAATCCTGGGAGCTATTATTTATACGATATTGATGGCTGTAACCAATAAGCAGGTAGCCGGCGATCTTGCAGAAGAAGCGTAAAAGGAGGGAGTTATATGGACAGATATAAATTAAGCGCCCTGGTGGGAACGATCATTATGGGAATCGGATCATTTATGGCTTGTCTGGCTGAGAATCCGTTATACATATTCTCTGGGAATGTACTTCTTGTGGTGAGCATTTTTATTATGATATATGGCTACGCCAAGTGGCAGCCATAAATATACTGTAGGCAGCATAGAGATAGGTAAAACAGGATGTACCGTTATCGGTGCATCCTGTTTTTTCAATATTTTTCAACTTTTCCTGAGCAATGGCTTTATATTTATACAATTGACCGAAATAATACAGAGCCTGCCGTTATGACTGCTCCTATGATGGATATTACACGATATAACTTAACGGATTCAGGGTCGTGCTTTTCCTTACGCATGTACACGATTCCTGCAATCAGCACACCTAAACCTACAGTTAAAAAAAGAGCAAATAAAATTAATTCTTTCACTATTTTTCCCTCCATTTCAAAAGTAATGACGAATTGATAATAACTGCAACAGAACCTACATTATGAACAAGAGCGCCTGCCACGGGACTTAGTATTCCGGTAATTGCCAGTGTGATTGCGGCAAAATTAAGTATCATGGATGCAGCAAGGTTTATGTTGATGGTGCGCATGGTTTTCTTGGATAACATCAGCAGGTGCGGGATTTCCCGTATATCATCTCCTACAAGGGCAATATCTGCCGCTTCGATTGCAATATCGCTTCCAATGCTGCCCATTGCGATACCGACCTGGGCAGCCTTTAACGCGGGTGCATCATTGATACCGTCGCCAACCATGCAGACAGGCTCTCCGCTCTCCTCATATCGTCTGATTGCGTTCAGCTTATCTTCCGGCAGGCAATTGGATTGTATGTCACTTATTCCCGCAATTCTTGCCATATGATCAGCGGCTTGCGGTGAATCACCTGTAAGCAAAACGGTATTTACACCAGTGGCTGCGATATCCTTTACAACCTCGGCAGCATCTGGACGAATCGTATCGGAGAGTGCAATCAGACCAAACACATTCTCTTGATCCATAACATAGATGATGGTGCTTCCCTCTGATTTAAGGTAATCCGCACTTTCGATCAAGCCTCCAGGAACGGTGAGGCCATTATCCCTGACAAGAGCATCATTTCCGGTAAAAAACGGATGTCCGTCTATCAGGACAGAAACACCGCGCCCTGCCAAAAGCTGAAACGAATCTGGATCAGCCGGCAGCTTCCTGTAGGTTCCTTTATAACTTGCAACAATCGCCTTTCCCAGCGGATGCTCTGACCTTAACTCCGAAGTCGCGGCAAGCTGAAATAATTGTTCATCGTTCATTCCATCAGAGCAGCTTTGAACCTTTACTACAGATGGTTTGCCATATGTAAGCGTACCGGTTTTGTCAAAGGCGATACGTGTAACTTTAGCCAATCGTTCCAGCGCATCTCCCTGACTGACAAGAATCCCGTATTTTGTAGCATTTCCAATACCTGCCATGATTGCGGTGGGGGTGGCCAGCACCAACGCGCAAGGGCAAAAAACAACTAAAATGGTAACACTGCGGATAATCTCCCCTGTAACAAACCACGTAATTGCGGCAGCAGCAAGGGCGATAACGACAATCCATGTAGCCCATCGGTCAGCTATTCCAACAATCCTGGCCTTTCCAGCGTCCGCTGACTCTACAAGGTGAATCATGCGCTGCAGTGAGCTATCTTCCCCAACCTTTTGCGCTTTCATGTCGAAGGTTCCAAACTGATTGACGGTTCCGCTCTTTACCTCATCGCCTTCGCCTTTGTCCACAGGGAGAGATTCCCCTGTCATTACGGACTGGTCAACGGAAGTTTGACCTTTCATAATGATCCCGTCCACAGGGATTGTTTCACCTGCTAATACGCGAATGGTATCGTCAACCTTGACCCGCTCGGCGGGGATGATGATTTCTTCGCCGCTTAAAATAATCCTTGCCGTGGCAGGTGTTAAATGGACCAGTTTTTCAATTCCTGCCCGAGCCTTGGCAACCGTCCGTTCTTCTAAAAATGCACCGATTGTCATAATAAAGGCAACCTCGCCTGCCGCAAATATTTCACCAATTAAAATTGAAGCAATGAGGGCAATGGACACCAACACATCTGCCTTAATATCAAACTTTGTAACAAGCCCGCCAATTGCACCCTTCACGATGGGAATGCCGCAAAGCAAGATGGCAACCCATGCCGCATTGACAGGCAAAGATCCTATGTCAAAGAAACTGACGGTTAATGAAATAGCCGAAAGGCAGAGAAACAGAATCGTCCGTCTTTCGCTATCTTTAAAAAATGTTAACAACTACATCACTCCTTATATACTTATGGGGGTATACGTACACACAACAAGAGTATACCCCTATGGGTATACTCTTGTCAATAAAAAAGCAACCGAATTTCGGTTGCTGATTGTCAAATATAAATTTTTTTAGCTCATACGGGAAAAGTGCTCTATAGCCTTTGCAAATTCTGCTATTGTTTTATCGGCATCCCCGTGCTCGATTCCTTCTTTTACACAATGATTCAAATGTCCTTCCAGAATTACTTGTCCAACCTTATGCAAAGCACCTTTGGCCGCATTGACCTGAATAAGTATATCCTCACATGATATGTCCTCATCGATCATTTTATCGATCGCCTTAATTTGACCCATGATTTTATTTAACCGACGATGCAGATTATCTGCATCCATACACTGGCGCATTCTTCCACCTCCTTATACCCATAGGGGCATAAAATAAGAATATCATACTTAGTCCACTACGTCAATCGAATGGCAGTATGACGTTATACACGAATAGTTTTTAATCGCAGGATGAAAAGAAAGGCCCTGGATATCAGCCTTAAGAATAAAAATAAAGTGACCCGGAATAAGAGTGTTTCCAATCCTTCATTCCGGGGCGTTTATTATGTATCTGCTGTATATCTTATATTTCCTCATAGTGAAGAAGCCTCTTACGTATTTGACTGTATTTTAATATGGTGGTGTCCACATACTCCCAGGCATATACAGCGGCTGTACCATCTTCATCATAATTAATTCCCTTTAAAAGAAGAAATGCTTTTGGTGGGATGCCAAAGCGTTCCATAAGTCCGTTTAATAGTTCCACGTCCTTGCTGTATACTGCATTCAGTTCTACTTTATCCCATTCCAGCTTCTTCCCGGTGGCCTTAAACATGAAGTAAAACACAGAATTAACAAAGCTGTCAAGCTCTTTCATATCCACTCCATTAAGATAGGAGTATGGGATGTAATCCCTTGTGACGGCGCAGATTTGTTTATCAGCATAGAATATCTTATCACAAATAAGGACCAGACTGCCTTCTGTAATTTCAAGGTGGCCGGCCACATCCCTGTCTGCTTTGATGATCCCGTGGTCAATCATTTCCACTCTGGGTTTATAGCCGCTGTTGGTTATCATGTCCACAAAATGCATGACAGGATTAAAGCTGGCCTTCATTTCAAAAAAGCTGTTATTAATAAAGGTCCCTCTTCCATGTCTTCGGAATATCATTCCCTTGGCAGACAGGTCGTCCAGGACACTTCGTAGCGTGATGCGGCTGACACCAAGCATTCTGGACAGCTCTTCCTCTCTCGGAAGCTTGTTATTCACCGAAAGGTCCATCTGTTTGATAAAATGCAGAAGTTCTATTTCTACCTGTGTCTTTAAATCTGTTTTTTGTATTCGCCGCGGTTTTGGCCCCTTGCTTTCTTCTGTCATGTAATCCCCCCATCATATTTTCTTTATAAGAGCAGGAATTCCGTTAATGATATTCTAGCATTACAGAATTATCTTGTAAATACGTGTGTAAAATTTTAGCCTTAGGACAGAGTTTCTTTATAATTTTTTAATGCCTGTGCAAGCTGATCCGGGCAGGAGGTGGGTCTGAAGCCGCACTGGATCCCTTCCAGCCTTTTGATTGCTTCGTCTACATCCATGCCTTCCACCAGCCGGGACACGCCCTGGGTGTTGCCGGAGCAGCCCCCTACAAACTGAACTTTAACCAGTTTGTTATCTTCTACTTCAAAATTGATTTCCTGCGAACAAACGCCGCGTGTTTTATATTTCAACTTAAATTCCTCCAATTTGTAAAATTTCATCATAGCAGATTATAAAATTATAGGAAATCCGGGCAAGGATGTCAATAGCTCTTTGCAAGCCGCAGTTATTCAGACATCCCAAACTGCGATTCATAGGAGGATCAGCCCCTAAGTCCAAAGAAATCCAGTGAATTTCCCATGTGTTTTTCCTGACAAATTTAATACAAACTGTTATAATAGGTAGCAGTGTACTTATTATGTCCGGAAAACCAGGGCATGAATGGAAAGGAGAACAATTATGTTAGGAATCATCGGGGCCATGGATGTAGAGGTGGCAGAAGTAAAAAAAGCCATGGAGGATGTTACGGTAGAGACCATCGCTGCAATGGATTTTTATAGAGGAATCTTAAAAGGAAAGGAAGCGGTAGTGGTTCGCTCTGGCATTGGCAAGGTAAACGCGGCGATCTGTACTCAGATTCTGGCCGACCATTACCATGTGACTGCGGTCATCAATACCGGAATCGCCGGCTCTTTAAAGAATGAAATCAACATCGGAGATGTGGTGCTGTCCACAGATACGGTCCATCATGATATGGATGCTACTGGCTTTGGATACCCTGCAGGGCAGATTCCACAGATGAAGGAATTTGCCTTTCAAGCAGATGAAAGGCTTCGGAATCTGGCTGAAGAATGCTGCAGGAAGGTCAATCCTGAGATTGAAGTTTTCATCGGAAGGGTGGTTTCAGGGGACCAGTTTATTT
>POVV01000795.1_pt1 | contig 16188 bp, 20 predicted proteins | sample 1560271 | NCBI WGS metagenome assembly POVV01 (sample SAMN08337232, study PRJNA429181) | Bioreactor metagenome, whole genome shotgun sequencing project. | biome: cows' rumen and soil; feature: anaerobic; isolation source: anaerobic chemostat enrichment culture, galacturonate as sole carbon... | reverse complement strand
AACCCTGCTCCCCGGTATAATACCGCCAGCGCCCAGGCCAGACGGATTAAGGAAACATCCAAACCGGTATAGGCGCTAAAACCGGCACATACGCCAAGTACCATGCCCTGTGACTGATCCAGCGCTAGGCGATGGATTCCGGCAGCATCAGGAGTCCCTGCCCCCTGCACAAACTGCCATATGGTCAATCCGCTAAACAGATAAGCGCCTGCCCGAATTAGCCAGATCATAAGCCAAAGCCCCCTCGGGAAATTGGCGGAAACACCAACTTCCATAATAATTACTAACATACAAGTTCACTAGTAATTATTACCGTATCAAGAGGGCTTTAAACATCACTATGTTACTTTACTAATTTAAGCCGGGAACGACGGACAGGGGTTGACCGGCTGCCTGGCTGAAAAACCTTGGCAGTAGTCCGGCGTCCGACACTAATCAAAAGACCAATAGCCGCACAGTTGACAATCAGGGAAGTACCACCGAAGCTAATAAACGGCAAAGGTACACCAGTAACGGGAACGACACCTGAGACCATGGCAATATTACCGACAGCCTGCCCAACTACCAAGGTAGTCACCCCGGCTGCCAGAAAAAAACCATACCCGTCAGGGGCCTTGCTGGCAATCTGAAGTCCATACCAAGCCAAAGCCCCCAACAGCAACAATACTACTACTGCCCCCATAAAGCCCATCTCCTGGCATAACACGGCAAAGGCAAAATCGGTATGCGCTTCCGGCAAATAATGAAATTTGCTGGCTCCCATACCCAAACCGGAACCAAAGAGTCCGCCCGAGCCGATAGCCAGCAGGGATTGCACCGTCTGATAACCTGAGGTCTGCTGATACGCCCAGGGATCAAGCCACGCCCAAATGCGTTCAGCCCGGTAGGCGGCGGCATAAACAAGATACACCGTCATGCCTGCTCCGCCTAAAGCCAGTGCGTATAGCTCCTGTTTAGGGATACCTGCCAATATATACAACACCAGGCTCAGTCCGACAATAACCGCGGCTGTCCCCATATCCGGCTGTTTAAGTACAAACACGCCCAGCACCACGCTCACAGCAATCGGCCAGGATTTTAGAGATACCGGCCTCCCGCGGTCAAGCTGCGCTCCCAGATAAGCGGCGGTAACGATAATGGCGGTAAGTTTGGCAAGCTCTGAGGGCTGAAAAGTAAAACCACCCAAATTGAGCCAGCGTCTGGCACCATTGGCTTCCACTCCCATAAAATGAACCGCCACCAGCAACCCCACCACCGCCAGTATAGCCAAAAGCAGCCAGCCTCGCCGTATTTTCCGGTAATCTATCACGGCAGCCGCCAGCATGGCCACAAATCCCACGGCAAAGGAGATTAAATGGCGGGTAAGGAAAAAGTAACCATCGCGAAATAACTGCCCTCCCAGCACAAAACTGGCACTGAAAACATTAATCGTTCCAATCACAAATAAAATCCCGGCAATGAAAAATACCGCCTCAGCCGGACTGGCCCACAATCTTGGGAAGTTTCCAAGCTTTTTCTCTTTCACGTCCTGATGCTCCTCCCAAAAAATACGTTAACCAAACAGCACCCTCACCAATATTATATAGAGAATGATGAACCATCAACTTCGGGTAAAAAAGAGGTGATCGCATGGGGTAAAATCATACAAATTACTGGCAGTTGATGCGACTACCCATGCCGTACTTATTGCCGACGGGCCCAGCGGCGAAATTCAGACAGAGCTTGGCTTTGCGCCTGAACTAACTCCTACCGAGCTTGCCGTTACCCCGGATTACGCAAAAGCGTACCTGCCCTGCAGCAGTACCAGTGGTAAAAACAGCCTGTTGGCGGTCAATCTCACCAGCTTGTCCCTCTACTGCCTGCCGCTGTGCATTCCTTACCCTGCCCAGTTTGTCCTGGCACAAGCCGACGCCACTACCGCCTATCTTGCCGAACCCTGTGGCAGCCTACACCGCCTGGACTTAACCACCATGAACGCAGAGCTTTTAGGAACACCTGCAGCTAAGGCCAGTTGCGTGGGATTGGCGGCTGACGCCGAAAGCATCTATACCGCCTGGGAGCACAACGCCGGCGGCACCATCATGGCGCTTAGCATGACCGGCGCCATCCTGTGGCAATATGACATGGCCGGCATTCCCACCAATATCATTTTGGCCGGCAACCGGCTGATTGTGCCCTTTACCAATACAGCCTTTGCTGGAGAAGGGGTCGTGCTTTTCAACCTAAGCAAAAAACCTTCTTCCCCGGTCATCGTTACTATCCAATGTTCCAGCTGCCCCAGCGGACTTGCAGCCTATCCCTGCCATGCCGCCGTAACTGCCGACAACCGGACGGCATATATTGTTAACGAAGACGGGGCATCCATTTTCGTCATCGACCTGGAAACAGCCCAAATCATAGACCGGTTAACGATTGGCCGGTCACTATCCCGCCTCTACTTAATTCCTGACAGCCAATCAGCTATCGGCACCAGCAACTTATTTGCCGATTTAAGTCTCATTGATTTGGCCAACGGCTCACTGTTGGCTGTCACCAATACCAAACGCCAGCTGTTATCTACCATGGCTATTCTGCCGTATTAATTCGCTATAAACCTGCCAAACCCCTCCCACTGATGCGGGAGGGGTTTATTCGGTCATTTAGTTTTTCATTTTTCCCAGCTGACGTGGCCACTTCCCCCCCCATTTATACTTCCCCTGCTTGCCGTCTTCAGCAGGCGCAGGCGGCTTAGCGGCTGGTGTCACCTGTTCAGCGGCGATTAGCTTAGTCTCAATAGCTGTATCGACAGCAACAGCCTCCTGAGAAACGGGCTCAGACACTATGGTGTCAACCGGTATTGCCACAGTATCGTCAACTACGGCGCTGCCGCTGTCATCAGAGGCCGTTTGCCCGGTTATTATTTGTTTCCGGCTTTTTTCCGGCTTATATTCAGGGCCGGTATTGTCAATGGCCTTCTCCGAAGACTCACGTTCCGGTTCTACCCAATCATCAAATACTATGGACTCAGATTCCGCAAAAAACTCATTGTCCACCACCATACCAATATTTTCTGCATGAGTATATTTAGTCGGTGATTCTTCCTTAATTACGCATTTTTCGATCATGGCCAGTATCAGCAGGAAATGGTCAGCCTCCCGGCGAACATGATCGGCCATCAGGGCAGGAATGGTGCTTAACATCCGATTCTTGGTAATCATATCATAGGCGGCCTGTTTAAAATCTCTAAGCCGGGCGGTAGCCGACCGGCTGTCCTGCAAAAAACGCCCAAAAGCCGGCAACTCCGGAGCTTGATGTTCAAAGAAGCCCACATAATTGCGGCCCTGCATTGTCAAATCATCAAACTCGGTGGAAAACTCGCAAACAACCCCGAGCAGACTACGCTCTGTCGGATCAAGACGGGCACCAATAAACTTGGTATGGTCGGCCATAATCCTAAGCCAAAAGTCAGCTTCCCGCGCTTTAACAACAGATAGCTTTTTGCCGGCACGCAATTTCTCTAAAATGGCCATAAAATACTCGGCTTCCCGGACTAAATGGTCAAAAAACAGCGGCGGCAGCGCACTGCCCAGCTTATTGGTCAGTGACAGTCCTAATAACAGGCGCTTATACCGGAGGAATTCCTTGAGTGAGCAAAGGATATCGGCAATCAGCTCAGCAAATTTCTTTTCACTGCTAAGTTTCTCAGCCCGCACCCTGAGCGCCTTGAGCTCACGTTCAAATGCAGCGGCCTCTTCAATCAAATCAGGTTTATCACACGGTAAACCGGTCTTAATAAACAGCGCATGCTCTTCCATAATCTGCAGCCAGAATTTGACTTCTTCCATGTCAAGCGGCGGCACCGGCAGCACTTTGCCTTTATTATTCGAGTGACGCGGCATAGCAACACACTCCCATGCAATAGGATTTTAGTGTATTGTATGCGGTTCAGTGTAAGTGTGATTACTTAGTTGGCGTAAAAGTAACCTCACAACGGCAAATAGGTTGTCCGAGCAAGCTGAACTTTGTCTCATATTCTGTCATGACATTACCGTCAAAGCCGCTGCGGTGCAGGTCATAGGTAACCTGTTCCACCTTGAGGCCAAATGCGGCGAACTGCTCTAAGGAAAATTCAAACAGCGGCCGGTTATCGGTTTTGAACCATAATTGCCCGCCCGGCTTTAACACCGTACGATACTTTTCCAAAAAACCGATATGGGTAAGCCGCCGCTTGGCATGACGGTTCTTGGGCCAAGGGTCGCAGAAATTGATATAGAGCCGGTCAATTTCTCCTGGTGCGAAAATTGTCAAAATGTTGTTCACATCAAATACCAGCAAGCGTACATTGGCTAATTCTTTTGCCTGAACCTTTTGGGCAGCATAATAAAGAACATCCTGCTGAGCCTCAATCCCGACAAAATTAGCCTGAGCCTGCCGCTCAGCCATGCCGGTAATAAACCGGCCTTTGCCTGTACCCAGTTCAACCTGCAGCGGCAGCTTGTTGCCAAATAGGTCAAGCCACTTGCCTTGCAGTATTTCACCGGGATTTGATAATACTATGTCAGAAAAGCCTGTGAGCGCTTCGGCAATCCACGGCTTTTTTCTCAGTCGCAACCTGTCTCCTCCTTACATATAGCAAATACGATGCTTCACGCGCCCCCTGCAAATGACTGCAATATCTTACCGGCGAGCAGCGCGAAAGCCATCTTAGCCTGTTACTCTTTATCTAATCCATATTTTTTCAAATACCGGTACAGCGTCACCCGGCTGACATCCAGCATATTGGCTAACCGGCTGATATTGCCGCCGGCGGCCTTCCAGGCCTCGATGAAAGCGGCTTTATCCTCTTTCCAGGCTTTGCTTAGCCCCTGTTCACCAGGCATAACAATATCGGCCCGGCTGATCGTAGTACCTGTCGTGCGGAAAAACGCCTGCTCTACCACACCCTGAAGCTGTTTAATGTTTCCCGGCCAGTCGTAACTCATGATGAGCTCGGCTGCATCTGGCGCTAACTCTTTCGGCGGCAAATTATGCAATGTTGCCAGTTCCTCAATAATATGGGCTGCCAAATTAGGAACATCCTCCCGTCTGGCCCGCAGGGATGGTACACGAATAACCGCCCGGGAGATAATTTCATATAATCTGGCGGAGAATACACCCTTTTCCACAAGACGTTTTAGTTCCGTATCACTGGCGGCAATCACCCTGACATCGATGGGACGGCTCACCGCCTCGCCAGCCCGGAAGAGAAAACCGGCCTCAAGGGCTTCTGCCAGTTTATCCTGCAATACGGTTGACAGCTTTTCCACTTCATCAATAAACAGCGTACCGCCACTGGCCAGTTCCAATTTTCCCGGCCGGCCCTCGGCTTCACTGCCGCCACGCCCAAAAAGCTCTATTTCCAAAACATCGGACGGCAGATCGCCGCCTTTTACGGCAATCAGCGGACCGGCAGCCCGCGAGCCTGCCTGATGAATACCATGCGCCAGCCGTTGTTTGCCTGTTCCCGGTTCACCCTGCAGCAGGATAGGATAGTCATGTCTGGCCGTCCGTCCGGCCTTATCCTGCATCGCCGTAAACACCTGGCTGCTGCCAACCATGCTTGACAGGCTGTAACGGGCCGTATAGCCTGCCGTATGGGCTACCAGGGTGCGTAAGTCTTCTATCGGCATGGTTACGGTTACAATGCTGTCTACATCCCCTTCATCACCGGCCAGCGGCACAACGGTAGTGATATCCTCATAGGTCTTCCGCGGCGTTATCCAGGTTGCCTCCCGGTTGTAGGAAGGAACGCCCAGGAAGCCTTTGTATATGGGGGTGTGATGATAATTCAACAGTACGGTGCTTAAGTTAGGCCCTTCTTCCTTTTCTTCGCTGCCTAACGGAACAATCCCCGACAGCCGGCTGTGACCCAGCTTGTTGGCATAGGCCACTTCGCCGCCAGGCAAAATATGATACACTGCCAGTGGCACAGCATCCAGGATAGTGTGTTTGGCATTGAGACTGCTTAGCAGCTTAAGATGCTGTTCCATGGCGTATTTAATACTGAGTACCATTGCCACCATGGCGCTGTAAGGCAGTTCTTCCTGCTGAACAGATACCACGGTAACAATGAATTTCACCTGATTGTCAAGGATAATCGGAACTGAGCAAGCGTCACCGTTTTGGCAGTCCTTGATCCACATTTCCGGTCCAAACATCAAAAACGGCACCTTGCTCCGGTAAGCAACCCCAATACTCGAGGTGCCGATATCCTCTTCCGACAGGCGCGCGCCTTCCAGTTCCCCGGCTGTTTTCTGGTAAAAAGGCATAGCATAGTTTTTGAGCACATATAATTCCTGATCCAATAGCAGCATGCTCAAATTATAGGTTGTAAAGTGCTCCTTGATTTCATCATACAGCCCGTCAAGAAAGGTCAGCGCCTGGTTGTAACGGTCCCGGCGCTTACTAAGCTCTTCGCCGGATAATTTGACAGCAAGACGGAAGGTTTCCCGCCCCACCCCGGCGTCCTGGCTGCGCCGCCAGGATTCACCTACCCAGGGATGAACATTGGGGTCAATAACACCTTCGGTTACAAATTTATCATAATACAGTTCCAATTTGGCCTTGTTGCGACGTTCACGAATCATATGTACCTCCACATGTTTCTAAGAATAATATCACAAAAATCCGGGAATTTCATTCCTCCTACAGGAATATCCAAGCAAACAGAAGGCGGGGATTTTCCGGCCCCGCCGCCAAACTCAGGTGCGATAGGTGTTAATATCCTCACTGAAATGCTGAATAACGGTCTTAAACTCAGTGATTTTGCCCATCATATCATGCAGCTTCTCATTGTAAACATGTACCGAAGCACTTACTTCTTCTGTTGCTGCCGAGTTTTCCTCAGAAATAGCAGCCAGGGATTCAATCTTGCCATACACTTCGCTCAGACCGGTCATCTCCCGCTCCAGCTTGATAATCATATCAACAATATTTTCGGCCACCAGATGGATGTTCCCGACATGGCGGGTGTTCTCGGCCACCACATCTTTCATCTGCCGGGTTTCCGATTCTAAAATGGAAAATTCCTCTTCAATCATGCCGACAACATTCCCGATAATCTCCATCAATACTTTTAAATCACTGGAGATGCTGTCCGAGTGGTGATGGGACTGTTCGGCCAGTTTCCGAACCTCCTCAGCCACTACGGCAAAGCCGCGTCCCTGCTCACCGGCCCGGGCGGCCTCAATGGCGGCATTAAGCGCTAAGAGATTGGTTTGTCCGGCAATGGCGGCCACCATCCCGGTAATTTCCGTAATCTTAGTGGCCTGATTCTGGAGGTTTTCCGCCGAACGCTTAACCTCACCAAATTTGTCAAGACTGTGCTCCAGCTTATCGCTGGACGCCTGCACTTCGGCAAAGCCTTTATTAATTTCGTCTACTGCCGCTTCCAATTGCTCTTTATTATGGCTCTGTTCTGTCACTACCGTCCGCAGCGTTTCCAGGTTGCCATTTAAAATACCAACAGCTGTCTCGGTCTCCATTGCCTGGTTGGTAGCCGCCATAGCCACATCGTTGACTACTCCGGAAATTTCATCAGAAGTATCTTGCATGCGTGAGGCTAATGCGTTAAAATCGTCGCCATATTTATTCATCTCGTCAGTGATGCCCTTAAAGCCGATGAACTCGCTCTTAACCCGCATTTTGTACTGGGCCAGCAGTTCGACAATATCTTCAAACTCATCGCCTGACTTAAGCTTGGTCTCGGTGAAATATTTGCGTTCCTGAAGGTTGGCAAGCTCCGCCTTAATGCCGTCAAACGGCCGGAGCAGCAGCGCCGCGCCACCTGCCGCCAGGACACCGTTTAAGAGCGCTGTCCACAACGGCACAGCCACACCCAAGCCGGCCAGCAATCCGTCAACAAGCAAGGATATGGCAGCTACGCCAATACCGATCTTAGCCGGAATACTGCGAATAACGCCAAAGGATAACAGTTGATTAAGCCGGTAGACATTGGTATGCGTAATGGGTTTAGAGAAAGTAATCAGCATCTTTAGATGCTCCGGCGAGGACTCAGTAATCTCGGTCTTGATATCTTCTTTAAAATACTCAGCCGCTCCGGCCAGCAGACCCTTCATGTAACCGAACATGCCGCGTTTGGAACGATAGCTCAGCATAGCGCAAAACTCGGATACCGGTTCAATTAACAGCTCCGGGGGCTTAGCTCCAGGTATCCTCTTGACCATGACAATATGTACATCATACATTGAGCGCAAGAAAGAATACAAGCTCTCCTGACGGAAAAAGGCGGGGTAGGCCTGGGCAAAGGTTGCTGCATTGTCTTTACCTAAGCTCAACCAGATTTCATCCTGGCTCTTACCTGTGCGGTTGGCTAAATAGGAGACAAACGCCCTGGGCTTGGCATCATCGATTTCTTCTGTCGGCAAAAATAGCTTATCAGGCTCCCAGCCAACCTGCCGCATTGCTTCCTGCGCCAACGTCTCGCCCCAAACCTTGTGGGCGGTATTAACCCATGTCCCGACAACAGTTCCCTTCACACAAACACCCCACATATCAAAAACAGCTACTGTTTTCTTTATTATATTGATAGGTATTCTCGCTGCCCGTGAAAATTCCCTCTATTATTTTACAAAAGTTGCGGTTTTTTGCCGGGAAAAAGCAGTGCTGTTCGCCATGCAATATTTTGCTACTTTGCCGGCAAGCGTGAGCTACATCACTGTGAATACTGCCAAAAAAGGCTATAGTAAAGAGAAAAAATGGAGGATGCTCATGACTGACCGCCAAGCCAAACTGCCATTGACGCCACGCCTGCCTGCAGGACTGTTAACACCGGTTATGCTGCACAAATTAGCTGCTATAGCTGAAAAATACGAAGGCATCATAAAGATTGCCGGTAACAGCATTGTTATCCTTGGGTTGCGCCCTGAACACCGCGCCCAGGCATTAGGCGAACTGGGCCTTGACACCCAGTCGCTTGCTGGCAAAACAGTACGCAGCACCGCTGTCTGCGCGGGCCAACCGCACTGTCCGCGGGCCCTTCAGGATAGTACCCGGCTCGGCCTGGACCTTGACACCAAGTTTTATGGCACCGAGCTGCCCGGTAAACTCCGTATGGGGGTCAGCGGCTGTCCTAACGGCTGTTCTGAAATATTTGTCAAAGATATCGGCCTTTATGGCACCGCCGGTGGTTATACCATTATTGCCGGTGGCAACTCCGGTCGCAAGGCACAGGCCGGACGAGTTGTCGCGGAAAAGGTCCCGCCTGCTGAAGTCGTACCATCTATCGAAAAAATCATTGCCTACTACCAGACTTACGGACAGCCTGGCGAACGTCTGGGACAAACTATTGACCGTCTCGGGTTCGAGGATTTTGTCGCCTGCATCGGGATAAACTAACACCACCAAACAAGTGGGAGGTGATAGTTTGTCCAGCAAAGAGGATTGCCGTATCTATAGCTTTTGGAATGGAAAAAACTTAAACGGGGAAAGTAAATGTTTCGACTACCATGGCAGCAGCGAGGACTGCAACCAATGTGAATTCAAATGTGTAGAAGGCACGGAAACGGTCTGTGCCGATGAACTGTAAGTTACAAACAGCCAAACCCGCTTAAAACGCAAGATGTTTTAAGCGGGTTTGGCTGTTTACTAGGACCGACCGCCAAGCAGCGACGTTGAAATAATAACCGGTTCCAGCGCTTGAAAACGTGTAGTTTCCAGCGCCTGCAAATCTGTTCTCAACTTGGCAAGTTCTTCTTTGAGTACCGTTTTGGTATAACCAAACTCATCGAGCTTGCCTACGGCAGCATCAAGTTCATTTATTTTATCAACATATTCCTGATGCAGGTTGACGATATCCAGACCTGTTTTTATACTTTTCATATATATCACCATTATATAAAAATTACGTATGCTTATTATGCCCCGTTATCTATTCATCAACTCCAGAATTTTATGTCTTATAATGAAGCAGCCGCCGCAAGCGCTACACGCGGGTAACAGGCGGCTTGGCAGTGCCTGACAATTGCTTGGCAAAAACTTCTTTGAAAGCCGCCTTATTCTGCGGCTTCTTTCTGTCACTATCCGCGGCATTACGATGGTCACGACTTGCCAGATCCAGCCGTTGAATTGCCATTATTCTTGTCACCATCTTTACCGCCTCCCTGTGGTAATAAAATTCCTTTCATTAGTTTTATCGTACTATTCTGACTTTATATTAAGTGCTACTTTTTTTTATTGGTTTTCAATCCAATTCTTACTTCGTGTTGCACTTAACAAGCTTGGTTACACTATCGAATGAGGAGGTGGTAAGTATGTTTCATCGAAAGAAACACAAATCGCTGATGGACATGGATATTGGCCTAACCTCAGTGCTTAAGGCTGTAGCTGTTGGCACAGTTATTTACCAGGCTGCCAAGTTCATGATTAACGAACTAGCCGACGACTAACGTCACCTCCCAATCTAAACGAAAGGAGATGATTTTATGGCTAAAGAACGTTGTAACAAAGAAAACAGAGAAAACAAGGGTAAAGGCAATGTAGAGTTTGGCAAAGAAATTTGCCCGAAAGCTAAAGAAGAGAAAAAAGAAGAAAAGTGCTGCAAGTAAAAGCCAGGCAAAGGAGTGGAAATATCCACTCCTTTCTATATTTTTCAATTTTTTTACAATTTTGTGGTATATTTATCCAAAAAGGAGAATACTAAGGCTGGAGGTGAGTGGAATGGGATTTAAAGATTTACCCGGTGGTTCAAATTCCAAACAAAACCAGTCCGCCGCTGAGAAAACCACAGCTCAGCAAGCTCCGGTTGCGAGCAATTCTCCCCAAAAACAGGAAGCTCCGGTAAATAGCACCCCTTCTTAATAACCCTGCTGACAAAGCGGCATTATGCCGCTTTGTTGCTTTTTTTAGCAAAAATTTGAACTGTGTTGAAACTCATGGAATCAAAAACATTGGAGAAACTAAAAACAGCTTTATCATAAAGGAGGGATTTGATGAAAAAACTTATTCCCGGAATGTTTTCCAGCATATCTGACGCCGAGTTATTTATTGCTACCAATGGCTATGATGATACTGCACCTGAAAACGTAACAGATAAGTTTAGCGATAATGGCGGCGACAACAGCCTGACCCGCGCTGAAATTAATTCCTCTATTGTGTCTAAGGCCACCGCTAATGAAGCTTCCTATCGTGAAGCTATGGATGAAGGACTTGAGCATTCATTAAAATAACCTGACAATGAATAAATCCCCGCAGCAGCTAAGCCTGTGGGGATTTATTCATTGTCAGCGCCTTTTTTCGTGAAACAAGCTCTAAATAAACATCAACAATATCGGGGCTGAGTCTATTGCTATCATCAGGCTCAGTCAGCGGCAATTTGTACCGTTCTTCCATCATCGCCAGCAATTGCGTTAAACGGTCCAAATCCTCTTCAGCCCGTTCCATTTCTTCACGATACCAGTTCATTCCGCACATATTCCGGCCTCCCTTCTATTACCACTTCGTGATAAGGGAAAATAATCCTTCCAAGTCAAAAGACAAAAACCGCCCGTAAAAGAACAGATTTTTTAAAACCATTTCAAGTATAATGGTAAAAATAGCAGACTGCAACCCTCTGCTATTTATTATATAGGGGAATAATAATCACAAGCTTATTCCACCTATGAAACGTTATTCTTTACTATATGTAAAATTTTACATATAGTAAAGAATATAATGCCAAAATCTATAAATCCACAGAAAGGACAATAATCATGCAAGAATATAGTAGTAAAAATGCTTTAATTGACGAGATAAAGAAAACAGCTAATTTATTTATTGGTGAATTTGAGGATGTTTCGGATGCCGATAAAGATACTCGTTATCAGGAACTAGATCGCACTCCACAAGAAATCATTGCATATCAACTTGGCTGGATGGGGCTGCTTCGCAGCTGGGATAGCAAAGAGCATGAGGGAAAAGCGGTTATTACCCCTGAACCCGGCTATAAGTGGAATCAATTGGGCGCACTATATCAAAGCTTCTATGACAAGTATCGGGACAAATCCCTGACGCAGCTTCAGCAATTGTTTGTTGATGCGGTGGATTCATTTATTGAATGGCTGAATGACTTTAGTGATGAAGAATTATTCAAACCCGGCGGTAGAAACTGGGCTGCATCGACAAGCTCGAACTGGCCTGTATGGAAATGGGTACACATTAATACTGTTGCTCCGTTTAAGTCCTTCCGTACTAAAATACGGAAATGGAAAAAGATACATGCGGCAAAATAAAGTGGCTGCTCCCTTGTGTCCGGTTAATATTGACACTCGCGATGAGGAGTTGCAAGTTTTCCGGGTTGTTATATAGGCACTCTAAAAAAAAGAACCCGGCACACTGGCCGGGTAGCATAGAGGAGTATATGTAAACCATAATATGGAATGCTTTTATTATATATTTCTATTTTTATAATTTCCTTAGAAAAGGTTGGAAAAATTAATAAAAAAAAGCTGCCTACCAGGGAACGACCCCGGCAGGCAGCTTTTTAGGAAGAGATTACTTAAAGGCTGATTTAATATTACATCAAAAATTCGGCTTTAGTGTTATAGATTGGTAAAGATTATGTTAATTTAGTGCCAGATTCAGCACAGCTCCATTGTCACCGGCCAGGTGCGAACGATAACGGCCTTTATTTGCTGTCTCGCCTTTTTTGCATATTATTCAAGATGTGAGTAAAGCTAATTTCAGCAATAAGTTTAGGGGGATTTTTATGAACAATAGTTTTATCATGTGGTCATTAGCTTTACTTCCTTGGTTGTCTCTTTTTTTTATGAGAAAAGAAGAGATAAAGCGTTGGATGCCGGTTGCCTTGTTTGCTGTTGTGCTGACCACTATAATTGGCGACATTGGAATTGGTCTAGGCGTTTGGGCTACCCGAGAATCAACATATCCTTTTAACGAGATGCTACCGTATTTTTACGGAACAATGCCTGTATTAACAATTTGGGTTTTTAAGTTTACATATGGACACTTCTGGCCATATATGATTACAAATACAATCCTTGATATAGTTTTTAATTTTTTTATCCTAGATTACTTTTTACCGAGTAGAGGTATTGTTGACTTCAACATGTCCCCATTTTTATCCCTGCCCGTAACATTGTTGCATGCGGTAGTAATTTATGGCTACCAAATGTGGCAGGACGATGCACTACTTGCTACCAATCGTCTTACTGAACACAACATTCAACCGGCAGCGGCGAAGCCTTTGGTACAACAACCAAAAGATGATGAATAGCTTATATCAATTACATTTCCCGATACTTCTCTTGCATATCAAGCCATCGCAGAAATGCGATGGCTTGATTTTGCTGCTTTGCATGAGTTTTATTAGTAGTCATAAGTAAATCGAAGTAAATACAAGTAAATTGCATCCATTGCACCACTATACTAGGGACTAAATTATTTCTCTACAAACCATTTATTGTCAACACAAAACAAGTAAACCTGCTTGCCAGCAATTCTGCATGTGTACCTCATGCCATGTCCGCCAACCTTTAAGGATGCTGCTATTCGAACGTCCAGTACGCGGTCAACCTCAAACTTGCGACCGTCTTCCCAATGCAGGTAGAGAGGCTTTATTTTTCCATCCTCGCCATAGTAAGCGGTTATACCGATAAATATTTTATTTTTGTTTTCCATGTCACACCTCACTATAGAACATATGTTCATTATCAGTATGGAACACATGTTTGCGGTTGACAAGTGGGAATACGTGGAAATAAAAAGAACCCGGCACACTGGCCGGGTAGCATAGAGGAATATATGTAAGCCATAATATGGAATGCTTTTATTATAGATTCCCATTTTTATAATTTCTTTAGAAAAGGTTGGTAAAATAAAACCGCACCCCGAAAAGCCCCAGGCCGAAGCCTGGGGAGGTGGTTAATAAGTCACTTATTCATTTTCCTTTTCTTTATGCATATTAATAAAACGATGGACAATTTCAGTTTGCAATTCCTTGAGATATTGGCTTTCTTTTACATTATTTTTACTATAATCGCGCTTTGTCGTTTTATTATACTTAAGCTGCTCTAAACATAAACGAGCTAGTTCCTGGTCAGAATGATTTTTAAAATAGCTTTCTGCCATAGTTAAAACCCCCAAAATTCATTTATATAATATATCACATTAAATCTAACTGTAATTATAACGTATTTTAAAAATAAATAAAACAAAAAAAGCCCATCCCCGGCAATGGCTGAGAGATAGGTAAATCCGCTTTCAAACTGCCTCATGAAAGTAAATTAACGCTTTTGTGTTAAATCCACAAGTGGACAAAATGAAAAAGTCGCCCACCAGGACGAACCCGGCAGGCAATAGAATTTCGTGGTTGCGGGGACAGGACTTGAACCTGTGACCTTCGGGTTATGAGCCCGACGAGCTACCAACTGCTCCACCCCGCGATAATTATTTATTGTTACCTTTTTATTTAAACCTTTATCTATTATATCATACTTCATGCGAAATTATTACGATTTCCAAAAATATGATAGCTACCCACCCGAGAAGGATTGGCCAAATGGCATATTTTAAAAGCACTCTATACGAACCAAAATACCATGGCAGCGAAGTTGTTAACGATTCATTAATTCACGTCCTATATACATCAAAATATCCTTGTAACATTCATTCCGGTCAAAGGAAACAAATTCCTTCTTTAAAGACACAACAAAAGCCGCCCCGCGTACAGGAACGGCTTATACCGGTGACACACTCGGTCACTCGGTTATGATAAGGCCTTACGGCCATGGTAGCTATATAAATTGCCTTGCAGTACCTGCCAATACAGGTCAAGTCTGCGCGGCAAGTTTTTGATTTTATTTTACCCCAAAAATATTCTCTTGTTGTTAAAACACGATTAAGTGTTTGTTAAATTGTTTTGTCGGCCAGTGTGTCTTTTTCTTCAATATCAAGAGTATGGCGCAATTCACGGGGTATGGCTATACGCCCCAACTCGTCAAGCTTCCGTACAATACCAATTGATTTCACGTAAATCCCTCCCATTGTTATTTGATTTTCAATGTGCTAAATTGACGTAATAGAATTTTTCTTCAGGCCACTTTGCGTGGTCTTTTTTTATTTTTCAACATAGTAATTGATTTGCAGCCGATCCCCCGGATGGATTAATCCGTGCGGGTAACGGTCCTTAAAAACGGTATCCCAGTTCAGTTCAATTATGCCTTCGCGAAATTCCCTTATATCACGCGTGACAGATGATTTTTTCATAAATTTGTAGGATATTTCATCCAGGGTGTCGCTGCTTTGCACGGTATAAACCTCGGATTTCAATTCGCCCTGTGGCCTCTCTGCTATATTCCCGCAGCTCGCAACAGATACAGCTATCAATGCTGCAATAATCAATTGTTTCATGGCCTAATCCTCCTATAGACGCCCAATTTTAACTGCTTGTACATTCTATGTACGCACCGGACGTCTTAGTCCTTCGGGCTCAAAATCTGGACAGCCTTTCATCGGCTGACAAATCTCTTCCTTAGGGCATTGTTCGACTTTGCACTGCCTGGGACCGCAATGATTCGCTACGCAGCACGGCACCAGCAACGCGGATTAGTCATCAAGGTTTATGCCTTCTTTGATTCGGTTTTTGCGGATTGTTTGACCTGACTGAGGACCAGCAATGCTTCGCCTGGAATAAGCTCGCAGAGCTTGATTAGGCTGAAAATTTCGGATTGATATCAGAAAAAATCAGTTTAGCTTTTTTCGCGATAAAACAAAAACCGCTGCTAAAAATAGCGGCGGTTTTAACGTGGTTGCACACCTATATGTATTACCAAGCCTGCAACCCCTTAATTTTCCTGGAGCCGATAGCAGGATTCGAACCTGTGACCCTCTCATTACGAATAAATGGGAAGGTGTAAAAATGCTGATTTTGCTGATAAAAACCCCTAATATACCATCTGCCTTGTCAAGTAATGAAAAATAAAAATAAGTCGCATAAAACTGTTTTGCATACAAATTTGCATACAAAAACCCAAAGCCCCCGGCACACGCCCCTGGTCACCAGAATTAAACAGCAAATCGCGATTGATACCGCCAATTAGGCGGTATTTTTCTGCCCAAAACTAAAAAAGCCCCGAACCGAAGTCCAGGGCTTTAACATCAAAACGAATATCTTATTCCGGCTTTCGCCTCATCATGCTTAAAATCATATCCTAC
>POVV01000794.1_pt1 | contig 16191 bp, 14 predicted proteins | sample 1560271 | NCBI WGS metagenome assembly POVV01 (sample SAMN08337232, study PRJNA429181) | Bioreactor metagenome, whole genome shotgun sequencing project. | biome: cows' rumen and soil; feature: anaerobic; isolation source: anaerobic chemostat enrichment culture, galacturonate as sole carbon... | reverse complement strand
GCTAAAAAGTGGTATTCCTGAGAGCGTTTGCGCCTATACCGTAAACAAAGTATGCGGTTCCGGTTTAAAAAGCGTTGCGTTAGCGGCACAGGCTATTCTGGCCGGTGACGCCAGCGCTATCGTTGCCGGCGGTATGGAAAATATGAGTCAGGCTCCTTACCTGATGGATAGTAAGGCTCGCTGGGGCTACCGCTTAGGCGACGGCAAGCTGATGGACGTTATTTTAAAAGACGGCCTGATGTGTGCAACCCATGATTATCATATGGGTATCACCGCTGAAAACGTGGCAAAAGAGTACGGCATCACCCGTGAAGCCCAAGATCAACTGGCACTGGCCTCACAACAAAAAGCAGTAGCCGCAATTACCAGCGGTGCTTTTGCTAAAGAAATCGTACCGGTAACCATCAAGACCCGTAAAGGGGAACTGGTTATGGACACTGATGAGTTCCCGAAAGCAGACTCAACGGCAGAAGGCTTGGCTAAACTACGTCCGGCATTTGATAAAGAAGGCACGGTAACTGCGGGTAACGCTTCTGGTATCAACGATGGCGCGGCAGCGCTGGTAGTGATGTCTGAAAGTCGCGCTAAAGAGCTAGGATTAACGCCTCTGGCCCGTATCAGAGGCTACGCTAACGGCGGCGTCGCTCCGTCCCTGATGGGAATGGGCCCGGTTCCCGCCACGCTCAATGCATTGAAAAAAACCGGCCTTGCGCTGTCTGATATCGATTTGATTGAAGCTAACGAAGCCTTTGCTGCCCAATTCTTAGCCGTAGGCCAAACCCTTGGTTTTGATCAGGCTAAAGTTAACGTTAACGGTGGCGCTATCGCATTAGGTCACCCGATCGGTGCCAGCGGTGCCCGTATTCTGGTGACTCTGCTGCATGCTTTACAAGCCAGAGATAAAACTCTGGGACTGGCAACGCTATGTATTGGTGGTGGTCAGGGTACGGCAATGATTGTTGAACGCCTGAGCTAATCAATAGCTTTTCATGTTCAATATTAATAATGCCGGTGCCAGTATGGACCGGCATTATTTATTGAGTAACATAAAGCAGTATCTGAATAATGAATGGTAAGAGTAATCACACCGGTACCATATACCCGACAGGAATGCCCACTTAGCAAATTCTCGGCAACGGTTCGCTGTGTGGTAAATCTAACAGCCGGGAAGCCCCGAATATGCCGGTCAATTGAACCCGCGGATTTTCACTTACGCTTCCGATAACCGCCGCATCAACGCCTAACGGATGAGCGCGTAAAGCAGCCAGCGTTGCCTGTTCCGCCTCCGGCGAAACGACAATCACCAGCTTACCTTCATTAGCAAAATTAAGCGGCTCCAGACCCAGTAGTTCACAAACCCCCCTCACGGCAGATTTTACCGGAAGATCGCCTTCGTTGATCATCATGCCACAGCCGCTGGCGGCGGCAAATTCATGCAGAATGGCAGTCACACCACCACGGGTAGCATCCCGCAGAGCCCTCACACCAACAATGTCACGCAGCGGAGCAATCAGAGGCGTCAGTACCGCACAGTCGCTACAGAGATCCGCTTCCAGCCCCAAATTTTCACGCAGGTTAAGAATGGTTGCACCATGATCGCCTAACGTCCCGCTGACTAGGATGCGATCGCCGGGGCGAATATGTTGAGCGCCCCACTGAATGGTTGAAGGAATAGCCCCGATTCCGGCAGTATTAATAAATACTTTATCGGCGGCCCCACGCTGGACCACTTTGGTATCACCGGTAACGATCTCAACGCCGGCAGCCGCCGCCGTTTCAGCCATCGCAGTGACAATTTGTTCTAAATCCTTCAGCGGCAGTCCCTCTTCCAGAATAAAACCACAGGAGAGATACTGAGGAACCGCACCACTTACTGCGACATCATTGACCGTGCCGCATACCGCCAGTTTGCCAATATTACCGCCGGGGAAAAATATCGGATCAATCACGTAACTGTCAGTACTGAAGGCCAGCCGATCGCCAACTGCCGTCAGTAAAGACAGCGGTATGCGGGCCTGATCTTCACGCTCATTCAGCGCAGGATTAGAAAACGCCCGCAAGAAAAGCTGTTCAATTAACTGCTGCATTGCCTGACCACCGCTACCATGAGCCATGGTGACAACATCTTTTTCAGTGTAAGACATCAAGCAAGTCCTCTACGATATTGGTAATAGGCCGCACACGCCCCTTCGGATGACACCATTAATGCCCCAAAGGCATTCTGAGGGGTACAGCGATTGCCGAACAGAGGACAATCATTGGGCTTGCAGCGACCGGTTAGCACATCGCCACAGCGAGCCTGAGGATCGTCAGCCACCTGATGAACCTGAGTATTAAAGCGTAGCTCTGCATCAAACTGTTGGTATTCAGCCGTTAGCTGAACGCCTGAGCCCGCAATTTCACCTAATCCACGCCATTCACTGGTCTCTTTCAGCTCAAACACTTCATCCATAGCCTTAAGCGCCAGTGGGTTGCCCTGAGCAGACACAATACGTTTGTACTGATTTTCAACCTCACAGCGGCCATCATGAATCTGATCAACCAACATTGCCAATGCCTGTAAGATGTCTAGCGGTTCAAAGCCGGTAACAACCAACGGCTTGTGAAAGTCATTAGTAATAAAGCCGTACAGCTCAGTGCCAATCACCATGCTGACATGGCCCGGAGCCAGAAAACCGTCGATTCTGACGTCCGGCTGTTCCAACAGGCTGCGTAAGGTGGGGATAATGGTAATGTGCTGGCAAAAAACGGAGAAGTTGGTCAGCCCGCCACGCTTGGCCTGTTGTAAGGTCAATGCGGTACTTGGCATAGTGGTTTCGAATCCAAGACCGAAGAAGACCACCTGTTTACCCGGATTTTGCTCAGCAAAGGTTAGAGTATCCAGCGGAGAATAGACAATACGGACGTCTGCCCCCCGGCGCTTGGCGTCCAACAATGAGCCATTACGACCCGGTACGCGCATCGCATCACCGTAAGTGCAGAAAATCACATCCGGCTTTTCTGCAATCTCAATACAGCCATCGATCCGCCCCATCGGCAACACGCAGACCGGGCAGCCCGGGCCGTGAACAAATTCAATTTCAGGTGGTAATAACTGATCGATACCGAATTTATAGATAGCGTGAGTATGACCGCCGCAGACTTCCATCAGTTGCAACGGGCGATTGCTCGCCCGTGAAATATCAGCAACTTTGTTACGTATGTGGCTTAGTAACGCCTTAGCTAATTCCGGATCGCGAAACTCATCGACGTACCGCATCATCTGCTCCGGAATTAATACCAAGAAAATCACCGACTTCGTGTTCCAGTGCACTCATCGCCAGCAGGGCTTCAAGCGTCGCCTGAGCTTCTTCTTCGTCGATAATACTCATCGCAAAACCGACGTGAACTAATACCCACTGACCAATGAGATCGGCAGGTTTTCCTTCACAGACTAACGCGATATTCACTTCACGTTTTACACCGCAAACATCAACCTGCGCCATTTGGTGAATGTCTTCACCAACGGCGACAATCTTACCCGGTACGCCTAAGCACATAGCTGAGTCTCCAACCATGAAATCCATTCATCCATGCCTTCACCGCTACTGGCAGAAAGTTGAATAACCTGAATATTTGGATTTATCCGGCGAGCATTGGCGATGCAAGCCTCTACATCAAAATGCAGATAAGGCAGTAAATCGATCTTGTTAAGAATCATTAGCTCTGAGGCGGCAAACATGTGCGGATACTTAAGCGGCTTATCTTCACCTTCCGTCACTGACAGCACGGCAACCTTGGCACGTTCACCTAAATCAAAGCTGGCAGGACAAACTAAATTGCCCACGTTCTCAATAAACAGCAGGCTTTTTTCTTTCAGTTCAAGACGGAAAGCCGCGTCCTGAACCATTTGAGCATCCAGATGGCAACCTTTTCCGGTATTAACCTGAATAGCCGGAACGCCGGTAGCCCGAATACGTTCAGCGTCATTAGTCGTTTGTTGATCCCCTTCGATCACTGCACAGGATAAACGATCCCGTAAGCGCATCAGGGTTTCAGTCAGTAACGTGGTTTTACCCGAGCCCGGGCTGGATACCAGATTCAGCGCCAGAATATGCTTGCCGGCAAAGTAATCGCGATTATGTTCGGCCAAATGGTTATTTTTACTTAATACATCCATTTCAATCTGCAGCATACGGCGCTGGCTGATGCCCGGCGCATGAGTACCGGCTTCACCTTTTCCATAATCTAAATCTTTTTCTACTGCCGACTCAGCCGGGCGAAATTTATGCTCTTTCAGCTCGAGTTCGACTTCAACATCACCCATTTTTGTCGCTACGGTGGTGTTATGAATATGGTGGTGAACGTCACCCTGATGATGGTAATGATGATGAATAATCACCGTGCGTGGCTCTTGTGCCTCATCATGATGGTGGTGGCCGTGGCGATGCTTATTATCATGTGAATGAGCGTGCTTATGCCCGTGCTCATGATGCTTATGATCGTGAGAATGACCATGTTTATGCCCGTGGTCGTGATGTTCACGATCGTGGTGATGGCCCTGTTCATGCCCGTGGTCGTGATGGTGGTGGTGCTCATGTCCGTGATGGTGAGAATGTTCGTGGTCATCGCCTTCAATTCGCTGCTCGCCCGCAGCACATCCGCAAGTACTACACATATGGTTATCTCCCTTCAGGACATTATCGATAACGTCATCATTTATTTATTAGCAAGGCCGTGATGCGCAAGCCTTCCTACATCATTAATTTTAATCTAGGTTTTACCGCTTATAAGCCGCCGTCTATTTGATATCTGAACCGGTGTATTTCAGCGTAGGCCAAATCTGGCCTCACTGGATTACTTGCCAGCTACTCGACTTCCAGCTCTTTAATTTGCAGGCTATCACCGCTGTCAATTCTCAAACTAAATCCCTGACACTTAGGACACTGAGCTTCATGTTGAGAAATCTCAACTTCACTGCTGCAGTCCCAGCACCAGGCTTTAGCCGGAATATGAATAATATGGAGTTTGCAGCCATCAGCAATGGTACCGCGGCAAACAATATCAAAGCAGAAGTGCAGGGAACTTTCCTCAACACAAGACAGCGCGCCAAGCTCTAACCATACGCCTGTCACACGCTTCACTCCATGTTGCTTCGCCTGCTTTTCAATAATTTCTAAGGTACTTTCACACAGTGACACTTCATGCATTGCTGCAATTCCTACGGCCGGTCAATAGTGCGCGCCGTCCTAGTTGCGTTGGTGCATCAGGGTCGCTGACGGGAATCGACAACAACATGCGCGTACAGTCATCAGCTAATTGTACGCCCTGTTCCGGTGTCAAAGTATGATCCAGAGGGGACATTAGTGAACAAGTCAGATATTGGCTAATACCTTCCAACTCACCCACGGTGAATGTCAGATTGCCATAGGGCAACGCAAGGCCAACACGATCGCTAATGGTGCGTACTGGCCAAATTTGATCCGGACCGGGCAAAATTAATGCGCTCAGCATCCAGGGAGTAACAACACAACTGAACCACTGACCTTCAAATAGCTTAAAGCCGGAGACGTGCACCGGCATTTGAGCATGGAGAAAAGAGAGGTTATGCATTGCCTTGTCAGAAACGGTCTGAAAAGCCGACTGCACTAAGGCAGTCGGATCGTCTATGTAACCGTAAATCTCATCGCTCATCTTTAGGCTCCTTCGGTGGACGTTTTTGCCACTACTTCAACGCCGGACGAGCGTAAAGCCGCAATAACCTCAGCCAGAGCCGGTTCCAATACGGCAGAAACCGTTGGCGTTAAACCGATATGCGGTTCTAAAGATTCAGGAATAACACCGACAAGGGTTAGCTTACGGGGGAATTCCCCCGTAAAACGGAGTGCTGACAGAACGTCAGACAAACCTAACTGATGTGGAGATATTTTATTAGTAAACAGCGCAGGCACTTCTTCATCGCGCAATACCATGATGCTTCCCGGCGTCCGCTTTTTGGAGAGAACGGCATCGGCGATAATTAAATGATCGCGGTTTGCCATATCGTCCAGCAGTTCCATTCCGGCGGTTCCGCCGTCCAGAACGTCAACATAGTCCGGTAAGTCGTAGTTTTGTTCCAGTGCTTCAACAATACGTACGCCAATCGCCTCGTCGGTTAATAAAACATTACCTACGCCTAATACTAATATCCGCATCAGAGAACCTTCACCTTTGTCACTTCGTTACCATCAGTATCAACAATATGCACTGCACACGCCATGCAAGGGTCAAATGAGTGAATGGTACGGACAACTTCCAGTGGCTTAGCTAAATCAGCAACCGGAGTCCCGACTAAAGAACGCTCATAAGGGCCAACTTCATTGTTGAAGTTACGCGGACCGGAGTTCCAGGTTGAAGGAACAACCGCCTGATAGTTATCAATTTTACCGTCTTTGATCACAATCCAGTGAGATAACATACCGCGTGAAACCTCGGCAAAGCCAACGCCCTTAACGGTACCGGTCTCAGGAATATTTGGTTTCACATAGGTGGTGTGATCCCCTTTACCAATATTGGTAATCAATGCCTGATACTGATCGTTAAGGATTTCTCTCAAACCGCAGGCATTAACGGTACGACCGATAATACGCCCTAAGGTTGAGTGAAGCTGTTCTACTTCAATCGTATTGCCGGTTAAGGTTTTATAGATACCGACGATATCATTTAAGTGCTTCTTAGTTGGCTCATGGTTAGCCGCTAACTTACACAGCATGCTGGCCAGCGGACCCACTTCGACAGTTTTACCGTAGAATGTTGGTGCCTTAACCCATGAGTATTTTCCATCAGCATCCCAACCAGTATAGTTAGGTATGGTGGTACCTTCCCACGGAGCCTGAGGTTCTTCGTCTTTATACCATGCGTGTTTTGCGCTTTCCTGAATGCCTTTAATAATAAACTCATCAGTATGCGACGTAACCGGACGATAAGTTGATAAATCACCGTCGGAGATATATCCCCCTTCCATGATAAAGCTACCGTTTTTACCGTCTGTCGGGAACTCAGGCGTACTTAAGTAGTTTACTGCACCTTTACCCATTTCCAGCCATTCAGGATAGAACGCGGCAATAACGGCAGTATCAACTTTATAGACCTGTTCAACGAAATCGCCTAAACGGTCAATAAAGGATTTGACGTACATCAGGCGCTCAAGGTTCAGCGTACCCAGCCCATCCAGGTTGATGGCGTTTGCAACACCGCCAACGGCTAAGTTTTGAATATGTGGCGTCTTACCGCCCAGCAAGGCGACGATGCGGTTAGCATCGCGCTGACATTCCAGCGCCTGCAGGTAGTGAGCCACAGCAATCAGGTTAACTTCCGGCGGTAGTTTCATTGCCGGGTGACCCCAATAACCATTGGCGAAAATACCCAACTGACCGCTGGCAACCAGATCTTTGATCTTGTTCTGTACTTTAGTGAACTCTTCAGCGCTGTTCATTGACCATGAAGAAACGCCCTTCAGCATGGCTTCGGCCTTGGCCGGGTCGGCCTTCAGAGCAGAAGTAATATCCACCCAGTCCAGCGCAGATAGCTGATAGAAATGGACAATATGGTCATGAGTCATATGCGCCGCTAATATCAGGTTACGGATATATTGGGCATTGACTGGCACATCAATTTTTAATGCACTTTCAACTGCGCGCACTGACGCAATCGCGTGAGTTGTGGTACACACACCACAAATACGCTGCACAATCATCCATGCATCGCGGGGATCTTTTCCTTTCAGGATCTCTTCCATTCCGCGCCACATCGTACCGGATGCCCATGCTTTCGTGACTTTCCCGTCTTCAATTTCGCAATCGATGCGTAAGTGACCTTCGATGCGGGTTACCGGGTCAATGGTGATACGTTGGCTCATACTTTACTAGCCTCTTGATTCTTATTGATGTTTCTTAGAGAAGGAATAATCGGCAGCAGACGGATTAGCAAGATATAGGCACATATCTCGATAGCCACAAAGCCAATTGAAATTAATAGTTCTTCCCAAGTAGGGAAGTAGTGATAACCGCCACCCGGATTAAATGCCACTAATGAGTAACACATACGCCATGTCGCACAGCCCAGCAGCATGCTGACCGCACCGATAAATAGCATGCGTGAATCATTACGGAATTTACGTGAACGGAAGACCACTAACGGGAAAATCAACAGTGCGCTTTCGACCCAGAACAGAATTGAGTAGAAGTCAAAGGCAAACACGTACCCCATTTTCCCTCTGAAAATCAACTCGCCGAAACGCAATACCAGGAACAGCGCCAAGAAAACGCTCAGTATCGTCATTAATTTCCTGAACAGATCTTTCTCATTTTGCCCCTTCCCTCTCAGTCCGGCCTGCACTAAAGATCCCTCAAAGATAACGATAGAGAAACCCATAATAAAGGCAGTCAACAACGAGAATAGCGGTAGCATTTCATAGCTCTGCCAGATCGGATGTACCTTATTGCCCGCAGCAATCATCAGCGAACCCATTGATGACTGGTGCATCGTTGGCAACAAAGCCCCTAAAGCAATAATAAAGAACATCGCTTTATTAATACGCTTCAGTGATACCTTCCATCCCAAGCGTTCAAACAGTGCCGGAGCAAACTCCAGAGCCATAACGCCGATGTAGATGGTCATACAGACCGCCGTTTCAAACAGCACCGAGTTCACGTTAAAATGCCCCGGAATGTAGAAGTACGGCAGGTTCCAGTAACGGCCAACGTCGATGGTGATCGATAAACCACCTAACGAATAACCAAACAGACTGGCTAACAGCGCAGGGCGAACCAACGGATGGTATTCGCCTTTATTACACACGTAGACCAGCCATGCCAGCGCCCAACCGCCACAGGCAAAACCTGTACCAATCAACAGGTCAAAGGCGATCCAGACACCCCACGGGTATCCCCCGTTTAAATCGGTTACTGAACCCAGTCCGAATATTAAACGCTTAACAATAAAAATCAGACACAACACGATCAGTGGTCCAAAAACCACAATCGGCCAGTTGACTAATTTTCCGCCTAGCGGCACTGGCTTATGATGCGTCGTCATGATCGTCTCCTTCATCGTGATGGTCGTTTTTAGTGTTACGCCGAACCAACACGGTTAAGCCCGCTAAAACGGCCAACGGCAGCATCATACCCTTGTAGACGGTATGCTGAATATTTTCAGAACGCGCACCGGTAGAGAGTTCATCCAGCTTCGGTAAATCAAAGTTTTCGTAAGGAACGCCACTTAATACCAAAACCTGAGTTCCCCCCCCCTCTTTCTCACCATAAAGATGTGGATAGTAATGCGGAACCGTATGCAGATAACCATCGTTGCTGTGCAAAGTCTGGCGCGGGAAGCTGTACTGATCGCCCGGCTTGAGCGCTAAGCGTTTTTTAGCTTCGTCCATCAGCTCTTCACGAGTACCGAAAATCACAGCGCCGGCAGGACAAACTTCAACACAGCCCGGTAAGCCGCCTTTATCTAAGCGCTCAACGCCCTTTTGATTACACAGTTCGCACTTATGCAATTCACCAAACGGGTTGTCATAGTCATACTTAGGAATATTGAACGGGCAGCCCACCATGCAGTAACGACAGCCGGTACAAACGCTGGCGTCATAATGGACAATCCCAGTCTTAGGATCTTTTTTCAGTGCCGAAACAGGACAAACCGATACACAGTTAGGGTCAACACAGTGCATACACTGCTTCTTGATATAAGCGTAGCCATCCTTTTCCTGATCTTTATTGACTCCGGTACCGGAGGTCCAGACCTGAATAATATTATTGGTATAAGGCGTCAGCTTATCGTTATTTGACCAAGTTTGTGGTCCCTTAGGATTACGTACCGGATGGTTAATATCCTGACACTTAGTGACACAGGCCTGACAGCCCACGCACAGCGTCGAATCATAAAGCATCCCTAAGGAGCCCGGAATTGGCGGTCTATTCTCTGCGGCTGCCAGACAGGTAGAAGTACTCCCTGCCAACAGCGCACCGCCCGAAGCTAATTTAAGAAAATTGCGTCTATCCACGGTTATTCTCCCCGTGAGTCAGCATCGTCTTTCTTTTGCTGACGTCCAAGTTCACGAACCGTCATCACGCTTACGCCTGCAACCAGACCAACAATACCGCCAATCAGGCCGATAGCCGTTGGTGATATGACGCCGCCCTCTTTGTTACCGACATCCGGCTTATCAACCCGAGGAGTTGGATTTTCAACGCTGGCCAGTTGGTGAATACCCTTATGGAAACCGACACCCTCTTCGTTACAGCCGTAACACGGATGACCGATGGCTACAGGCCATACGCCGCCAACATCGCAGAACTGTAATGTTGAGCAGTTACCGTAAGTTTCAGGACCTTTACAGCCTAAGTGGTATAAACACCATCCTTGACGATGCCCTTCATCACCAAACTCTTTGGCAAAGCGACCGGCATCAAAGTGAGGGCGGCGTTCGCAGTGTTCGTGAATTAAGCGGCCATAGGCAAAGGTCGGACGATTTTTAGCGTCTAACTTAGGCGGAGTACCAAAGGTAATTATATGAGCCACAGTGGCTAAGAAGTTATGTGGGTTTGGCGGACAGCCCGGAATATTAATCACGGTTTTGCCCGGCAGAACTTCTTGAAGTCCAACGGCACCAGTCGGGTTATCGCCCGCAGCGGCGACACCGCCCCAAGCAGCACAAGAACCGATAGCAATAATCGCCGCAGCACCTTCAGCAGCAGCACGAATGTGCTCAATAATAGGTTTACCGGCAACGATACAATAAATACCGTCGTCTTTTAATGGAACTGAGCCATCAACAACTAAAACGTACTGGCCCTTATATTTCTCCATCGCATTGTGTTTGTTTTCTTCAGCCTGATCGCCAAAAGCCGCAGACAGAACTTCGTGGTATTCAAGAGAAATGGTATCTAGCAAGAGGTTTTCAATCGTCGGGTGAGTTGCCCGTAGCAGGGATTCGGTACATCCCGTACATTCCTGAGCGCCAATCCAGATAACTGGCGGACGCTGTGGATTACTAACCGATTCTGCAATCTCTGCAGCTGCGTTAGCACTTAAACCCATTGTCGCGGCAAGTGCAGTACACAACTTCATAAAGTCACGGCGATTAATACCGTGGGAAGGCAGAAGAGGATTGTCTTCTATCATTATAGTTATTCCTTTACCGTGGCTAACGACATTATTCACTTGTTAATTATTTTGTAGGCAAATGTTAGGCTTGTGAGGCATGAAGCACTTGATCTTTATCAAACACAATGAAACGCGATCTTAATATTTCATATATATGTGACTAAAAACGATTCAGCAAACGTTGATACCAAACAGAATAAGTACAATAATTTAACACTCGGTAACATAAACACATTCGCTATACTACTTAATAAGTATACGGCCGTATTAATAAAGGAATTTTGACATCGATCAGGAGAGAGGTGACATTATATAAAGGGACAAGAAAATTATTAGAATGCGTATATTTTGGGCATCTTATAAATGATTAAAATATACTCAATTTTAGGTATTAATTCATTCTAAATGATATTCATTCCACTCGGGATGAATCTCTAATAACTAAAGAAACAGGTAATGTCATAATTATTTCGTTATTATTTACATTTTGTTTCAATTCACTTGGATGCCCTATTTGAGCTAATAATTTATGAGCCGCACACTGGCCCATTTCTCGACGAGGGATAGCCACCGTTGTCAAAGAAATATTAAGATTTTCAATCAGATCAATATCAGAAAAACCAACGACAGCGATATCTTCCGGCACTCGAAGGTTGTGGTTATGGCAATAATTTAATACGCCTAGAGCGGTTTCATCATTAACGACAAACAGTGAAATAGGCAAAGCGTGTTGATTTAGAATTGATGGCATTATTTCATAGCCGTCTTTTGCCCGTAATTTATCGACAAAGAATATGCTGTTATTCGGATCGAAATTTTTATCCGCCGCTTTCATTGCCTGACAATATCCCTGATAACGTTGCTGAATTCCGGATTTATCATTAATCGGCCCGGCAATATGTAAAACGGGTCGTCGGGTTAATAATAAATGTTCAGTCGCTAAAGCGGAGCCAACAATATTATCAGCGACAACCGCAGGAAAATGATCGTCAAGTGAATGACTGATCAGAACTAAAGGAATATTAAATCGAGATATAATTTCTGTTAGATGGGAAATCTCTCTTGAGCAGGGAAGAACAATTAACCCATCAACGCCCATTTGTGCTAATTTTCGAACCTGTTGTTGTTCCTGTTTTAAATCATCCCAAGTTTGAGAGACCCAATAAGAGAAATCAATTTTATTGGTAACGTCTTCTAATCCCATAAAAAAATCATGGAAAAATGGGTTATTAAAATAGTTAATTACAACGCCAAATGATTGAGTAAAACTCCCGCGTAACGAACGTGCACCGGCATTGGGCACATAGCCAAGTTCAGCCGCAACACGCTTAATCTCTTCGCGGCGGCCCTCGGTCAGCGATCCCCGATTATTGAGCGCCATCGATACTGCCGTTGCCGACACTCCAACTATTTTAGCGATATCTTTGACGGTAATCCGGCTATTGCGCCTTTCACTCATAACAAACCCTGACTGATTAAATCCCGATCTAGAGGGCACACAGTATACGGAAATGTGTCAATGGCTTCATCTGTTGACATGCGAAAATAACAAATAATTAATTCATTGTTTTATAAATAGAAAATTTATTAATTGTTAGACAGCTCACAAACCATAATTTTTATGTGGAATTATTTTACCACCAAGTTTAACGTTAAAGTGATTTTATAAACTAATCAGGAATAGGTAGAAAAACCAGAGGCTATCGATGATTTACATCCGTACTCGATAAGCGCTGCTCTCATTCCTGATTATTTTTTCCCCATTAAGTTTAACGTTAAACTGGAGATGTAAAATGAACTCAACGGTTATCGATAGTCAAGTATTTGGCCCTCTGTTCAGCACTGAGGAGATGCGTAATATTTTTAGCGATCGCAATCTTGTTCAGTCTTGGCTGGATACTGAAGCAGCCCTGGCCAAGGCTGAAGGTACTCTGGGAATTATTCCGGCAGATGCCATGAAAGAGATATGCAGCAAGGCTAACGCTGACCTGCTGGATATCCCTTCTATTGGTGAATTTTATAAAAGCTCCATTACCATTGTTCCCCTACTCAAAGCGTTTAAAAACGTGCTGGATAACAACGCGGGAGAATTTGTCCACTGGGGCGCAACCAGCCAAGATATTGTCGATACCGGTTTAGTGCTCCAAATTCGTCAGGCTCATGCCGTATTGCTTCAAAAAGTTCAGCGGTGCGAAGCCGCCTGCTACGTATTAGCAGAAAAATATAAGCATGTAGTCATGGCTGGCCGAACCCATGTGCAACACGCACTTCCTATTACTATGGGCTTTAAAGCCGCCGTTTGGGCCTCTGAACTTTCCCGTCACGTCACCCGTTTAAATGAAATCACACCGCGTCTGTTTGTCGGCCAGTTCTCCGGTGCAGTAGGCACTCTGGCATCGCTGGAAACCGAAGGGCTTAAAGTTCAAGAACTGATGATGAAAGAGCTGGGCCTCAATGCACCTGATATCGCATGGCATTCTGCTCGTGACAATATCGCCGAATTTATCAGCGTACTTGCGCTCATTGCCAGCACTATAGGCAAAATTACTCGCGAGGTTCTGACCTTACAACGCACTGAAATAGGCGAGCTAGAAGAACCATTCTTTATGGGCAAAGTCGGCAGCAGCACCATGCCGCATAAACGCAATCCTCAGGTATGCGAAAACGTCATTGCTCTGACCCGTAGTGTTCGTGCCCTTGCCCCGTTGGCGGTAGAAGCGATGAACTGCGAAAACGAGCGTGACTGGAGTTGCGAAATTGCCGAGTGGGATTTCGTTCAGAGAGCTTGCCATCTGCTGGATGCCGCGCTGGAAAAAAGCGTTGATATTCTCGAAAACCTAATGGTTCATCCTGAAAAAATGGAGAAAAACCTCAACCACCTTAAGGGGCTCATGCTGTCTGAATCAGTAATGATGCACCTTGGTGCCAAAATGGGTCGCCTGACTGCCCATGAGATCGTCTACACCATCTGTATGGACGCATTTGAAAAAGATATCGCCATGGAAGATGCCTTGCTGGCCCATCCGGAAGTGATGGAATACTTCAGCATCGAAGAAATCAGACAGATGCTCAATCCACATAACTATATCGGACTCGCCACGACGTTTGTCGATCGCGTGTTAGCTAAACGGACCAACTCACAATAGCGCCACCAGTGACTAAAGCCCATTGCCCTATTCGGGAATGGGCTTTTATTACCAACTTCCTACCAAAAATAACAATAAACATGGCGGAGATTACCGTCATAAAACGGAGGTCATATGTCCAATAACATAACTAAGGGGCTGGCAACTATCCTGATCGGGATGATTATCTGGTTTATACCGGTTCCCGACGGATTAACACCCCAAGCCTGGCACCTGTTTGCCTTAATGGTTGCGATCATTATCGGATTTATTCTTCAACCCGTTCCGGTCGGTGCCGTCGCTTTTATTGGTATCACCGTCATTGTATTAACCGAAACGCTTAAATTATCGGAAACCCTATCAGGATTTAGCTCCGGTGCTATCTGGCTAATTGTTTCCGCATTTCTTTTTGCCCGGGGATTTATTAAGACGGGTCTGGGTCGGCGTATTGCCTACCTGATTCTACGGGCCATCGGTGACAGTACCTTAAAAGTCGGTTATGCACTGGCGCTTAGCGATCTGATTCTGGCTCCGGCGACGCCTTCCAGCGCAGCCCGTGCTGGTGGCATCATCTTCCCTATCGCCAGAAGTTTGGCTTCAGCATTAGATTCAGAGCCGGGGCCAACCGGCCGTAAAGCCGGGGCTTATTTTCTACAGGTTATCTATCAAACTGAAGCCGTCGTTTGTGCCATGTTCCTGACCGCGATGGCCGGAAACCCAATGATTGTCGAACTGGCAGCAAAAACCATTGGCGTCGAAATTACTTGGGGAACTTGGGCACTGGCCGCCTGTGTCCCCGGGATCATCGCCTTTATTACCATTCCATGGCTGATGTATATCGTTTACCCGCCTGAGCTAAAAAAAATTCCACAGGCAAAAATCATCGCGGATACCGAATTAAAAAAAATGGGCGCTATTTCGTTCCATGAAAAAGTTCTGGCAGCCGTATTCTTCGTGGCCCTAATTCTTTGGTGTACCTCCGGCTGGAATGGATTAAATGCCACCACGGTAGCAATGGTGGCAGTTTCATGTTTACTGATAACGCAGGTATTAACCTGGGACAACGTGGTTAAAGAAACCGGCGCATGGGACACGCTTATCTGGATGGGTAGTTTAGTCGGTTTAGCAGGGCAGCTTTCAGTTACCGGATTTATTCCATGGTTTGCCGATGCGGCCAGCCATTCAATGAGCGGGTTTTCATGGATAAGCACCTTATTGTTGTTAGTGGTTATTTATATGTATTCCCACTACGCATTTGCCAGCCTGACGGCCCATATATCGGCCATGTACGCAGCCTTTATCGCCGTTGCCGTTGCCGCCGGAGCTCCGCCTTATCTGGTTGCGCTTTCATTAGCCTTTACGGCAAATATTTGCCTGCCTATCACACACTATAGCGGTGCTCCCGGACCTATTTACTACGGCGCTGGCTATGTTGATTTAGGCACATGGTGGAAGCTCGGGTTTTTATTTTCAGTCGTTAACCTGATTATTTGGATTGGCGTCGGCTCAATGTGGTGGAAAGTATTGGGCTTTTGGTAATGGCTAACGTTAATGAATTAAATCGATAATATTGCACTTAATCCGGCCCGGTTTTCATCTATATCGTTAAACCGGGCTATTTTTATTAAAAATTTCATGAAAGATAAAACAAAAGAGTGATGCAAGCGCCACATTCAGCCCTTTAGCTCAGCTATAATGGGCAGGCTAATTTGATAAATTCACTGATATATATCCAAAGTCATTGGCGTTGCAGCCAGCACGGATGCAATTTCACGAACAAAGGGTATAACACAATAACAAAGTTCGTTATTTACACTTAAACTGGAACATTTGGAGGAATGCAGTGCAAACCTTTAACGCAGATATTGCTATCATCGGCGCCGGTGGTGGCGGTCTTCGTGCAGCCATCGCCGCTGCTGAAGCTAATCCCAACCTC
>POVV01000793.1_pt1 | contig 16204 bp, 16 predicted proteins | sample 1560271 | NCBI WGS metagenome assembly POVV01 (sample SAMN08337232, study PRJNA429181) | Bioreactor metagenome, whole genome shotgun sequencing project. | biome: cows' rumen and soil; feature: anaerobic; isolation source: anaerobic chemostat enrichment culture, galacturonate as sole carbon... | reverse complement strand
AAATAATGCTCAACAAGCTTACAACCAACTACACTTACTTTATGCGGGAAGAGGCACATTTTAATTTTTTTCGTGATACCGTTCTTCCTTATCTTATAAGCACAAAAAAGAATAAAGTTTTAAGCATTTGGAGCGCCGGATGTTCATCCGGCGAAGAACCTTATACCATTTCCATGATTATCAAGGATACTCTGGGGTCCCAGGCCGCCCTCTGGGATACCAGGGTCCTTGCCACAGATATTTCTCAAAATGCACTAAGGGCCGCAAAGGAAGCGGTATATGATGAGGAATCCTTAAAGAACTTATCTCCTGAATGGAGATCCAAATACTTTGTCAAATCCCCGGAGCAGGGATTATATTCCGTAGCTCCGGCAATTAAATCAAATGTTATTTTCCAGACCTTTAATCTTATGGACCCCATTCGGTTCCGGTTAAAATTTGATATTATTTTTTGCAGAAATGTCATGATTTATTTTGATCAGAATACAAAAGACGGGCTGATTCAGCGATTCTATGATGCAACAGCCCCAGGCGGATACTTATTTATCGGGCACTCCGAAACAATCAACAAAGAAAAAACGCCTTACCGGTACTTAATGCCGGCTACTTACCGAAAAGAATGATCTGCGTAATATAAAATCTATTTACTGTCTCTCCATTTCAGTAGATGGATTTTATATTACACGGATTTTGGATTGCAGTTCGGCTGCAGTGTGGGCTCTGCCAATAAAGCGTAGGCAGATAAGAAGAAATAACAGGAGGAATAAATTATGGCCAAAAAAATCCGAGTTTTCATAGTAGATGATTCCCTGCTGTTTCGCAAGGTATTAATTGATAATCTCTCTCAAAATCCCAATATAGAAGTGATCGGATATGCGGTCGATGCATTTGACGCAGAACGAAAGATTCCTTTACTTAAACCAGACGTAGTGACGCTTGATGTAGAATTGCCCATGATCAATGGTATTGAATTTGTAAAAAAACTTCTTCCTAAACATCCTGTTCCAGTCATTTTAGTCTCTTCTCTTAATTTAAACGTGTTTGAAGCCCTTTCCGCAGGCGCCGTGGACTTTGTAAGAAAACCTGACATGTCCAGCAGTAATACTGCAAACACATTCTTAAACACCTTGATCAGCAAAATTTTTATTGCTTCCCGTGCAGTCATTAAAGTCCCGGTTTCTTCCCCTGCTCTCATAGAACCAGGGAAGTCTGCCATGGGAAAAACGGCCTTCTCCCTGAATGCCTCTAATACCATAATTGCCATAGGCGCTTCCACGGGCGGAACAGAAGCTACGCTCCAGGTGCTAAAAGACCTTCCAGCAGACACGCCTGGAATTGTGGTCACCCAACATATGCCGGAGGGCTTTACCAAAATGTATGCAGACCGTTTAAACCGGCTTTGCGTCATGAATGTTAAAGAAGCCCAAAGCGGGGATACCATTGAAAGAGGTCAAGTGCTGATTGCTCCCGGTGACTTACAGATGAAGGTAGTTAAAATGGGAAGCCGTTACACGGTAAGCTGCTATCCCGGTGAAAAAGTAAGCGGACACCGTCCTTCCGTGGATGTTCTATTCCATTCCATAGCCGACACTGCCGGAGCCTCCTCCGTGGGGATCATCATGACCGGCATGGGACGTGACGGGGCCGAAGGTCTTCTCAATATGAAAAAAAAGGGGGCTTTTACCATTGGGCAGGATGCAGAAAGCTGTGTTGTTTACGGAATGCCAATGGTGGCCTACAACATAGGAGCTGTCACCAGGCAGGTACCCTGCGCAAATATAGCAGGCGTCTTAATGAAGCACTTAAGTTCTCTTTAATTGAGAAATTCTATTCCTGAAGTTAATATTTTCTTAAAACTGACGATATTATAAATGTAATGAAAAAACAGTCTTTGATGAGCCATCAGGCAAATCGAACTTCCTTATAAAATTCTTAGAAAGGAGTAAATAAATGCGTATTTCACAGAACTATTACGGTACGCTGTATAATACCTCCAAGATACGGCAAAACCAGGATATCACCACTTCTGAATCCGGCAAGAACAATTACGATGAAATCACTATCCGTTCTGCTCCCCAGGAAGAAATGGATTCCAAATTCATCTCAAGCCTTAAAAATGCTCTTATGAAAGAAGTTAAGCAGACCACATCAGAAGAAAAACTGAACCTATTAAGACAGAAGATTGAAGACGGAACTTATCAGGTGGATGCCAACAAGATCGCCGAAAGAATTCTTTTATACAAAGGAGCCGATTTCCATGAATAATTTTAAGGCAGTAATTGAGGATATGATCCAGCTTTTTCAGGATCTGGTTCAGGTCGAACAGGTAAAACTGGAAGCCGCTAAGAAAAACCGGGTCACTTATGTGGAAGATTGCATGAACAAGGAGCAGGCCGCCATTTTAAAACTGAGAGGCCTTGAAAAAAAGCGTGAGGATTGCCAGGAACAGCTTGGTATGAAGGGTGATACCTTTCAGCAAATTCTTTCAAAAGTCTCAGAGGGCGAGGAACATAACCAGCTAAAAGAACTGTTTGACAGGCTCTCCTATCAGGTCAGGCTGTTTCAGGAAATAAGTGACGGTGCACGCACCATGATTGAACTTAATCTTCACATGATAGACAAAGCCATTAGGAATTCCCAAGGGAAAATGGCTCCAGACAATGCAAAATGGGAGGGATTATTATGACACGCTCTACTTTCTCCGGCTTTACCATTGCCCAACTGGCCATGACTGCCAGTCAGCGGGCCATTGATGTGACCGGACAGAATATAGCAAATATTAACACAAAGGGCTATACCAGACAGAGGGTGGATCTTGCAAGCTTTAATACAAGAGGCGCCGATTATATGAGCACAGGACCTGGTGCTAAAATAGGTTACGGTGTTGAAATTACCGGAATTTCCCAGATAAGAGATCCATTTTTAGATGTTCAGTTCCGAAATCAAATTGCTAAGGTGGGGACGGCAGATGCAAGACAGGCTACCTTGGATCAATTAGCTGATATTTTTGATGAGACTGATAAGGATGCACTAAAAAAGGCTCTCAGTGATTTAAGTTCCAGCCTTGACCAGCTGTCCGCCAATGCAAATAACAGCGAGTTTGACAGTATCGTCCGTTCCAGGGCTCAGGTCATTGTAAATTACATTCATCAAAAGGCTGCTGACCTTAAAAGCGTTCGGGAAGAAACCATCAATGGCCTGGAAAATACGGATATACCCGCCATCAACGGTCTTCTTTCTGACATCGGAGAATTAAACGACGCCATCTGGAAGAGCCAGGTACAAGGTAACCCAGCTCTTGAGCTTTTGGATAAGAGAAATGAAAAATTGGATGAGCTTGCCGGCTACATTCCTATCACTGTAACTTACAAGGATGTGGTTGTCGCATCAGGAGCTAAATTTGAGTATCCAGTTGTAAATTTCAGAGGCAGCGATGGAGCTACATATCCTCTTACGGCAGGAGAACATGGCGAAAATATTGCATCAATTTCTATGACACGAAATAAAGGATACAACGGAGAGCCTGACGGTACGGTTTCCATATCATTAATTCCTGCCAGCAATTTCGCAAGCAGCTCGGATGTAAGTTCCCTGAAAACGGATATTACCAATTATCTGAAAGAGGGAACATTAAAAGGAACAGTAGATGTATTGAATAAATCGGGAGAAATGGACAACCCTTCTTCCGATTACAGAGGAATTGGATATTACGAAAAATCCTTTGAAGCTTTTGTCCAGACTTTTGCCAATACTTTTAATGAATTGAATGGCAATATGCAGCCTTATACCGGTGTAACTCAGCTGCCGACTATAGGCACAGCATCAAAGGGCTCTGATGGAAAAGCAGTATTCAGCATGGATTACTCAAAAGCGACCGGAAACTTCTTAAGAGGAGAAAGAATTACAGTCAATGGCGAGACTTATACATTTGGCAGCGGTTCAGGAGAAATACCCATTGGAGCAACACTTGAAGAAAGTTTAAACAATCTGGCTGATAAATTGAATGGCGACCCATCTCACCTATCTATGAAGGTGGATGACGACATCGAAGCCGGTACTTGGTCCTATGCTTCCGGAAAGCTGGAATGGCGTAGTACTAATGCCGTATCATCGGACGTGGATAGCATCAAGACCTCTGATGATAAGGATATATCCATTCTCTATAAAGCAAATCCTGTCAATATTAGAAACTTTGATTTGTTCCAGACCTCCGATGGAAGCAACCGTTTTACTGCCAGCAACATTAAAATATCCGATGACTGGATGAACAACACCATTCATATCATCTCTTCCCATAAAGAGGATGCTGGTTCCACTGCCAATGACAACATTATAAAAATGCTGAAATCCCTAACCGATGAACGGGTTTTCAAATATGAATACACCTACATGGACACCAACGGGGTCGCCCAGACCGGATATATTACCCACTATACCGGAAACTTTTCCCAGTGCTACTCTAACTTGGAAAACACCCAGGGTATTGACAGTTCCGCCAACCAGGCGATCCTAAATAACCACATATCAGTGCTTCAGCAGACTGCTGACAGCAAGGATGGCGTATCAGGTGTCTCTTTAGACGAGGAAGGCATCAGCCTGATGCAGTACCAAAGATCCTTTTCAGCTGCCGCCCGTCTTATGACAACTCTTGACGAAGCACTGAATACATTAATAAACAATACCGGCATTGTAGGAAGATAGGAGGTTTCCAATGAGAATTTCAACCAATGCGATTATTCGGAACTATAAGAGCAATCTTGCAGCTTCCATAGCCAACCTAAATGTATCAAGAAACCATGTTATGACTCAGCGAAGCTTTAACAGTGTCTCGGAGAACCCAGCATCTGCAGCCCGTGCATCCCAGCTTCACCGCAAGTACTACAAGAATCTGGATAATTTAAACACCTTATCGGATGTTCAGTCCCGCCAGGATGGGCAGGAAGATGCACTCATGCAAATATCCAATGCTATGAAAACCATTAGTGCTGAATATAATATACAGGCTATGAGCGGTGACAAGCAGACACCGGAAACGAGGCAAACCTTTGCAACTGCCATCCGTCAGTTCCAAAAATCCATGGCCTTAAGCCTTAACTCCACCTATGAGGACACATTCTTATTTGCAGGAGCAGACGGAAAGAATCCGCCCTTTGCACTCTCAGAAGATGGAAAAATCCTTACCTACCGAGGTATTAATGTTGATGCCGCACCTGGCAGTCAAGATTATAAAGATCTTACTAATTTGTCCAAAGAAACCCTTTACGTTGACTTAGGGCTGGGCCTTTCTCTCGATGGTGCTGACCGTGTCGTACCTTCCAGCGCATTTAACCTTTCTCTTCCCGGTATAAAAGCCATTGGATACGGACAAAATGCGGATGGGATGAGTAATAATGTCATTGTTTTAGCCGGCCAGCTGGCTGATGCTCTGGAGGCAGATACTTTTGATGCTGACGCTTATGGAAAACTTATGAACAAGTTTAAAGACCTAGGAACCAACGTATTAAATGAAGTTACTAATCTGGGTGTTAAATCTGAGTTTTTAAATACTACAAAAGACCGTCTTGAAAATAACGATATTTCTCTACAGGAACAAATGTTAAAGGTGGAAGGAATAGACCCTGCTGAAGCCATTACCGATTATATGTGGAATCAGTATGCATACAATGCTGCCCTAAAGGTAGGAACGAGCATCTTATCTCCATCTTTTATTGATTTCATGAAGTAAAGTTGATTGGAGGTGTGTTATATTGGAACCATTGCTTAGAATTACGACCATACCGATTAAATACGAACTAAAAGTCCAGAGGGCAAAACTGGAATATTCCAGTTCTAAGTCTGACCTGATAACCGACAGAAACAAGGGCGGCCTGACTATAAAAAACCGCCCCATCAAATTATATCTGGATACGTACGATGCGCGTAATTCAGTCTGTCCCACTACAATGGAAAGTGTGCGACAATCCGCTGCCATGGGTAAATCAGCCGCCATGGAGGCTACTGCCGCATATGCAGAAGAAGGTGCTATGTTGTTAGACCCTAATATTTTAAATCCCCTTGACTTAATTTTCAGCCAGCGTGCCCAAATGCCTACAGGAGAATTCGGATTACAATTCCTTCCTTCTACAGGTCCTAATATTGAATGGTCCGATCCTGACTTTTCTATGCAATACGAAATGGATAGGATGAGTTTTGACATAAAAGTTGCAAATGGACATTTTGAATTTATCCCCGGAAACGTTGAGCTGTCAATCACCCAAATGCCTGATGTGAATATTGAATATATTGGAAAGCCCCTTTATGTTCCGCCTAGCGCAGCTGATTTATTCGAACATTCTTCAGTAGATCTTATCGCTTAACCCTGCACTCTGGAGGTATTTATGCAAATTAGTACACAATACTTTGGCAAGATTTCCTGCTCAGAAAAAGAATTTATACATTTTTCCGATGGGCTGTTTGGTTTTTCCGACTTGAAAAATTATGTTCCTCTGGCCTTTCAGGAGAATAGCGATGCTTTAATTTGTCTGCAGTCTATAGATGATTTAAGCGTTTCCTTTATTCTTATGAATCCATTCCAGTTTTATGAAAAATACGAACCAGAATTATCTCAGGAGGATCAAAAACTTCTAAAAACTTCAGATGGCGAAGATAAGGTTTCTTATTATGTTATCAGCGTAATTCATGATCCAATGGAGAGCAGCACAGTAAACTTAAAGGCTCCCATTGCGGTTAATACAGAAACCCGGGAAGCCAGACAGATAATTTTAGATAATCCTCTTTACCGTTTCCGTCATCCGCTCAAGGATTTTATAAAAAAGGGGGATTCGCATGCTGATTCTTCAAAGAAAAAATAATCAGTCCCTTTCGATCGGTGACAACATAACTGTTTCAATCGTTGAAATTGGAAATGATTGGGTAAAGTTAGCCATTGATGCACCGAAAGAAATTTCAATTCTTCGCACAGAGCTATTGGAAGCCGCCTCAGCTAATCAAGAGGCCGCTTCCTCCTGCTTAAACGAAGACTCTATTTCCAAGATCAAGGACTTGATGAGTCAGTCAAAAAACAGCGGAAATACCTGATATTATTTAGGTGTTTCCACTGTTTTTTCTTTTGTATCTTCTTCTACTTCTTCTATTTCTACTTTTTTTTCACCCACTTTTACTTTCTGATATCTTCTCCACATGAGCAGAAAAACTGTCTTTTTAGAGATCCTAAACTTATCTCCTATTTTGCTGCCAATCAGTCTTACGAAATATCTTCCAAGACGAATAAGCCAATAATAAGGGAGAAGTATGCTGACGTTCTCCAACGCAGGATATATGGTCTCCATATACTCCCGATCCGGAAACATCCACGCTATCAGTCTTAGGAGTTCTTCTTTTTTCCTGTCTCTGGAATAACAGTCGGCAACCGTTTTGATCAAAGGCAGGAACTGGGCACTAATTTCACGTCCTTCCGTTCCTTTACTGAAGATGTAGGATTCCATGGCATCGTATATTTCCACATTTTCGATTCCAGTTCCATTGCCAAACCAGCGCAGGATCAGATATTCCAGACGTTCCGCAAACTCATCAATTTTAAGCTCCTTTAAACGTTCGTATATATAGGGCCATGAAAAGAATTCTCCCTGGTTTTTATAAAATACCCAAAAATCCATGATCTGGCTTAAGCTGATATCGCCTCTTGCATAAGAATCCGTCAACCTACACATAAGGAATAGATATATCTCACTGGCATTCATCTCCTGAATATAATTAGTGCCCTTTTTATTTGGTAAGGAATGAAGCAGTTTAATATAAAACTTTTGCATTAATCTGCTGAAAAACATGGTTTGGTTGAAACACAAAATCTTATTCCCTGGAACCCGATAGTACAACTCCCCACGAATTTCTGTATAACGTTCTTCAAAATCCGCATTCCAAAGAAGTGTTCTGACGGCCTGGACATACTTTTTTTCCGTTCCAATCTGTATAAATTCTCTGCAGCACATTTCTTCAATGGGATAGCATTTAACAAAATCAGAATAGTTTAAAAAAAAGCAGTTAATCCCGTTCCTTTCAAGAAGAGCCTGTACCTGCCTTTCTGTTGAACGTAAACGGTCAACCCGATGAACGGATTCTAAATATTTCCCAAAAAAGCGCTGTCGGATAGACTGAGGTATCTCTTCATTTAATCCCATAATTCCGTAATAAACAACATGAGCCACACGATGATAATCAGCAAGCCGGAACATCTTTTCCCAATTTAAGTTCCTCAGCGGTGCCGGCGATTCCTTCTGATTCATCACTGCAGACAGCAATGTCATTAAATACCGTTCTTCGTAACCTTTACTCATTCACGATTCCACCTTTAATCAATATACGGTTTCCTGCAGACAGCATATCATTTACCGCTGAAAAACAACAACACCTCTTATATTATATATCGGTTTTTTTACAGCAATCTTAACTTTATCAGACAGCAGTTCGATAAATAAAATAGAAATGAATAATATTACTATAGAAAAGGTGAATGTTTTGAATACCATCCAATATATCCTGTTTCGAACTATGTTTCTGACTGTAATCCCTTTTATGGCCTCCTCTTCTTTCGATCATCCGCTCTTGGGAGGAAGTGGAGCTGAGGTTGTTTCATATTATTCTCAAAATGAAAGACTTGAAACGGCCTCAGCTGATTTTCCTCAAGAGGGAAGATATGACCTCATGCTGGACAGCGTATGCGGCCCTCTTACCTACTATAACCAGAATGATGCAAGGTGGGGCAGCTTTCTATATGGGGGAAAGGATCCTCTTGCCACCTATGGCTGCGGCCCTACCGTTATGGCTATGATTGTCACAAGTCTTACCGGTAATCAGGTTCTTCCTCCTGATATGGCTACGTGGGCGGCGGCAAATAAGTCTTGGGCGCCCGGCCAGGGTTCTTATCACCGTCTGATTTTAGACAGCGCCCTGGCTTATGGCCTGAATGCCGCACCAGTTAAGGATTATACGGTCCAGGGACTAGAAAATACATTAAATTCCGGACATGTGATTGTAGCCCTTATGAAAAAGGGGCATTTTACCCAGAATGGGCATTTTATTGTCCTTACTCGCTTTACAGAAGAGGGCCTGATAAAAATTGCTGATGCCAATCAATATGATAATTGTAAATTAGACTGGGATCCCTCTCTTATATTGAAGGAATTAAACTATCATGCTTCAAATGGAGGGCCACTTTGGATGATCGGCCCTCCGGGTTAAGAGATCGGATTTTCTTGTTCCTTATTGATAGAAAGAATCCTTTCCTGATAACCTAATGCTTATGTGCCGATCCGCTTCAATAGTCCGCTTTAGTGCGAGCTGAATGTTCTTTCCCTTCTCCACTAGCGCCATAGCTATAGGACTATCAGGATTCCCGCCTCCCTTACCGTTAAGCCACGCTCTTACCTGACCGCCGTTTTCCGGTGGTAGAGCGGATACCAGGCATTCTACATTCTTGGTACAAACATCTGCTTTGTTCATTTCCTCCTGGCGCATTCCAAGCAGCAGTTGAACCGATTCCCTGTCATTTCGAGACAGGGCGTCTCCCATCTCTCGGGTAATGTGCTCAATTTCAACAATTGACATATATTTCTTTTGCATCTCTTTAAGAATTTCAACCAGCATGGAATCCTCCATATTCATCCTCCCTCATTCTTATAACTGAATAGTAAATAGCCGGAGAGAAAATCTTCCCTCCGGCACCACTTTTTAACTGCTTAACTTCTGCGCTTCTTTAAAGGCATCTCTCAATTCAACAATCAAGGGTCTGACTTCTGCAATCACCATAGGATTTCTTCCTGCGCTAATCCGGCTGAACTCATAAAGAAAGAAATCATACAGCCGTTTTAACTCAGAGCTTATTTCATATTTATGATTCAGGGTATTTTTTAAATAATTGACAATTTCAACGGATCGCTGCATGGACTGGTCAAAAAGAGTGTAATCTTCTTTCTCCAGGGCAAGCTCCGCTTTAGTCAGACGTTTTAACAACTCATCATACAGGATTCCAAGCATCTCACCAGGAGTCATGGTATTCACCGCCTGAGCTTTGTAATTCTGATAACCATAGGAATTCATATTCTGCACCGCCATTCTTTATTGACCACCGAATGCGCCTTGCAGCCAGCTGCTCTGAGAGTTCATTTGAGATATCAATGTCTCCAAAGAGGTAAACTGCTTGATATACCGGTCTGTCTCCGTCTTAAGCTGGGACTGGAGGCGCACAATAGTACTATCGATTGTATCCATTGATTTCTTAAGAGAATTGGAAAGAATACTGGTTGGCGCATAAATAGAACCTGCTTTTTCAACTAGGATACCCTTCGTCGCACCTGTTGTAGCAGCATACTTTTCCGTAATCCCGGTTAAACGTGTCATGAGCCCGCCCTTATCTCCTGTAAGAGTATCTTCTCCCTGGGTGAACAGCTTCTGTAAGTCATCTCCAGATTTTTCAAGGGCTGCACGGAATTTTACCTCATCAAATAGAAGCGATCCGTTATCCTCATAATTGCTGCTTGTGGAAATTCCATAGGACTCTAAAAGGGCTTTCTTCTCTGAACCGCCTTCAAAGATAAAGCGCATACTGTCAGTCAGACCCCTTAAGTCAGAATCATTGAACAATAACCCTTCCTTTGCCTTTGCTTCCCACTGCTCTATCTGCTTTTCCGTCATTCCCGCTTTTTGTTCATCTGTCAAAGGCTCATATTGACGGTTCGGTTTTGTGGAAACCTGTTCATTGACCAATTTAATGATATCATTGTAATCCTTGATCATATCGGAAACGGCTTTAGCTATTTTATCGGAATCTGTTTTTGCATTAAAGGTAACAGCCTCGTCACTGTTGTCTGCGCCTGTCGTATTAAAGGTCCCGCTTACTGTGACATTTAACCCATCCAGATCAAAGGTGTTGCTTCCTCTGGTTAGTTTGACCGGGGCCGATGAATCATCATATTTAACATACACGATGGCATCCTGACCGTAAATAGGACCCTGATTGGCCATAGCTCCAAAAAGCTTTGCATTATCCGTACCTTCAATATTAAATTCGATCGATCCAGATGCTCCTTCTTCCTTTGATACAATAGAAAATTTATCGGCATTTCTCATATAACTCATCGTCACACCGGCATCGGAAGCATTAATTTTATTCATAATTTCATTTAAGGTACTTTTGTTAGTAAGCCCTTCAATCTTATGTCCATTGATTACAATATTCAAAGGTGTATCATCTGCTGGTACAGCACTTGAAGAAATTAATCCAGATTCTCCAATCGCTACATTTAAATTCAGACGATTTGATTCTCCATTTACTACTTGTAAGGCTCCATCCTTTCCTGTTACTCCGGCATCAGCATAGGCAATTACCAAATCAGATGATGAATCTAGATAATTAGTAAGATAATCGGGATCGTTAGGATTACCGCCAGGCTTTACGGTATAAAATTCCAGCTTCCCATTGTTGGCTGCAGTCGCTTCCACATGAATTCTTCCGGTACCAAATTCTTTCTCCAGCTTTTCCTGGATATCTTTTGCCATATCATTTAAATTGCCTTTGGACTCTAGAGTTATAGACTTTGTTACCCCATTATATGTAAAGCTCATACTTTTCCCATTGATCCGGTCTTCAAAAGACAAATCCTTAAAAATAGTCTGATTTTCTTTTAATTCCGTCGACATTCCAGTAGCATCAATGACTGTCTTGCCCTGTTTTCCCAACTCAACAAGCTCATCACCACTATTAATGCCAAGGGCTTCCAATGCTCCCTTGCTTCCACCTGCAAGACGAACTTCATTTTTTGCTGGATCATCGGATTTAAAATCAAGCGTAAAGGAACCATCCACAGGGTTCACTTCGCCGCCTGCCTCCAGAACATCTGCCAAAGTCCTGCCCTCTCCTATAGAAACTTCTGCCAAGGCTCTGTTGATGGATTCTACTGTATTGTCTCCATCGGAATAATCGTACGGCTTTCCAGCCTTATCTGTACCGCTTTTAAAGGAAACACTATAAGTTTTATTTCCAACCTGAAAGGTTAAATACTGACCTTCCAAAGTATTGACTGTTTTCATCTCATCCAAATCAATCTTTCCTGTTTCCAACACTCCATCAGAAACAGCTCCACTGGAAACTGTAGAGGCCTTTTTAGCAAGCTGCTCTACTCCTAAAATGGACACGGAATTTGCAGTAGACGAGCTTCCTGTTACCTGGACGTACTTGCTGTTCGTACCTACTGCCGTAACGTTGTTCTGTGCCCAAAAGCTAGGGCTTGAAAGATTAGTGGCAGGATTTGTATATGAAGTATATTTTTTTGAAAACTCAACCAGCTTGGAACTGATGGATCGGTAAGCGTCCTGTTTCCACAGCAGGGTCTGTTTACTTTTTTGCTGCTTTGCAATCTTCGCTCTTGTGGCGGCGGTCATTCCTTCAATCAGACTGTCCCGGTCTAAGCCGCTGGCAAGGCCGCCATAACCGCGGACAGAAGAAGATAAACTATTACTAGTCACATTATTGTATACTGATGCCATATTGAAGCTCCTTTCTAACGACACACATCTTCATGATTCTCTAAAATCCAGCTTTTTTCTTGTTTTTACTATACTTATTTATCGACATATTGTATACTAAAGATAATAGTTTTATTTCAATTTACGATTGGAGGAATAGAAGTTGTCAACAGTCATTGCAATTACAAATCAAAAAGGCGGCGTAGGCAAAACAACCACTTCCTGTGCTCTTGCCTGCGGTCTTGCCATGAATAATAAAAGAGTTTTGGCGGTGGATTTAGACCCTCAGGGCAACTTAGGCTTCAGCCTTGGACTGCAGATCGAATCCGGCGCAACCATTTACGAAGTTTTAAAAGGGACCGCTTCCCTGCAGGAAGCCATTCAGTCTACAAAGCGCTGCGATGTAATCGCCTCCAATATCCTGTTAAGCGGAGCTGAACTGGAGTTTACGGGAAAGCAGCGGGAATGTATTCTGAAAAATATTCTCTCTACTGTGGCCGGATATTACGATTACATAATTATCGATACTCCCCCTGCATTAAATATTCTCACTGTAAATGCTTATGCGGCCGCTGACTATCTGATCATCCCCATGGTTCCGGAAATTCTAAGCCTTTTGGGTGTCTCCCAGATTAAAGATACCATCAATACCGTCCGTTCCTCCGTCAATCCGGATCTGGTTGTCCTTGGAATATTGCTTAACAAATATAATCCCAGAACCCTCCTTTCCAAAGAGGTAAAGGAAATGGCTCAAAAAATCGCACTGCAGATCAACTCCACGGTATTTAATACCCATATTCGATCCAGTGTCTGCGTGGCGGAAGCCCCTGCCCAGGGAGAAAATCTTCTGGATTATGCTCCAAGATCCAATCCGGCCCAGGACTACAAGGAGTTTATTTCCGAGGTTCTGGAATTGATTAAACAACGTAAAAATTAATTACCCGAAGGGAGTTTTAATTATGGCCAGAAAAAGCAGTAAAACAGCTCATGTAATGAATCTGTTAGCAGGAGAAGAGGCTGAATCTTCTAAAGAAGAGGCTGCCAGAGAAAATCTTGCAGCCCGGCAAACCTCCGATTCTACGGAAAAAATCAGGGAACTTACGGATTCGAATCAGCCGCCTTCACCTCCAACTCCTATTTCTATTATAGACATGTCTTCTTCAGCCCCCGACCCGGTGGCAGAATTGATCAGGGAACAGTTAGAGGAAGCAGAAGGGGTGGAAGATGCTCCTGAACCGGAGACTCCTTCCCTTGACCAGGAGACAGAACCTGATGCTCCGGAAATATCGATCCCATCATTTCAATATCTGAATGTTATGGAACACATTGTAAAGAATGCGGTATCAGAATACATGGATAAATTCGATGTTTGCAGCTGTGATCGGTGTACCGCAGATGTCACAGCCCTGGCACTGTCCCATATGCCTCCCAAATACATAGTGGCAGAGAATTCCACCGCTTCTCCTCTTTTAAACTTTTATTCCACCCGATTTTCTCAGCAAATAGTTGTGGAATTGACCAAAGCCTGTTCTGCTGTAAAAGGAAACCCACACCATTAGGTGTGGGCTTCTTTCATTATGTTCTCTGTTTCCCTATCTACGTTGCTTACAACCCCTTCCCATATCTCATTTACCGTTTCTACACAATCCATGTAGGTTTGTGCCAGAAGAGAAGAAGGGATACCTAATTCATTTGATAGAGATTTTACAGCTTTCCAGTCTGCATTTTCATAGCTAAGAATTAGTTTATAGAGCGATCCGCATATTCCTTCCTGCTTAAGCAGCGCATCCTTGATCTCCTGGGCCACAGGTACTTCTTCCAGAATTTCTTCCAATGGCGCATCAATCATGTACTGCAAGGTCGAGAACATTCCCATCATATAAACCTCTGATCGGATAATGGGCAGGTCCTTGATATGGTCAGAAAGGACCATAGCGTAATTAGCCCGAAGAAAGGACAGCTTCAGCATGGCCTCACGGGACTCATCACTTTCATAATCATTATTAAAGCTTAAAAGGTATACCCATTGCTTTAACTGGCTGATCCCCATGGTAACCAGAGCCTGGCGGATGGAGGACACTCGTCTGCGCAGAGCAAAATAAGCAGAATTTACAATTTTAAGAAGAGCGTAACTTAATGCCGCGTCATGGCTTATAACCTTTTCGATCTGTTCAATATCCGGTTCGTCTTTCGATACTTCCACAACAAGCTGGAAGAAGTTCCCTTCCAGGAATTCCATCCGTTTTACTTTCCTGGCCATAGCTTCCGCAACATAACTGCCTTCCGCATAGTCAGCGCCGACTTCCATGGCAAGCTCATAGTCCTCTTTGGTATTAACACCGGTTGCGATGCATTTCTTATCAAAACCTTTCATCGTATTGATAAGATTACTTAAGGAAACCCGTTCTCTTCCTTCGTGCTTATTGCTGATATCCACTTTTATGTAGGAAACATAATCCAGCATGGTAAAATACTTGGGAGAAAACTGGAAATCATTGATTGCAAATATATAACCTTCCGTGCGGTATCTTTTGATGATAGCGGGCGATAAGGGATGGATCATCACATGATCTTCAATTTGAATGATTAATTTATCCTTATCAAAAATTTTCGGCGTATTCCGGAACAATAAAGAAGGAGTAAATGTTACAAATGTAAGTTTATCCTGGAAAATCCTTTCCGTGTTCTGCATAAGAAAACCTGCTATGGTATCTGCCGCCGCTACATCGGTACTATTATAGAGGGCGTCATAATCCTTTTGAAACAGCACCTCGTAGCCAATGATCCTGTCCTCCTTAAGTGCCTTAATAGGCTGCCGGGTGACATATCTATCCATTGTTTTACCTCCTTTGAAGCAAATGGTCAATCACTTCCACCAGATGTCCGATTTCCGGTTTGGACAACTGCTCATCTGCGCCCAGCTGCTTTCCTTTGATCATTAATTCCTGATTGATCATTGAAGAAAAAATAACGATCGGAATGTGCTGTAACGCTTTATCATCCTTCACCAGCTTTGTCAGGTGGTGGCCATCCATTTCCGGCATTTCAATATCAGTAATGATCAGGCTTATTTTATTAGCAAAGTCCGAATCATTCCGAATCTGATTTAAGTAGGCCCATGCTTCCTGTCCGTTATTCTTAAAAGTCAGGTTATGGTAGCCTGCCTTCCTAAGCGAGGCTTCTATCATCCTGGTTAACAATATGGAATCTTCTGCAATCAGAATTGGGCTTCCATTTTTTTCCCTGTCTTCAAATTTGTTAACCTCATTCAACTGAATCCCTGTTTCCGGGGCAATTTCCGCTACGATTTTTTCGAAATCCAGGATTGTCACCAAATCCTCCCCGCACTGGGCAATGCCTGTTGCCACTCCTTCCTCCCCCCGGCTGATGGTATTGTCCGGCTTCTGTATATCCTTCCATGAAATGCGGCTTATTCCCACCACGCTGTGAACACGGAACGCAATATGCAGCTTATTAAAATTAGTAATAATGAATAAATCTTTCGGCTGCTGCTCTGTTTTGCTTCCTGTCAAATAGTGAGGAAGGTCAATTACAGTAAGAAGGATATCTCTGGGCTTGAATATTCCCTCCACAGAAGGGTGAGCATGAGGAATGGGCTTTACTTTATCTGACATCATGATTTCACGTACTTTTGCTACGTTAATGCCATACAATTCACCGTAAA
>POVV01000792.1_pt1 | contig 16221 bp, 14 predicted proteins | sample 1560271 | NCBI WGS metagenome assembly POVV01 (sample SAMN08337232, study PRJNA429181) | Bioreactor metagenome, whole genome shotgun sequencing project. | biome: cows' rumen and soil; feature: anaerobic; isolation source: anaerobic chemostat enrichment culture, galacturonate as sole carbon... | reverse complement strand
CTTTTGTTCCTAGCCACAAGTCGCCAAGATGATCACTGAAAATAGCTCGTACAGGTCTTTGTGTTTTGAGGGGTAATTCTTCCAGATTTATACCCTTGAAAACATATCCGTGCTGTGTGCAAGCATATATTCCCTGGCCATCTGTGGCAACCCAGAGAATGTCTTGCACATTGTCTTTGAGTAACGAAAAAACACCACAATTGATCGGAAGTTTCTTTATTGCATATCTATCCCCTGCGTCTAGCCTTATTACCCCACTCGTTAAAAAACCGATGATAATGTCATTGCCATCCAGCACTATCGAAGTAATATTACCATACTTTTCAATTGCAGAATGAATATTCGTAACAAATACCTTTTTACTGTCTATAATATTATACAGATCGCCCTGTCTATCCACAAAGGTGAGAATTCCCTTATTATAATAGATATGCGTAACAGGATGTGAATGAGCAAAATTTTCCACCCAGTCTAAGGACAGATGGTCGCTGTTGGAACGATTCAATACATACTGTCTGATTACGCCTCCATTTGTAATCCATATTTTGTCGTCAGAATCAATTATGAGGCTCACCCATCCTTTTGTTGGTCTCAGATTTTGAATTTCTATCTCTGTGAATTTTTGTTTAGTAAAGTCATAATAGAAAAAATGACCGGGTTGGGTCAGTATAAAGAAATTACCTTTGCTATCACAAGCCATAGAACAATCTTCTCTATACTCGTCAAAGTGAGCCTCAGCTCTGTTTTTCTTCTTTGAGTATTTATTCAGCCCTCCTTTTGTCATTATCCATAAATAGTCATCTTTTGATTCAACTATTTTTCGTATAACGTTACCCGATATGCTGTATTGATTTTTCACATTGGGCTTATATATTTGTATATCGGCTCCGTTGTATTTGTTTAGTCCGTCGTAAGTACCTGCCCAAAGACTACGTTCGCTATCCTGAAATAAGCATATAACAGAACTGTTGGATAGTCCATCCCGATTGCTTATCTGCCTAATATTGTATGTATCATTTGCTTTCGATTGCGGGCATATACAAATAATTATAAACAACAATACTATAAACCTAAGGTAACTCATTTGGTTTGTTGGTTTTTCATCAATATTCACACAAATATATATTTTATTTTAGAAACATTCAGGCTCCTAAAAGCAAAGGTAGTAGTCAATAGATTGTTTTTCTAGGCAAAAGTTTATCGGAATAAGAAATGGCAAGAATGAGGATAGATTTGGCAGAAACGAGAGTAATTGTTTGTTCAGCTTAGCATACATTTGGTAATTATACATCTAATCTATTAGCACATATCTTTTAAGATATAAAGTAATATTAAAAAAGTATAGCAAATGAAAAAAATAACTATCCTACTTTTCTTCTTGTTAATCCTCAATTGTAAATCTTATGCTATACAATACGACTTAATAATTGTTGGTGGTACACCTGCTGGTATTACAGCTGCCATTGCAGCCTCACGAGAAGGGAAGGATGTTCTTATATTAGAACGAACAGAACATATTGGAGGTCTTCCGGTAAATGGTCTGGGTGCAACCGATATAGGAACACGAGGCGCAACAACTGGTTTGTTCGAACAGTTTGTTTCATTTAATAAAGCATATTATATCCAAACATATGGCGAGCAATCTGTTCAAGTACGGGATTGCAGTGATGGATATCATTTTGAACCTCATGTGGCAGCCATCACATTTGATAAGATGCTCAATGAGGCAGGGCGAGGTAAAATTACAATTTTAACGCTTCGTCAGTTCGATTCAGAACCACGATTTGTAACAATGCAAGATAATCGCATCATTTCAATACGCATATTTAATCTCAAGTCAAAAGAAGAAGAGTATTATAGTGGTAAATTTTTCATAGATGCTACGTATGAAGGGGATCTGAGTGCTGCAGCGGGCGTCAAATTCAAACTTGGCAGAGAGGGTGCTGATGAATACGGCGAACCATGTGCCGGGAAAATATATCGATGGTGGAAGCATGGTCCTGATGAAGATGGATCAACCTATCAAAGTGATAATGCAATACAGGCATATAACTATCGCTTATGCCTGACTAATGATTCAAAGATACGTAGACCTATTCTTAAACCTAATAACTACAATAGAGAAGAATATATTTCGCTTATCGATGATGTACTCACAGGACGGAATACAGATATTAGATACAAACAAGTAAACGATGCTCAGATTGAAGAAAATAGACGTAAAATACTAGCTGGCGAACAAACATCCATTGCAGGAGATGCATGGGGAATGGCTAAATTGAGCAGTATGACTAAATTACCAAATGCAAAAACCGATGCCAACAATCAACACCTTGCCCTTATTTCCACGGATCTACCTGAGGAAAACTGGGCATGGCCAACCTCTGGTTGGGAATGGAGAGATCGTTTTGCGGAAAGACTGAAATCATACACTTTAGGCTTATTGTGGTTTGCTCAAAACGATGAAGCTTTACCTCCGAATTTTCGAAAAGCGTGTCGTCAATGGGGACTCGCTTCGGATGAATACAAAGACAATAATGCATTCCCCCGACAAGTATATGTAAGAGAGGGCAGACGACTTGAAGGAACATATTTCTTTACGGCAAATGATGCTTTACCTATAAATGAAGGTTCTCGCCCTCCAGTCCACTTAGCATCAATAACTGCTAGCCATTATGCGTTAGACTCACACGCCGTGCGTAAACGTGAGTCGGATCGGATACATCTCGATGGTTTTTTCAGTTATCCTACTTCTGTTTATACTGTTCCTTATGGGGTAATGGTTCCTAAGCTAGTCGATAATCTTTTATTTCCGGTAGCTGTTTCGGGTAGTCACGTAGGCTTTTCTACTTTACGCATGGAACCTTGTTGGATGGCTCTTGGTGAAGCTGCTGGTATTGCAGCAACACTTGCAATAGATAATTCTCAAAATGTGAGAAATATAGATGTGGATAAGTTGCAAACTAATCTGTTGAAATATGGAGCGACATTAATCTACTTCAGAGATTTAACTAATGATGATCCCGATTTTTCCCTTATTCAAAAATTAGCATTACGAGGATATTTCCCTGATTGGGATTCTAAGATAGATGAAGTTATGGACAAAAACACGGCAAAACTTTGGCGTGAACTTTCTGGTAAGTCATTTAATATTGATAAGAAAAATACAAAAAGAACAATTATGCATTTACTATTTTCAGAGATAGACGTAAAGAAACTTCACTTCTAATAAAATTTATCACCATTTTGAACCATTGTTATCGTTTTAGCAATCCGGTCTACTCTGGTTTGTTTTGTTTTGGCAGAATTAATCCAATCAATAAATGCCTTTTTTTGACCATCTGTATATATTTGAAACTTTTCTAAAACACCATCTTCATACCTCATGCACAAAAGTAATTCTTCGGGAATTATCAATGGAGTTATATCTTCATATAAAATGACGTGCACTGTGTCTGGAGCTTCTTTTTTTATAATCTTCTTTATTGCAGCCTTAACAGCCAAGACAAGATTTCCATTTCCAAGAGGCATGAGATGTACGTTTGAAAACTCATAATTATCGATCTTACCTCGTACCTTCAACATTCCAAAAGGTGCCTTAGCCATAGGTATCTCAGGAATTTCGACATAAGTAACAGCTCCTTTATATTCAGGTTTTTGTAACAAATAATCTTTATCTACTAATGGTTTTTCTGCTTCCATACTTTTAATTTAAAATAAATAGCTGTGCATTGCATTCAGCACAGCTATTTTATCCTCTTATGATATAGATATTTATTTTACCGGAATACACAGATCTACTATCCACGGAGCATTCGCGTCTTGCACATCACCTACACAACTCACATATAGTTCGTAATGATCACGCATATCGCATTCGTATCCTTTTTCCTCAACAACTGCATATACCTTTTCCCATGCTTCACCATATTCAGTCATGGTTGCTTCTACTTGCATCACAAAATACTTACCTCCGCTTATAGTGTAATCGTGCATTCCTTCACCCGGTTCAATTCCTGAAAGATTTTCTAAACAGGCCTCTGAACGTAATTTTTCAACAGGAGTATTCATCGGATCATCATGATAAATCCCTGCCATTTTAGGAGAAGCCGCCCAAAGATTATTAGCTCCTGCCCATATCGCTAATTTCTCAAATACATCACCAATACCTGAATAATCACCAATATGCGAAATTGCTACTGTTTTTATCGGATCAAGATTTTTTATTTCTGTGCTATTTATTTTCATAAGTCTAGTTTTTGAATAATTTGTTTAATAATAGTTTTTATTTCAACAGGTTTTACGACTGTTGTTGTGTCGGCATTTGCCAATACCCATCTGGCTAAGCCTTCGAGAGAATAAGCCATGTAGGTTTGTTCTACTCGCCCATCTGCAAGATCTTTTTCTTTCGTCAGTCCCATAAAATAACATCGGTCAGCAAACTGTTTAGACAACTCTTTACTTGTATGCAGAACAACTTCAGTCAAACATTGAGGGTCGTCACATCCAAGAAGAGACTCCAGTGGAGGATGCACTTTCGTATGCTCATTGTCTGTCGTTTTTATATTACTGATGCGATCGAGTCTGAACATCCGATACTCTTTCCGCAAATGACACCAAGCCGAAAGATACCAACGAGGATATGAATAAGTGATACCGACTGCTTCTAATGCTCTCTTGCTTATATTTTCTTCTGCATCGGTGTAGTCTATTTCAATCATCAATTTTTCGTTTATACTAGCTAGTATAACTTGCATTGAATTAGGCAAACTTTCTCCTGCATTCCGGCTTTTATATACTGCGATGGTATCATCCATATCATGAAGATATTTCTTATCTACAGTACGCAGTGCCGCTCGGATTTTATCCATTCCCTGACGAAAGTAATTGCTATTTTGAGTATCGGTAAGTTGCTCAATTATTTTTTCGGCAGTAAGAAAAGCTATTGCCTCTTCCTTTGTAAACATGAGCGAAGGCAACCTATAACCGTCAACCAAAGAATAACCAATTCCCGAATTACCACATATGGGTACTCCAGCTTCGGACAAAGTACGCATATCACGATAGATCGTGCGCTGGCTTACACCGAAACGTTCTGCCATGTCGGAAGATTTTACAATCGGACGAGATTGGAGCTGTACCAGTAGTGCCGATATACGATCGAGTCGGGTTAAATCTTTGTTCACGTAGTTATTGCTATTCTATAATTAATGCCCAATGTACGCCAAATTTATCGATAATTTCGGCATATAGTTTTGCCCAGCTAGGCTCGCAAAGTTCGCATTTTATTTGTCCTCCGCCAGACAATTTCCCATAAATGTCATTAAGTTGTTGTTCTGTATCGCAAAACACAGTAATTGTATGCCCTAAAGAGCCAAAGTCAGCCTTTGTGCCAGGCATTGTGTCTGCTATGCTGATGGTGCAGCCATTAAAGGTGAGGCAGGAATGGATTACTTTATCCTTGTATTCTGCAGGAGATTCCATTTCCTGATATTGTCCATAACGATAAATCTCTCCGATAGTTCCGTTAAACACTCCGGCATAAAAGTTTAGTGCTTCTTCTGCATTGCCATTAAATGACAGGTAAGATTTAATTTCCATTTTCTATTGTTTTTTAATTTGACTACAATGCAAATGTATTACCCCAGTTTGACAACAGTATGTCAGCAACTTTTTATTGTATGTAGAAAATAAAAAAGACCAGTGGATAGCTCTGGTCTACAAAATCAGAAATTCTTGAATCAATTGTAAAAATACAATTAAATTGGATTCTGATGCTACTATATTACTTACTCTTTCAATGAAAAACGCAATCCGAATCTAAGACTAAAATTCAACGGTTTTTCTTTATATATGGTTTCAACTTCACTTCCATTTTTAAAATAGTTGCTTATACCGGGTTCCGCATACAATCCAATTCTTGATGAAAGATTATATTGCACTCCTACAGAAGTATTGAGCGACCATTGTAAACGCTTTATAGATATTTTACTGTCTTCAGTGGATTTAATTTGATTACTAACAATATAGTCTGTTGTTAATTTACCTGATACATTTTTTTCGACAAGTCCACCCACCGATAAATAAACTGAAACTTGTTTATTCTTCCATACATTATAGTTAATGTTTAATGGAATGCCAATGTTATGAAGGGTTTGTTCACTTGTGTAGTAATTATTATCACTACCCGATCTAAGCTCGGACGATAGTATAGTATAGGTTAGTCCACTAGTGAGACTCCATTTATCGTCCAGAATATAATTTGCAGAAACACCAATTATGATTGGTTGCTTGTGCTTAATATCGGTATAAACTTCTTTACATTTATTTTGGTCAAGGATTTCATTTTGTGGACCTTCTCCCCAAACAGGGCTATCTTCGTCTCCTTCTGATGGAATTTCTCCAGAAACGAAACTTCCATATCCGTCATTCTTTTTTACTGAATTAGATGATATATTTGATGCGTAAACGCTTGCTTCCCATTTTGCAGTCTTATTCTTTTGTTTAATCGCAGGCGAATAGGTCCTCAGATCAATGTTATTATATTGATTCTGCCCTTTTGACTGAACCTGATTATTATATACTTTCTCTTCTATACTGGATTCGTTCTGAGTATCCTTCGTCTCATTTTTCGTCTCTTCTATTTCTTCAATCTTAGCAATAAAATTACTTTCATCATTTGTATATAGAGCTTTTTTCGCCCCCGATACAGGAATACTTTTAGTGTGAGATATAATTTTATTGTTACTATTCGCTACAATTGGATCAGTATTAATATCCTGATCTGTGGAAATATTATTTTCCTGTTCGTGTGAGGTTTGTTTCTTTTGAATAATAATTTGTGATTCTTGTGAATTCTCTTCCATAAAATAATCACCAATAAAGAACATAATCAATATTGCAGCCGCTACTGCACCGAGACGTTTACTCCATAATAAAATTTTATTTTGTTTCGGAGGAGTTTCGACAGAGGTGTCTTGTTTTATAATCTGCTCAATATCTACCCATAGTCCTTCCGGAGATGGTTCTTGATGGATTTCCATCCGTTTACGCAGATTGTCTGACCACTGATTACTCATAACGCCATTTTTTTGATTGATTTATAAATACCTATCTGTTTTACCAAAAGGTTCTTAGCTCTATGCAATTGAGAGGCAGATGTGTTTTGTGTAATTTTTAGTATCGAAGCAATTTCTTTATGACTTTTATTTTCAAAAACATAAAGATTAAATACTGTTCTGTAACCAACAGGAAGAGAACGAATCATCTCTAAAATAACAGATGTCGGTATTTCATCGAAATCGGGGTCTTCGTCTTCGGTCATATCGGGCAAATCCCACATAGGTGTATTAATAAATTCGAGTTTCTCTTTTGCTTTGATAAATTTCAATGACTCGTTAACTACAATACGAGTAGACCACGCTTTTAAAGACCCGAGCCCTTTGTATTCAAAATTAGTAATTGCCTTAAATATTTTAATAAAACTTTCTTGTAGAATATCCTTTATATCATCTCTATCAGAAATATAACGAGAACATACTGTAGTAAGATACCCAGAATAAATAGTGTAAAACTCCTTCATGGCAACAACATTACCGCTAAGAATATTTTGAAGAAGCTCTTGCTCCTTATCTTCTTCCTCTATCATTTATAAAGTTGGTATGATCCTATAGTGAAAATACTCTTTCAGCACCACGCAAAACTATCGGTTGTCTCTTTTACAAAAGTACAACCGATAATTTTCTTCTTTTAAGAAAAGCTTATTTTATTGTTACGGATATAGTTCCGCTATTTTTTTTATCCTTATCTGCCACTGTAATTGTAGTAGTTCCGGCTTTAATACCCTTAATAGTCACCTTATCATCTTTAATAGTCGCAGTAGCAATAGTTGCATCTTTCGATTCGGCAGTATAAGGAGCTACTCCGCCTTTGATTGTCACTACGTCCTCTTTTCCTACATTTACACTTGCAGCCACAGTAGCAGGACTTTTGCTAAGATCAAGTTCACTGGCAGCAGCAGTCACTGTCACAGTTACCTTTCCTGTATTTTTATTTTTATCTGTTACAGTAATTGTAGCAGTACCTTGCTTAACACCTGTAACAGTAATAGTACTTTTATCTATCTTCACAGTTGCTGTTTTGTCATCACTTGATGCAACAGTATAAGGAGTCGTGCCACCACTAACAGTTACTGTAGCTGTTTTCTCTACTGCAACTTGTACCTTATCAGGACTGAATTTTAAAATATTATTAACCTTATCATCATCATCGTCACCACATGACGCAAATGCAAATACTAAAGTCAAAGCGACTAAACTTAAATAAAATAAATCTGAGATTTTCTTGAAATTTTTCATTTTCTTCGTTTTAAATTAAATGTTATTCTTTTGAGAGCCCTATTATTGAGAACTCATACATTAAATCTCATTATTTAGAAAGCTTGCATGAAAATTTAAATAAAATAAATTCTTTTGCTTTTTTTAACCAATGGCAAGTTCCAAAACATCTAACTTAAACACATCTTATCTTGGCAATAAAATAAATATGAGGTATATAAGTCGTTTATCTTATTCATATTTATTTTTGCTTTCTGATTAGTTTACTTTCTATTTATGAATGTCGTATGTGTTATTTTTCTGCCGATTGAATATCGATAAATATTATATGCTATAAATTAAATCGATACCTACTTGTAAGTATTTAACAAATAATAAATACTCACAATTAGGTATTGTCACATTTTCTGCTTAACAATAATTTTGTCATGCTTAAATGTTTTTAACAAAATTCTGATTATAAATGAAACACTATCCTTCCTATTTGACAATACTACTTGTCGTGTTTTTCTTTATTACTGTACAACTCTCGGCTCAGGATCTGGAAATAAAAGATACTCTTAATTATAAGCAACAAGAGAAATCTTTATCGACAAATGATTTCAACAAGATTGTAAAACTAACAAATGCATTATCTCGATTAGAATTAGGTGGGTATGGAGAAGTTGCGATGACTCGCAACTTTTTTAGTGATAATATCAATCGTTATTCGCATGCAGGAGATTATAAAAACGCAAAAAGTCATGGGCGATTCGATATTCCTCATGTTACATTTTTTGTCGGTTATGATTTTGGCAAAGGATGGAGAATGAATGCCGAAATTGAATTCGAACATGGGGGAACAGAAGCTGCGGTAGAATTAGAAGCCGAAGAGGCTGGTGAATATGAAACTGAAGTAGAAAGAGGTGGAGAAGTCGCTTTAGAGCAATTCTGGATTGAAAAGACGTTTACGAAAGCTCTCAATCTACGATTAGGTCACATTATTGTTCCTGTAGGATTAACCAATGGGAATCACTTGCCAACACAATTTTTTACGGTCTACCGTCCTGAAGGAGAAAACACAATTATGCCGTGTACTTGGCATGAAACAGGAATAAGTCTTTGGGGTGATATTGGCAAATGGCGTTATGAAGCAATGCTATTGCCCGGACTCGACTCTGAGTTGTTTAGTCGCCAAAACTGGATACAGGGTGGTTCTGCCTCACCATACGAATTTAAGATAGCAAATACTTATGCCGGAGCTGCTCGTATCGATAACCATTCAATACCAGGCTTACGATTAGGAATAAGTGGATATTATGGACTTAGTTTTAAGAATAATATGCAGCCTTCACAAGCTGATAAGTATAAGAATGTGAAAGGAGCTGTTACAATCGGATCATTCGATTTCGAATACAATGCAAATAATATTGTTGCCCGAGGTTATTTTGACTATGGACATCTTGGTGATTCGGAAACGATATCAAGTTACAATAAGAGTTTACCTAAATTATCTCCTTCGCCTCGCACAAATGTAGCATCCGATGCACTAGCTTGCGGTGTTGAAGCCGGATATAATATTTTTGCTCATATCTCGAAAATGCAGAAAGAGAAACAAAAATTATTTGTATTTGCCCGATATGAGTATTATGACTCTATGTATGATACTGCAGCTAATATACAAGACGATGAGTGGTGCGGGCGTCAACGTGTAGTAGGAGGTGTAAACTATTTTCCAATCAAAAATATCGTATTAAAAGCAGAATATTCGGCGGGTTTATTGAAAAGTCAATATAACAATGAAAATAGTCTTTCTATTGGCTTTGCTTATGCTGGATTTTTCACAAAATAAAAATAGATAACACTAATTTATAATTAAAATCATATGAGAATCTCTTTAAAATTTCTATCATTAACAGCATTTGCAGCAACGATAGTATTGGGCACAGTCTCGTGTAGCGATAGCGAAGATAATACAGGTAACGAAAATCAAGAAATCCTTGAGAAAGCAGTTCCTCAGTATGTGAACAACGTAGTAATAACTACATATAAATCGTTGGCGGACGAAACAATCGATTTGTATGAGGCGTTAGTAGTGCTAAAGGCTAGCAAGAATGACACAAATGTAAAAAAAGCTGCTGACGAATGGATTGCAACACGTAAGTATTGGGAGCTAAGTGAGGCTTTTCTTTTTGGGGCAGCTGCCGATTTTGGAATAGATCCACATATTGATACTTGGCCGTTAGACATAGCAGCATTGACGTCTTTACTAAATAATACTAGCTATTTAGCTAGTATGGACTCGGAAGATGGACCTGCTTGGGCTGGTGAAAAACTTGGACCTAGCTTGCTTGGATTTCATGGAATAGAGTATATTCTATACGCAAATGGAAACGTTAAAAGTGCAAGTCAAATTACGAACAACGAATTGATATATGCTGTTGCTGTTGCCGGTGATCTTCGCAACCAATGTATTCGCCTTGAAGCAGCTTGGGCTGGACTAGCAAATGTGAGTTCAGAAAAACAAGAACTTATAGAAGAATTCGAGTTGGGGGTAACTATCGGAAACAAATCATACTACGGCGCAGATATGATAAATGCAGGAAAAGCAGGAAGTACATACAGAACCATATTAGATGCGAATGAAGCAATAATAGAGGGATGTATAACAATTGCGGATGAGGTGGCTACAATGAAAATAGGCAAACCTAACACCGGAGAAGACCCAAATTATCTTGAATCACCTTATAGCTATAACTCTAGAACCGATTTTGTAGATAACATCAAAAGTATCGAAAATGCATATCTCGGCGGAATTAGTGCGAGCAGTAGAGGTGTATCGGTGAGCGATTATATCAAAATCATAGATCCTGTACTCAACACTAAGGTGGTAGATGCAATCAGTAATGCAATAGCCAAAAGAGAAGCTATACCTTACCCTTTTGATACCAATTACTCTTCAACCCAAGCTAAAGCGGCAATGAATGCTTGTAATGATTTAGCTGATGTGCTTACAGAAGCAAAGGTAGCGTTAAGAAAATAACGAGTAGTTAGATTTACTATACTAAGAGGATACGAGATATGAAGTATCCTCTTCTTCCAATTATGAAAAACGATCAACATGAAAAGAATTTATTTATACTTGTTTGGCATATTAAGTAGCTTTCTTGTACTTGTAAGCTGTAGTGATGACAACAACGGCAATAATGCAGGGCCAAATAAGGAACTATCAGAAGAATACTATGCAGGAGGAATATTAGGAACGGCATTTATAGAAACGCCGTTTGCTTACGAACAGCCGACTCCGGCAGTTGAACAAAGTGCAGATTTTTCTTTACGATTCAAATATGGTGAAGCATTCTTTGAAGATCAATTTAGCACTAATACGAGTGGGTTACGCAGTGGTCTAGGCCCTGCTTTTGTACGCAGTTCTTGTATCACTTGTCATCCCGGATATGGTCATGGAAAAAGAATGGATCGATATCGAGCCAATGATTTCGGCAATGGCTATCTATTGGTCGTAACAGACGAGAATGATAACTATGTAAGTGCATTGACAGGTATGCCTCAGACTCAGGCTGTAGCGCCATTTCTTCCGCCAATTGACGAATCCGGTATAAAAATAGAGTGGAAAGAATATGTGGATGAATTTGGCAACAAGTTTCCCGATGGAGAAACGTATAGCTTAATATATCCCGAAGTAACGATAGACCGATCTGCATTTAATGTACCGATGCCTGATTTCTATAAAGTGAGGTTGGAAGCTACTATTGGTATTTATGGTACAGGACTGATAGATGCCATTCCAGATGATTCGTTACTTGCGCAATATCAATACGAAAAAAGTCGAGGTTTCACTTTAAATGATGCTAAGTATCTGCCTGCAAATTTCATAAAAGAAGTTGATGGAACATCACACCCTGGACGTTATACTTATGGGCTTACCCGTGGCACATTACAAAATGGACCGGGATCGAATGCTATCTGGAACATTACGAATGTAACCCGATCGGATAGGAAAAAACATTATATAACTGCCGCTTATGCCACTGCAATGTCTAAGAATGCTAGTATTCAAGAAGCTTTAGGCAAAAGTGAGCAGGAAATATACGATTATTTGATGTCAGAGAATCTACCTGCTGAAATGGCGGATGAGGATTATATAAACTTTATGGTATGGCATCGAGGATTAGCTGTTCCTGCTGCTCGCAACTTAGACGACCCTACAGTGAAAAGAGGAAAGGAAATGTTCTATTCTATCGGATGTACAAGCTGTCATCGTCCATCATGGACTACAGGCTCCGACGATTATTCAGGAGATCCTATGGTAAAAGGGAAATTACCTCAATATCCTTACCAGAAGATATGGCCATATTCGGACTTGCTGCAACATCGTCTCGAAATGGTAAATGATATCCGTACAGGATGGTGTCGAACAACTCCACTTTGGGGACGTGGGTTATCGCAGAAATGTACAGGAGCCAGCGACCATTTACATGATATGCGTGCTCGCAATTACAATGAGGCTATTATGTGGCATGGAGGAGATGGAAAGTATGCAAGAGAGAAGTATCGTAAGCTATCGAAAGAAGATAGAGAAGCTTTGGTAAAATTCTTAGAGTCGATTTAATAGATGAAATCTAAATATATAAAATGGTCAGTATTCGGAGTGTTGTTTGCTTTAACTATAGTTATGGCAACAGCAACTATTCTGGAAAAACTTTTGGGTCGTGAGCAGGTTATAAATGCGATATATGGTTCATGGTGGTTTGTTTCATTATGGGCGATACTGACTTTTACTTCTATTTGTTATATTTTACAGAAAAAACTATATAAACAAAGAGCAGTGTTTTTATTACACTGCTCTTTGTTTGTTATACTATGTGGGGCATTTGTCACTTTTCTCACTGCCGAACGCGGCTATATACATATTCGGCAAAATCAGATACTAAACTATTATATTTCTGAGGAAGATAGTGAGAGGCACCCGATTCCTTATGATATAAAGTTATTACTGTTTGAAATCGAATATGATTCGGAAACAAATCATCCAGTAGATTTTATAAGCTATCTTAAAGTTGACGGAGAAGTGTGTCAGGTTTCTATGAATAAAATATATCAACATGAAGGATACCGCTTCTATCAGTTAGAGTATGACAATGATGAGATGGGAGCAACACTGCTAGTCAATTATGATCCTTGGGGCATTGCAATAACATATGCAGGTTATTTATTATTAGCAATATCAATATTATGGATATTATGTCTCCGAATATCGAGGAAAATATTACTTAGTATTGCTATTGTTACAGCCATTTTGTGGTATTATATTTCGCAAATAAATCCGATGACTCCGATATTACGGTCTCCAATGCTGGCTGCACACGTATCTATAATAATGGTTGCATATTTACTATTTATTTTGATTGCCATATTAAGTATTGTAGCCCTCAATTCTGAAAAGAGATCTCAGACATTGTATGAGTTGAATGTCAAGCTTCTTTTTCCTGCTTTATTTCTGCTAACTGTTGGGATTTTCCTGGGAGCTGTTTGGGCTAATATTTCATGGGGACGTTACTGGGGATGGGACTCAAAAGAGACATGGGCTCTTATAACAATGATTGTTTACGCTATTCCGATGCACAAGAATACTTTCAAAGTATTCCGTTCGCCTCGATACTTTCATCTATATTGTAGTATTGCTATTCTGGCTGTAGGTATGACTTTTTTCGGCGTAAGTTTTATATTGGGCGGAATTCACAGCTATATATAATTAAAATATTAAGATGTCAAATAAAATGGAAGGATGTAAAGTATTCTCTGTTAATAATATTCAAACACCAGAATATCACATAGCTCTAAAACCCGACTATCATGTTGATTTTGCAGAGCAATTAGATACTATTACTCAGAAATATAAAGAGATAACAAAAGAATTGGATCTGACGGATTATAATTTAATCTTTGTAAAAGTTTTGATTAGTGACTATGCCAATCTAAATACATATTTGATAAATAATGAGATAATTCAGACAATATTCCAAAGTTGTGCTGTATCTGTTATTGAACAACCTCCATTGGATGGCACGAAAATTAATATGCTGTTATATTTTATAAAAAGTGACCATATTAAAAAAGAACGTATATCTGATGCTATATTTACTACAGTTAATGGCTCAACTCATATCTATCAGTCAATAACACAATTTGCCCCTTCGGCAAAGTATGCAGAGGAACAGACAAGAGATGCTTTTATCAAACACATGGATCTTCTTTCTGAACACAACTTAACCCTTAAAGATAATTGTGTTCGTACATGGTTATATTCGAGGGATGTAGACCGTGATTATGCAGCTATTGTTAAAGCACGAAATGCTGTTTTCGAAAAGGAAGATTTAACCAGAGATACTCACTATATAGCATCTACTGGAATTGAAGGTAAAGGCTTGCAACCTCATTCGTCAGTCAATATAGATTTTTACTCTATTGATGGTATCAATCAGGAGCAAATCCAATATTTGCAAGCTTTAGATTATTTAAATAATACTTCTGAATATGGTGTTACGTTTGAGCGAGGAACGAGTATTAAATATGTAGACAAGAAACATATTTTCATTTCTGGTACAGCCAGTATCGACAAATATGGAAATTGCCTACATCGTAACAATGTTCTAAAACAAACAGAGAGACTGTTTACCAACATCGAAATGTTATTAAAAGATGCTCAAAGTGAATTGAAAGATATCGCTCAAATGATAGTGTATTTAAGAAATAGCGCAGATTATGCATGTGTAAGTGAATACTTGGAAGATCATTTTGGAAGCGTGCCTAAAGCTGTTGTAGCAGGAAGAGTTTGTCGTCCGGAGTGGCTTATTGAAGTAGAATGTATTGCGGTGAGGGCAGACTGATAATCTGAAGAAGTCATTAGTTCGACACAAATATAGAAAAGAATAAAAGGAGATACTTTAAGTATCTCCTTTTATTTACTAAAATTGTCAGATGTAGTTGAGGTAGAATTTATTCAGCAACAGCTTCTACATATTCCTTACCTTCATCATCTAAAATAACAACTTTAACACTCTGGTCTGATTTTGCTGTTAAGGTTACTCGTGTAAATTTCTTTTCTGCATTGTAAGCAAGGGCTGTAACATCGTACGATTCAGTATACCCTTGGATAGTAGTTTGAACTTTTTCATTCAAATCTTCAAACTTAATGTCTACGTATTCGTCGTCGTTTGCTTGATTAATTGCTACGACTGTATTATTTTCACTTGATAAACTTTGTACATTTGCAAAAGCTGATGTTCCAAAAACTATCGCTATGGCCAACATCATTGTTTTAATTGTTTTCATGTTTTTTAATTTTTAAATTATTATTATGAGTATAAAATGTGTAAACTTCCGTTACATTATATAATTTGCAATACTTGTGCCAAAAGAAATGTTTTTATTTGTTTATTTATTAAGTTGCTTATTTTTAGTATTTTATTGTGATGGTCGTTGATTGGGAAATAATAATGAAATTGTGGAAATGTGGAAATTTTCCACAATTTAGATTGTAGAAAACCAAATAGAATAGTAAATTGTTCGTTTTATATATAGAGAAAACTAACGAATGTCAGAAACTCCCGAAAAAAATATAAGGTTTAAGGCTATATTGATATATGTAATTGTTGCCGTTATCTGTGGCGGTATGCTTATTTATATATATAAACTAAGAGATGATATTGATGATCAGAAAAGAAGTATTTCGCAGTACTATAAAGAGTTATCATTAGTCAACAAATTGATTGATTCGGTAAACGCATCACAGTCGAAAGTAAATATGTATGTGTCTACAAAACAAATAAAACATTATAAATCTTTCAATGAAAGCCTGAATGTCGTGGAACAGCTAATGGATTCT
>POVV01000791.1_pt1 | contig 16228 bp, 22 predicted proteins | sample 1560271 | NCBI WGS metagenome assembly POVV01 (sample SAMN08337232, study PRJNA429181) | Bioreactor metagenome, whole genome shotgun sequencing project. | biome: cows' rumen and soil; feature: anaerobic; isolation source: anaerobic chemostat enrichment culture, galacturonate as sole carbon... | reverse complement strand
CATTTGACTGTTGTCCCGCCGCCTGATAGAATGGATTTGGCGACGGGGTTCTTAATGGGTTCCTAAGCCGGCTGGCCTGTTCACTATTACCGTAGTGAGCGGGCTTTTATTTTGTTCATATTCCCTCCTTTTCACCTTAGTATGCAATTAGATAATCTCTGTATTAACTAAGATAACTATAGCATATATTGAGATTATGCGTCAATGAATTTTTGTAGATTTTCTTTGCCTTTGCTTAGATAACTATTGTATAATATAAGAAAATCTAATTATGAGAGGAAGGGAACGTAATGATAAGCTATAAACCGTTTTTGAAATTGCTTATTGATAAGAGCATGAAAAAACAAGATTTAGTTAACGCTGGAATTTTATCTTGGACTACAATGGCTAAAATAGACAAAAATCAAAATATATCACTTGATATTATTGACAAGCTCTGCGCCGCTCTTAACTGTCAGCCTGGTGATATTATAGAGTACATACCAGAAACGAAAAAAGATTAAGGAGAACTCGAACTATGCGTTTCATATTCAATGCCGATCATTTATTGGACATAGTGGAGTTATCGCCAACTGATTCTATTCAATCTATCTGCGATACACTACAAAGTTTTTTAGACGAAAACCCGCTTAATTGTGATTCATGCCGAAATAGCTGTTGTCGCCTATTTCCCATACGCCCTGATAATGTATTCATCAGGAAAACTTTTCCGAGAACTAAGATTCAAAATGTATTAGCCTTTAAGGATAGACAATATACCATGCCTTTTATAGAAGATTCTCAAGGCCTATTGTGTGAATATAACTGTTCTGGAAAATGCTCTATTTATCAGACTCGCCCCGTGATATGCCGATTATATACATGCTTACCAGTAACTGAAAAATGGTCATCACTGCTAGATATTATCGCTCAATCATATAAGAACGCTCTAGAGTATGAAATTATGGAACAAACAGTCAAATCCATTGGTAACCGTGGCGTTATGCTCGATCTGCCAGAAGAACGATCAAATCCTGCATTATATGCTAATGACTACGCTGTTCAAATAGGTAAAATTCTTAACTGGGCAAAAAAAAATGATGGGAATGAGCAACAGATTAACTTCTATAGTTAGCATTTTTAAAATTAAAAGTACGGGGTGTTTATGATGGATTTTATACTGCTATCTATGAAGGATTTCAATATTATCTATTATGCAGCTTTTGGACCAATTCTGTTGCTATTAGCCGTAGGGGCATATTATAAAAATCCCAATATTTTTAAAGCGTCATTGGCATTTACCAGAGGGTGGTTTTATTTTTTTATTGCCTATAAAGTTATTACAATTAATCCTGTGAACGGAAATTATATTGGACTGGCACCTACCACGGTAACATTAGGTCAGACGCTTGTGTTCATTATTAGTACTATAGAATGTTTATCTAATATTTGTGATTTAATTACCCTATTTGCATCGAACTCAAGAAAGCCCTTAAAAATCATTAGTAGCACTCTCCCCTATGTAAAATTAAACAGCAAAATTGGTACCCGTTACTAATCCCAATTCGTTAATATTATTTTTACTTTCCGCCATGTTGGTTTCTTTTGCCCTACTAAGCTTTGGCCTTTTCCTCTCATAGCCTCAGAACCAGTAAAACCCATTGCGAGTAGCGTAAATCCATCGCGATTCATAAGGTATTCGGGATACGACTTGCCCCTGTTTTCATATGTAGTTTCAAAGAAAAGTCTCGCAGCGGAATTTTCCGCTGCCAAAATTATGCCTGGATTGCCAAATCCGGATTATTAATTAGTTCATCTACTGCATACATGCCGTGCTTACGAATTAATGGGAGGACTTCATCAAATATCCATGATTCAAATTTTATCGCCGCCGGAAGTTCTAAACCAGAAACTAGTCTGTAAATATCACCTTCAGGAATTACATTCACTTCTAAAGACTTCTCAGGGTTTTGTGGGTGGGGTATATAACGTTTTGTTACCCACCGGCAATGATCATTAATTGCCTTACTGGTATTGGTATAGCCTAACGCTTTAGCTACATCGCTTGCCACAGCGAACGGTTTACCGTCTACATTTTTGAGTGCAGTTGCAATAACATTTTGTTTTTTTAGGTTGAATAAAAAATGTGCTTAAGCCCCGTACTTAATCGCCATTTCCTTGATAATAGCTACATAACCCTCAATCAGTTTCTTATCATCAGCAATAACGTCCAGTTGATTAAGCTTGTCCCGCTTTGACTTACACACGCCTTCATCAGCCATGCGGCGACGCTTATTGGTTAACCGGCACTGTAGGTCTACACCAAACCGTTCATCCAAAAGTTTATACGATTCTGCCCGAATATCTTTCAGGTGCTCATAGCCGCCTAGTCTGATCGCCATTTTGTTTAACAGCATCGCAGTGTCCTTACGCCAGTCGTTGGGATTAAGCGCCACTACATCGCGAATACCTTGAAGCTGTTCGGCTTGATGAGCTTGAGCAGCGGCAATCTGCTTTAGTTGCTGCTCCTGTTCGGCAGCAGCCTGGGCAATCGCGGCAATAAGCTGCGTTTGTGACATCTGCGGAAATGCTTGCAATTGCTTTTCCATTTCTTCAAACTTAGTGACGTAGGCGGCTGTAAATAATACACCTTTCTCGCCGGTCATTTTATTGGCTACCATATCGCAGCCTTTACGGGTGATAAGGTAGCAGGGCAAGGTTTTGTTTTGCTCTGAAACATATGTACTTTCAATAAAGAAATCGGACGGCGCAAAATTGCGCTCTCCTGCATTTTCCATATGGCTGCTATAACCGCGGATGTCCCTAAGTAAATCCTTATGCTCTTTTCCCGTCATATCAGCCACTTGTCGGCTGTCTACCAGAAATTTTCCATCTTGATTGATGATTGTTAAGTTACTCATGCTTACCCTCCTTTTTTTGCAGATAGACTTGTCTGCCCAGAAAAAAGGAACATAAACATGAGTAACCCGACGCATAGGAGGCGTTTATCTTATGTCCAAAGAGGTGCGTGAAGGACCAACCCCTGCAGGCGGAATATTGTCAGAGATATATTACTTTGATAGCGAAATGCAGTCTATAGATAAGGGTAAAGCAATCTATTCCATTATAAGGGAACTTGATGACAACGGTAATTTAATACTGGAGACCAGGGTTAATTTGAAATAAGTCAGTTAGTTCCTACCTGAAATAAACTTTTCAGCTACAACAAGCGGACAATCGAATTCTGGTTTCTCCATAACAGGAGAATCTGCCGACATTATGGAATACTACAATCAAGCACAGCAGGAATTATTTGCCTTTTTATCGAATGATGTTATAAAAATGATAATTAAGGGTGGTGTCGTTTAATGGGCTTTAATCAGGAGGATAAAATTAATTTTATATTTGAGGTAGTTGTTGAGTTAGCAAAAAAGCAAAATTGCATACCGCTTGATAAGTATTACATGGCTAAATTTGATATCAGTGATGATGATTTTAGTCGTGCTGTAGATTCTCTAGATGAAATTGATAAAAAAAGTGCCGAAGGAATAGCCATAGGTTATATTGAATTTGAGTCGGCTCTTCGAAAAGCTGGTTTTGATAAAAGTGTGGCAAAATGTATCATTGGAATTTTATATGCTAATTCACAATTCACAGATATTATTGACTCGTGGGAGAATCCCCCAATAGAGATAAAGTCATTTATCAAGACTACAAAAAAATATGAAAAGCATTATAATCTCAACGATATAGACTAATTTGATATGATGCGTATAAGGGGGATTGATAGTAAGTGTACGTTAAATGCAAGTATTGCGGCTCAGATATGAGTTTCAATGACTCTTGCAGAGAGTTTGGAGGAAATTATAGATTGTTTATTTGTAATAACACTAAATGTCGATCTGTCTTTGAAGAATGTGCTGACGATAAAGGAAAAAGACTTTATGATAAAGACCGGTGGTTTCAACCCACCGATTAACAAATAGCGAGAGCCCTAGGGCTCTTTTCTTATTTCCATTGATCGTTATTGACTATCTGCTCAATGCCCCGGTTCACTGCCCCCAAATTTGGGGACTCTGCAAAATTGCGTTGTCCGTTTTTTCAAGATGTAAAAATGCCCGACACTATACCGAAAATCCAAAAGTACTACATGATACATACCTAAAAAAAGGACAAGCTGGGGCTTCGTACAAGAAACGCCCCCCAGCTTGTCCTTCATTGCAAAATGATTATTCCTCAGTACTGATGACTTGCTTCCACTCGGCCAGGACAGGGGCGGGGAGGACATAGATGTACCTTGTTCCATCCTCCATAGTAATCCTTAAGGCAATTCTTTTAGCATTTTTAAAGCCATCAATATTTTCTACTGGTAGTTCAAAGGTTAATTGAGATAATATCTTTTCATAACTACCAGGCACCTGCTTTATTGAGTAGTTACTAGGCGATAGCTTGTAAGCAGGATTTTCGTCTACTTTTATTTCGGTAGGCGAATTGCTTAAAATGAAGTTTCTAATTTTCTTATGTCCTTGGCCAATTAAAGAAAGTTCATATGTCGGCATGTCAGGGCTAAGTACTTTTTTAAAATCAACTTTCGTAACAATTTCTCTTTCATCATAGATGCAACTTTTTATTGTGCCATATCCAGTAAAAGAATCTTGCCCTCTGTTTATCTCCGCACTAGCCACAGACACTCCCCAAAGCATAATCAAAAACAAAACAAATGTAATTTTTTTCAAATCTATCACCCTTTTTGCTTTGACTATACCATTATTTACCGTTTTTCGTCAACTAACCTCGTATGTTTAGGATTTGACGAATGGTTGCCGCATCAGCCTTAATGTGATTCAGTAAAGCTCGTTTGCCTTCGCGCGTTCCAAGATATTTACCCATTATTTCGGGATCAAGCACATTCATAATACTAAGGGGAATAGTGGTACTGTTGTTGTTAGTAAGTGAAGTCGCCAGTTCTTTTGGCCCCTGAATATTTAGGTTTGTTCCGACCGGCCCGCCTTTTGCAAATCGCGGTAAATTAATTGGAACCGGCACACGTCCGTTATTGATATCGTCTAAAAACTTTGTCCCCCACTTAGCCGCCGCGTCCGCGGTAATTACATATTCACCATTGGATAACCAGGAAAGAATTGAGTCAGATTTCCCTGTCCCTGGCCCGATAACTTTGCCACCATCAGCTTTCTTAGGAATTAGTGTACTGTTTGGGAGAGTCCATGAAAAATTGCCAGAACTGGGTGTTGATGTCCTGTTTGGAAACAACGCATTCATGATGTTTTTTGTTAAAGCTTCGGCATACATTCGCTGGATGGACTGCAGTACACTGACTGCCAGATTACGGAAAGCTTCGCCAAGGTTTCGACACTCAATAATACCGCGTTCTAAGAAGTCAAGAATGCCGTCCTCGAATCCCTGTTTACCGGCTTGTTGGATTTTTTCAAGGAGAGTTGGCATTTCAGCAAGTCTTCTATTGATAGTAGAAAGTCTTTCTAAGTCAACTACTTTAGCCCAATCAATATTGCCATTCTCATCTGGCCTTGACCTGATTATTTGAGCCTGCCGCTCATATTCCGCTGCCCGCTTAGCCGCCTTCTGCCTTGTAACATCATTAATCTTATCCTGCTTCTGCCGGTTGGTCAAACTCCGGTCCGCGTTGATCATGGCGATTTCGTTCTGCAGTTCAGCATCAATACGTTGAATCACAGCATCAGCAAAGTCATTAACGGATTTTACAATCTGCCGCAGCAAGGCCTTGGCAGTATTGGAAAGCTCTGTTCCTTCCCTGGCCTCTTTCGCAATCCGCTGCAGCTCAGCAATGATTCTATCGGTCTTGGCCTTATACTGGACCGAATACTCATCAATAACATTAGCAGCCGTCTTTGCACCGGCAGCCAGTTCATTCATGAGGGCTTCCTGCACCGTGGCCAGGTCACCGTTGGCCAGTTCGAGGTCTTTTTGGGCCTGGGAGAAGTCAAGTTTTATAAACTCAGCTTTTTGCAAATCCTGGACATTTTTCACAGCATCGTTCATGCCATTTGCTTGAAACTTTTTGATTAAGTCATTATACTTGGCAGCAAGTTCCGCCTTCTGTCGGCTAGATACATCGCCCCTGGCTTCAGCCAAAGACTTAACAATTTCATCAGCTTCGCCCATAAGTTCAAGAATCGAATTCAGATATTCCAGGCCGCTCTTGGTTAAAACTTGTCCTATCCTGGTCTTGGCCTGAGCTGCCATAGTTGCGGTAAAATTCTTGGCGTTGATATCCAAATGCCCGCCAGTAGCATGTTCCGACGGGCTATCATACTCATCTAGCACCAGCAGTCCGATGGATTCAGCATAGGCGATGATCTTATCGCGGATACCGTCCACATTCTTTTCCAGCAGCTCGGACATCGCGTCATCGACAACGTCAAACTTGGTACCGCTCACATGGCCGCCCCAATCGCGAAGCCCCGAGGACACCACCATCTGTTGGCCGGTCAATTTGTAAAAATACGCGCCCAAGGCGTCGATCGCCGCTTTGGCATTATCCTGGAGGCCGTCGATATTGACATTCTCCACTTCTTTTCGCCAGGCGCCAGCAGTACCAGCCATCGCGCCAATGGCTTTATTGACATCATCCAGGCTAACTCCGAAGTCCTTCAATTTTGTAATTTCAATTGCCAATTCATCATTTGCCTTGGTAACCGCAATATCCCGTTCGGTATCCTTATCATACTGCGCACCCTGGATGGCCTCCAGCTTGCGCTGCGCCTCATCCACAGCCACCTGCTGTAATTTCATCTCAAGCTCAGTTTTACGCCGAGCATATTCCTCAGCAGAAATTAATGCCTGCTTATATAGTACCTCAACGGTTTCTTGTCCCTGCTTGATTTCAGCAACCGCTTTCTTTGCATCGGCTGCAATGGCAGACAAAGCAATTTTTAGGGCTGATTGGGACTCTTCGACAGCTTTGGCTGCATTAGGGTATTTAGCAGTCATATTAGCAGCAATAGACGGCAAAGTATTCATATCTTCCCTTTGCTTAAACTCCGACCAGCTTTTGTTTGCTTCTGGCGTTTTAGCACCGGATTTTTTGGCCATCCAATCATAGAGTCCCTTAAGTAGCCCAGTCACTTCTGCTATGTCATGCGCCAAGTCCCGGAACCCTTGTCCGAAAAACTCCAAAAATGGTTGAGCTGTCTTTAGGCTCATGCGGAGTGAATCACCAATTACTGAGCTGATATTTTTCAAGGCTCGCCATGTGTCTTTTAGTCCTGGAAGCACATCATCTTTTACCCACGAAAATGATGGTGCCACATCCTTTGCAAATGCTTTAACTTCAACAAGACCATCTTTAACCTCGTCAATAACCTCAATTATTTCCGGGTTAACATCGAACTGTCCCGTTTCCGCATTCACAGTTCCGATCAAATCAGTGACTTCCTGCAATCCTTCTTTAATCGGCTCCTCAAACTCTTCAGCGAATTTACCGCTGGCCATCGTCCACATTTCATTGAGCTGATCGATTTTGCCCGCCATTGTATCGGGAAATTTATTTGACGTTTCTTTAAAACCTTCCATTCGGTCCATAAGAAACTTGAACAGGCCTTCCGAGGAATTTTTTGCCTTCTTAATATCGGCATCAGTAATTCCAAGAGCGGTAGCCAGTGTAGACCCAGCCGCAGTAATTCCACCCTGAACTAAGTCACGCATTTCCTGTACAATTTGTTGGCGGGGAATTCCTAAAGATTTAATGGCATTTGTTCCGACAGTAGTAAGCTGCCGGATTTGGTCCAGCGACATGCCGGCGTTAATTCCCGGTGCCAATATTGCACGAAAGACTTCCGCCAAGTCCTCTGTAGAAGCTGCAGTTCTTAAGGCATCCATCTGTAATTTTTTCATCATATCAGATGAAATAGCGAGTGCTTGATTGAAGTCTACTGCCTTGCCGTCAATAAGTGTCATAGATTGTAGGATGCCGGCCATGCCCAGTTTATTGGTCTCCATATTTTTATGAAACCCAAAACCTGGTCCCAATAAAGCAACTGTTGCGTCCTTTACTTCCCGTAAAACGGCTACAATCCCAGCACCTACAATAGTTACCTTGCTAAGTTTGTCCAAAAATCCGCCGGCTGATTGGGTAGCTCCAGCAAAACCATTTCCGGATCCAGCATTCTTGACACTTGCTCCAGTTTGTTTTGCCGCCTCAGCCACTTGTTTCAGGGCGGCTATGGCCTGAGCGTTTTCTGCCGATATCGTGATTTGTATTCTCGCCATGCAAATGTTCTCCTTACCTTTAGAATATAGGTGAAGGGCTGCCGTAGATAATCGGCCTGCCCTTCCCTCACCCTATTTTTTTGTCAAAGCATCCACCAAACGCTCAAAAGCGTTTTCTTCTGCCCATACAGCTGCACGAACATCGGTCACAAAGTTCTGCCGCTGCTTCATTTCTAGCAGTATTGCCTTTTCGTAAAAGAGCAAAATCTGGTCCTTGGAGTACCAAAATATTTCGTTTAGTGAATGTCCATGTTCAACCAGATATTGTACAAGTTCTGGCCAAGTGCTCTGGCTCTCCTTAGTAGGGTTTAGTTCAGTTGCCGCCCTTCCGTGATTGTCCGAAACTTCGGAAGAACGTGTTCCGTAAAAAAATCCTTATTCACCATAAAAGTGCTTGCCAATAGTACTATCCCTTCATCCACATCAAGGTTTTCAACCCATTCCCGAGGCTTTCCGGCACCAATGGCGAGGATATCAAAGATATGTCCGCTTCCTTCAGTAATTAATCGCATAAAGGTTTGAAACGCCTCCGGTGCAATATTAAACTTGTCCCCTTGCGTAGTAATGCTAAAGACTGCGTCCCCATGTTTCCGGTAGTCCTCAAGGATAATTTCAATGAGTCCCGCTGTTCTTTTTAATATTTCCGGCCACTTACCGAACGGGAAAGGACGAATACTAACGGTCTCTCCCGCTAAGGTAAGTTTGTTGCTTTCAGGCCATAACATCTCTAATTCAGATTTTTGCACAGTTTCTCACGCTCCGATTCAATATTAAAGCTGCTTTTTAAAATATGAGGTTGTTTGATTTGCTTCCAACTGACCACCATTAAAATAGTAATCTTTAGCCTCAGTACCAACGATTTCGTTTTGAATGTCATGGATTCGCCCTGATATTTGAATTTCTTCTGATAAAATTGCCATTTGTCGTTCCTGTAATTGCTTAAGCTTTAAAGCGTTCTCCTCTTGCCATTTTTTCTCACTAGAGTCCATTTCGAGGGTAAGAGCATTTGAATAAATATCATTGAGTTGCCGATTCAAATGGGAAAGGACTGAGTCAGAAAAACGATTTCTTGCTGATTCCTGTACTATTGGGAAGACTCGAACCACGGCAGAAGGATTTTCATATAGTGCATCCCCCAATATCCTCATATATTCGGCTTCATCTTCTGCCATAGCAAGCCGAGCCACTAATCGCTCCCCAGCCCTTTGTTCAGCCTGCAAGGCCACCGACTGAGCCAGTAAGTTAATAAGATATTTGTCGGTATCAGCCAAATAGTCCAGCTTTTGCACTAACACTGTAGGCAAAGGGCGGTGATATTTTGATTTTCTAAGCTCAACTAATTGTGCATGGTTTGCTTTCTTTCTCTCTTCCAGGCTGCTTTGCTCGTTTTTTAAATCCTCCAAAGTTTTTTGCTGTAATGTACTTAGTTGCAGGCGTTTGCCGACATCGGAAAGCATGTTGTCATTTAGAATGGTTTGCTTTTTTCCTGGGTAATCATACATCATATTGATTCCTCCAATTTTTCATATTGATATTTTAAGTACAGACTGCTAAAACTCTCAGCTTGACTCCTTTCCGATAAATAATTATTTGAAACAGCTCCTCTCACCCGCTGTCCTAATTCGCTGTCTAAACGAGGTAAGACACTCTGGCTTGTTGGAAAAAATCAAAGGTTATATCCAGTATTTAGAAAACGGAGAATTCCGTTTTCAGGATTTCTTTATCCACACACTTATAAATGAGAATTTTTATTGAACTATAGACTCTGCGTTTTTATGCATAAACTTAAGGAATCACTTTTTCAAAGTTTATATTATATTTATGCAATTTTAGTGCTTAAATATAATATTTGTGTTTATTTTAAAGACAAATACATGTTGTTTGTACTATAATTTTACTATGTTAATTATTTTATGTCCGATAACATGTGTTGTGTAAAGTACTTTTATCCCCAGAAAGCAAGAATTTTTATAACTTATTATTGAATTATGTCGACTAATTGCTAATTATTCCCTGTATGTATGACTCTAAGTAGGTGTCCATATGATTCCGTCACTTACTTAATAGTTCCCGGTAAAGCTGATTTGTCGAAAGCTTCTGCATTAGCTGCTTCTTGTTACTCCTGCCTTTAGATTTGCTGCCACCCCCACGCTTGACCACTGCCCCGCCCATTAGAATAGATTGACTGTCATTATCCTGTCTTACAATACTGTCCATCATCATATCTTCTATTTCTTCTTTCTCCGGTTCGCTATACTGGTACCAGACTTCAGTTCCACATTTATGGCATTTGCAATGATCTTCATCTATTAAATCCATTAATATCCGGCAATCTAAGCATATCCACGGCTTGCGCTCCATGTGTGTTTACCTCCACTTAAATAGGTTTATCATTACTAATAGAACGGCCATCAATAACAGCCTTTAACTCCATATTTTCATACAGCAAATCCAGAGCAGCCTGCAATAACTTAGCTGCTTGTATGGGTTTCCCTTTTTCAAACTTATCCAGCTTACTCCAAGAGACACCTACACTTTTGGCCACAAAGTCAACAGATAACCCCCTTTGCTGCCTTTTGCTGGCATACTTGCGCCCAATAGATTCCCATTTACTTAAGTCAGCACCAAGCTTGTCCAGTCTTGCGTCTAATATGGTATTGCGTTTAACTTGCTGCTCCATTTTTCTATGTACAACTCCTGAAATATAGTGCAAGGTTCCCATAGGAATCTACCTCCATTATGGATTATGTGAAACTCAACAACTCTACTGCCGCCTGCATAGCTTCTTCCCCTGATAGCTGGCTTTTCTTTATACCGGCAATTCTACCAACGGAAACGCCAGCTATATCGGCAACCGTATCCATACTAACTCCATCCTCCAGCAGCATTAAAACATAGGTATTTCTAAGCACGTTACAGGTTAACCCCTGGATTCTCGCTTTCAGCCCTAAACAGGTTACAACCTTGTTCAGTCCGGCATAAGTAAGCTGCTCACCCCGTTGGCTAGAGAACACCCATTCACAGTTAATACACTTTTTAATAAGATACTCTGCTAATGGCTCAGCTAATGTCTTAGGAATCGGCACTATTCTTGCTTTTTGCCTGGCTGCTTCAGGCCGAACCACAATACACGCCTTCTTGTCCGAAATCGCAATATCATCCACTTTAAGGTTGACTATCTCATTGGCCTGCAAACCTGCGAATAAAAGCACCATAATGATAATTCCATCTCGCCCCTCTGCTCTGGCCACACGGACAAGGCGAAACCGCTCTGACTGTGTTATATTGCGTCTTTGGTTCTGTAGAGACTCAACACGCCGCACACCTGCCGCGAAGTTATTCAGTGTGTAGCCTTCGTCTTTTAACCATTGCCCGTAAGTTTCTAAGGCTGCCAAAGCGACATTAACACTGGCCGGCTTTAAACCTTGTTCCAGAAGATAGTCACGGTATTGCGCTGCATCGATGAGGGTCAGTTCTTTAGCTTCCGTTGGCAGCCCGTAGTCATTGAGCCATACATAGAATTTTTTTAACTGCTTACGGTAACAAGTGATTGTATTCTTTGATTTGTTTACCACTTGTAGCGCGATTAAAAAATCGTTTACCATGTTCCTTCACTCCCTTGTATTATCTTCCGCGTCAAATCTGTTTTAGTATCTGATACTATTTTTTGCTAACATATTTGAGTCCGAAAAATAATTTTCATTACCTTCCCGATTTGTTTTTGTTCGGATACGTCAAGATTATTACACCTAGCTATGTATCGAGCGCATACCGCAATACCATTTTTCTGTTGTTTATGAAATAATCTCACCTTTAAACAGCCTCTTTGCCAAAATTAAAGTCCTAAATGAGTCAATCGGCCAAGTCTGGGCAGATTCTATCACCAACAGGAATTCCTTCGTTCCAAAAGCCAAGATATCTGACTCGGGCTTGCTATGCGTATATACTAAAACCTGTTCGCCAAGCACTTCACGGAAAAACCCAGGTGCAATATCAACAGTAAAAGCACCTTTCAGCGGTTTATCCTGACGTATAAGGCGAACCATTTCAGTTGCGCTTAAGCTCATAAGGAATACCAGCAGGGATAGTCACTTCATAACCTTCATTCGGGATGTTTGTCCAACAATGTGGCGTTCTATGTCCTCCATAAAGCTGAATATCCTCACCGACTTTCCCGCCCCCGTGTATATGCTGCTTACCACAATGAGGACAGGTAACAATCAGCAGTCTGGTACCGCGATTAGCCCGATCCGTTAACTCGACAACTTTTTTAACAGCAGCTTGTTTCAATACGAACACTCCTTAACTGGTAAAATATGTATTAGTAGGGTAACAGGCCAAATAGTAGGGTAAATGACCTTTTTCCTTATTTAATTTTTTTAATCATATATAAGATACAACAGAAAAATAGCCTACTTACCCTACTAAAATTGCTGTTACCCTACTACGAACTTCCTAAATAACTACATGTAATTTAATGTAAAAAATTTATAAATTCAGTAATTACGCGGTATTTTAACTAATTCCCTTATCAGATACCTGTTTAAAATCTAATAAGCCAATTCCTTTGAATTTCAAAATTCCCATACCCGTATAATCCCTAAAGTTTCGTTGCCGAATTCTATCAATGAACACTCGGCGCGATATTGCTTTTTCTCCATTCTTAGCCGCCCAGTTTATAAACGAATCATATAGGCTTTTGGCAGACACACTGACATTTTCATTTATATAGCAACACTCATCTATAAAAATTTGAACTGTGTCCTCGGCAGCCCGGTATTCTTTGCAAGCGTCAGCCACACATTGAGGCGGTTTTAACCCTTCCTCTTGCCAAACAGAAAAACCGTCAATCATCCATGCAAAAATTTGCGGCAACTCCTCTTGAAGCTTTTCTTTCAATTGTTTGTCTTCCCGGCCCTGGAATGATACTTCGAATGGTATCAATCTCAATCGGGACCAAATAGCGTTGGAGGTTTCTCTTATTACAGGCTTATTATTTGTAGTCATAACAATCTTGTGAGTTGGCTTAAAGTCGAAGTATTCAGCCCGTAAAAAACGTCCGGTTAGCATATCATCACCGGTTAAGGTTTTAATAACTGCTTCGTCAAGTCGTCGTCCTTCATTGGATTCCTGGGCAATAACCAACCTTTTACCTGCCATACGGGCAATATCATTAGGTATACTGCCGGCGTTTTTTGGCTCAAAACAGGCGAATGGTAACCCACATTGAAGATCACCCAATATTGCCTGTATTGTACCTAGAAATACGCCTTTACCGTTTCTTCCTCTTGAACCGTAAAAAATGTTTAAAATATGCTCGCTGGTATCTCCGGACAAACAAAGTCCTGCTAATTTCCACAGATAACGCATAAGGTCTAAATTATCGCCTGTGATTTCACAGAGAAACTGAACCCACCGTTTACAGTCGCAATTTGAGTCATATGGTTTATATTCGAATGGCAATAAATGTGTTAAGTTATGCGCCTTACTGTGTTTCAGCAATTTCCTAGTCTTAAGATCAATAGTTCCACTTAGGCAATTTATGTAGTATTTTTGCTGATCTAACTCATTGATGGAAATAGGCACACCTTCCAAGCTCTTTGCCAAATCACACATTGCATTAAGTCGTGACCGACTTTCCGACTCCTTTGCCCATTCAGCTTGCTCAAATGGATTATTGGAGTTTGCCGCATTGTAAAGTGAACGGACCGTTTTAGCAGCCAGTCGAACGATTTCCCCATCGGTATCACGGCGCCAGTGCTTGCCATTCCAGACAAGGAACAGTTTCAACTCAGGACAATATCTGATATTCCCGTTGTTTTGATGGATCATTCTCTCCGCATTACCTAAGTCAGTCAAATTGAAATCTTCAGAATCGGGACTTACTGCCGGCTTACCCCGAGGCTTAACAGTGGATTTTTTCTTGCGATTAACTGCTTCCTTGACTGCGGCCTTAATATCTTTTGCTTCAGTGTTAAGTGCTTCCGCTATCCGCTGCTCATACAAAATTCGCCGCGTTGTTGAAGCTTCCACCAAAGCAGGTAATACTTTGTATTCAAACACGTCCAGCCGATCAGCAGCAGATACCTGCTCTAGTTCATTAACCAAAATAGATAAGGCTATTTCTGGCTTTTCTTTTATAGCCTTTTTATCGGCTTCATTTAGAAAGAATTGCTTTTCTTCATCTGTTAATATAGAATCTGTATCAAATGGCAATTGGTGTCACCGTCCCTGCCGTCCTATGTGGGCGGCTTTTTGTTTTACTGTGCCAGAAACTGTTCAATGCTGCTCCCTGGTACAATCCACCGTTTAGCCCCCGCTTTAACTGCTCTCAACTGCCCAGTGCTAATTAATTTCATAACTGTACCGCGGGAAAGACCTAATATCCGGCAGGTATTTGCAATGTCATTGGATGCCTTCCAAGGCACTTCTTGGAAGGCTGCTTTTTCTTCAACATAGGGAATAAGCTGACCTAATTTGTTAACGGTGTAGCGTTGTTCCTTTCCAGTTTCATCTTTTAGGACAAATATCTGTTTTGCTGCATTTTTCATACGGTTGTTACTCCTTCTCAATTAATAATTAAAAGCCTACTAGACAACCACAAAATGGAATTCTGTGGTTAATCCAGTAGGCTAATACGCTCATACCTGGCTTTTTTACTTATTTAATTTTAACCCTACAACGTTTAAGTTTGCCACTTGGTGAAATAACATATATTGATTTTCGTTTTTTCTCTTTAATGCTATCTTTTTTTTGAGTCATAGGTACTAACAACATCTCCCTAACATTTCATTAGCTTTGCTATTGTTATTGATATCGCTATTTCTATTTCATTATAAACTATTAAAAATAAGCACTGAACTCAATGCCTATTCAATGTTATAAGTATATGTACCAGTATAATATGTCTTCTTGGGTGCAAATACTTGCTGAGGCACTTCTTTATTCTGAATTAAGAGTCTGGCTTTCAAGCGTTCAGCCTGCCATAACTTGCGAAATCCTGAATTTAATTCATCTTCAGCTTCAGAAAATAGAAAACTAAATTCGTATGCTTCGTTTGTTTCATAAGTTTTTGTAGAGTTGAATTCATATTTTAAACTACACCCATACTCATCTTCAAAAGGAGGCGCCGCTTCTCTTGCATCACTATCTAATGAATCAATCATAGCAACATACTCTTTTTCAGCATAAAAGAATTTGCGAAAATGCTTTATTGCTATTGGTGGAATACTAGGAGGCTTTCCCCCAAAGAATGTAACAGCGTATTTACCATGAATGAGACTCCAGGCAGCATATGCCTCCTCAATTGTCCATTCTGGATAATCTGTAAAACGTCCTTTTCTGCCTCCGCCGCCTCTTTGCGGGATTGGTATTAATTCTAATTCCTCATAATGCAACAATGTCCTTCTTGAAACATCTGCGCCGATTTTAGCTAATGCTTCACAAATTTCATCTGGTGTCATTTTACACCATCCTCTCGCTATCGCTATTTCTATTTCATTATTAATGATATATTATAACCGTTCGTTTGTCAATAATACTGCGCAATGTTGAATATGTATATTCTATATTTAATTCTTAATCATCAAATATAGTTTAAAATACTACTTTTAAAATCAACTGTCTCAAAAACTGTCCCAGATAGCAAAAATACTGCATTATCATAACAATGATAATGCAGTATTTACAGGGCTTTAAGGCGATTTATTACCTCATTTTGAAGGACAAGGGATAAATGTGTGTTGAAATATTTATTTATTAAAGAATTCAACAATTTTCCAGCGTACCTCAGGAACAGGCGCTGCGCTGCCTTGCTGTTGAACAGTTTCTTTTGCCGAGGACAGCGGGGCTAGAGCCTTGTTAGCACCATCAATAAAGCACAGTGGCGGAAATAATACACACCACCAGTTTTGACCTGCCGCCTGCCCTAAAAGAATACGAACAGCTTGATAATCGCCGGCAGGCAATACCAGATTGCCAT
>POVV01000790.1_pt1 | contig 16255 bp, 20 predicted proteins | sample 1560271 | NCBI WGS metagenome assembly POVV01 (sample SAMN08337232, study PRJNA429181) | Bioreactor metagenome, whole genome shotgun sequencing project. | biome: cows' rumen and soil; feature: anaerobic; isolation source: anaerobic chemostat enrichment culture, galacturonate as sole carbon... | reverse complement strand
AAAAATAAGACAACCAATGGTTGTCTTATTCCTCAGTCTCTGTACCCGGAAGCAGGCTGGCGATGGCCGGTAGGTCATCTAAGCTGTTCAGGCCAAAACATTGTAAGAACTCGTTAGTTGTGCCATATAAAATCGGACGTCCTACCGCTTCTTTGCGGCCTACTTCTTTAATGAGTGTACGGTCAAGCAGTGTGGCAATCACTCTGTCAGCTTTAACACCACGGATACTCTCAATTTCCTGTTTGGTCACAGGTTGTTTAAAGGCGACAATGGCGAGTGTTTCCAGGGCGGCAGCCGACAATTTGCTATCCTGCAGTTCGGCCAGTTTGCTGACAATATCAACAAGCGAGGGTTTTGTACATAGTTGATACCCACCTGCCACTTCCACAATGGTAAGACCACGCTGCTCACTCACCATGATGCCTGTCATTTCGACGATCAACGCATGCACATGGTCAACGTGAATATCTAATATTTGAGCTATTTTTGCCGCAGGCAGCGGCTGTCCGCTAGCAAATAGCAACGCTTCAATTGCTCCTTGCAAATGCTGATAAAACATCCTCCGGTCACTCCTTCAAACTAAGGCAAATCGGTGCAAACTGCTTTTCCTGGTGAATCATGATTTGCTTTAATCTAATTAGCTCCAATAACGCTAAAAAAGCGGTAATAAACTCCGAACGGGAACCTGTCCTAATCATGAGTTTGTGAAATTCCAGCTTCCCGTTGTTACTTCTCAACAACGTCATAATATCGTGCATTTTATCCTTAACACTTATCTCTTCCGGGGCAATAACGGCAAAGTCTGGAATCACACTTTCCCAGAGCGCGGCAAAAGCTTTTAGTAAATCGTCAAGTGAAAGCCCTTCAGGCAGTGGAAACTGCTTGGCAAACTCCTGCGGCGATCTAATAAAATATTTATCCCGCTCACTGCCCAGTTGGTTGAGGAACTGGGCTACTTGCTTATATTTACGATATTCAATCAGCCGGTCAACCAGTTCTTGGCGCGGATCAATAAGCTCATCGGCTGCTTCGGCAATAACCGGACGCGGCAATAACATGCGCGATTTTATTTGTAACAGAGTAGCCGCCATAACGAGAAATTCACTGGCTACTTCAATATCGAACTCTTCCATAGCCTTAAGATAGTACAGATATTGCTCGGTTATCTCAGCGATGGGAATATTATAGATATCTATCTGACTTTTTTCAATTAGATGCATTAGTAAGGCTAATGGTCCCTCAAAAGCTTCTAGCTTGATAGTATAGCCTGACATAGTTTAACTAGCCCAAGTTCATGACTGACCGGACTTCTTCCATGGTTGCTGCTGCTACTTTTCTCGCACGTTCGGCACCGTAAGCTAATATTTCCCTGATTTTTTCAGGCTTGGCCGCCAGCTCTTTGCGGCGGCTATGGACATCGACCAATGTGGTAACCATCTTTTCAGCCAGCCGTTTTTTACATTCTACACAGCCAATACTGGCATTCCGGCAATGACCGGCAATTTCGCTTTGTTCCTGCTGTGAACTAAAGATTTTGTGAAAGGTATAGACTGTACAAACTTCCGGATCACCCGCATCGGTTTTCTTAACCCGCTTGGGATCAGTAATCATCAGCCTTACCCGCGCCTGCAACTCCTCCGGCTCAGCCGCATACGGAATCTCATTGCCATAGGATTTGCTCATCTTGCGCCCATCGATGCCTGGCAACAGGGGGCTTAAAATAGCCTGAGGCTCAGGAAATATCGGCTTGTACAAATTTGCAAAACGACGAACAATTTCTCTTGTCAGTTCAAGATGCGGTATCTGGTCTTCAGCTACCGGCACGACATCAGCTTTATACAAAATAATGTCGGCCGTCATCAATTCCGGATATCCCAAAAATCCGTAAGTATTAATCTCTTTACCCATTTCACCTAATTGCTGCAATTTATCTTTATAGGTAGGGACACGTTCCAGCCAGGACAGCGGTGTCATCATTGACAGCAGCAAATGTAGTTCAGCATGTTCCTTTACATGCGACTGGACAAACACAATACTCTTCTCCGGATCCAGACCGGCACTCAGCCAGTCCAGCGCTATATTTTCAATACGCTCAGGCAGTTTGCCGGTATCTTCGTACGAAGACGTAAGCGCATGCCAATCTACTATCGAATATATGCAATCATATTCTTCCTGCAGTTTGATCCAGTTGCTAAGCACCTGATAATTCCCCATATGGAAATTCCCCGACGGCTGCATGCCGCTAAAAATACGTTTTTTAGTCAAAATATATCTCCTCCTGTTATAAAACTGTCATTACTATTAAATTAATAATATAGGATAAACCAATTCTCAGCGGATAGATAATGCTGCCAATAACACCGGTAAAGACAAGTGCTATTAATATAAAGGAGCCGTATTGCTCCATTCTATCAAATATCTCTCCCTGACGGGCTGGCAGTATACTTGCCAGTATCTTTGAACCGTCAAGCGGCGGTATGGGTATCAAATTAAATACGGCTAAAATTATGTTATAGCTGTACAGCAGCCACAAAACTTTTACCCAATCCCCGTGTAACAACTGCAACTTACCCAAAATGGCTATGGCAAAGGCGGTTAAGAGCGCCAGCAGCATATTAGACACAGGCCCTGCCAGCGATACGAGTAACATTCCCTTGCGGTAATCCGTAAAATTGCCGGGATTAATAGGAACAGGCTTCGCCCAGCCAAACTGAGCCAGCCACAACATTAAGAGTCCAATGGGATCAAGATGTGATACAGGATTAAGTGTTAACCGCCCCATAAACCGCGGAGTCGGATCACCTAACGTAACTGCAACCCTGGCATGGGCATATTCATGTACCGTGAGGGCAATTAATAATGCCGGGATTCTGAATATCATATCGGCGTCAAAACCAAACAAATGGAGTCCTCCTTATTACTTTCACTCGACGTACTACTAAATTATACTAAAAAAGCAAGCAAAAGCAAAATAAAATAGCGGATTATTTCTATACTATCTACAATGCGTTACAGTTTTGCAGCGACTGGTGTGTTGGCAAAAGCACAAGTCAAGCGCCAGCGGTGGAGCGTTGTCAATACACCAGCCGTCTGCGACTGCAAATTCTTTACTGCTGAATATATAAAATTAGCAAAACCTGCTCAAAATAAACATATCCGGGTAAACTGCTGTTCTTTACCTTAAAATGAAAGGAGGCATCTACTTATTATGCGGGTACTGTCACTGATAAACATTGCGGTATTTACTTTGATTTTGCTGTTACTGGCCGGTTGCGGCTTAGCAGGGCCTGCGCCTAAACCGGAAATAGGTCCTGCCGGCAAACCGGTTGAATCAAAGCCCAACCCGCCGGTTTGGGAAAGATTTATTTCAGCACCTGCCGAGCTCTATGATCTGGAAGCCACCGCCGGAGTTGTATTTGAAGGCATTAACAAAGAAGACTGGTCCCAGGCGCAGGCCGGGCTTGCCAATCTGCAAACCAAGTGGCAGCAAGGCAAAGCCGCCGTCGGCGATAAAAAAGGCGTAAAGGAAGCCGATGAAGCTATGGGAAAACTAATTGCAGCCATCAATTCCGAAAAAATAACCGAATCTCATGAAAGCCTGCTTGCCTTCATGGGTAGCATCAGCGATATCGGCAAGTCCTATAAACTATCACCTGTTGCCGATATTATTGCTGTCAGTAATGGGATACGCAATGTCAGTTTTTATGTAGAAAATAAAGATTGGGAAAAAGCTGTCATCAAAGCAAAAGAATTACAGGGAACCTGGGAAAAAGTAAAGCCTGGCATGGAGCAGGTTGGGATTTTAGGTGAGATAACCAAAACCCATTCAACGGTAAATCAGTTGAAAGATTCCGTTAATGCTGAAAATAAAGGCGCGTTTAAAGAGCAACTGGCCAACATCAATGAAAGCATGGGATATATACGTGAATTTTTTCGTGGAAAATAGCCTCCAGCAACAATGCCGCCCGGAAACTACGGGCGGCATTGTTTGTCTTACTTTTTATCTTGGTCACTACTGTCTTTAGTATTGTCTTGCACGCCGGTACTTTCAAGCCGGTCTGCATCCTGAGGTTTTAGGACGGCAGGACGCAATATTTTATTAGGTATAGGCAACCGGAATAATACGTCTTTCATTGCACTAAAATTAAAGGGAATTGCCGGCCATAGATAAGGAATACCAAAAGATGATGTTGTCAGCATCAATAAAAATACGGCTCCTACTCCCACAATAAAGCCTGGCAATTGGAAGAACATGACCAAAATAATAATCAAGGCCCGAAAAAGACGGGTAGCCATAGCAAACTCCATACTGGGAGTGGCAAATGCTCCGACAGCGGCTACTGCCGTATAAAAGATTGTCTCATTGCCGAACAGTCCTACCTTGGTGGCAATATCGCCCAGCATAAACGCTCCAATAAAACCTAAAGCCGTTGATTGCGCGGTAGGAACATGTACGGTTGCCATTCTGACCAATTCGACCCCAAACTCGGCCAATATAAACTGAATTCCAATAGGAATGATGCCTGACTCCTGCGGACCCAGAAAAGCCAGAGATTCAGGCAAAATCTGTCTGTTTAGCACCACAGCCAGCCATAACGGCGGCAGAAGCAAAGATAATAAAACCCCTGCCAAGCGAATCAGCCGCAGGTAAGAGCCAACTACTACATTTTGCCGGTATTCCTCCACATGCTGCACATGATGCCAAAAGGTTGTCGGCAAAATCATAATATTAGGCGAAGTGTCAACAACTAAACATACATGCCCCTCAAGCAGATGAACGGCAGCGACATCCGGCCGTTCGGTATACCGCACTTTCGGCAGCGGATTCCACTTGCTGCCGGCAACAACATATTCTTCTATAGCCTTTTCCGCCATCGGTACGCCGTCAATATTAATATTATTTAACCGCTCCTTGACGGTCTCAACCAGTTCCTGGTTGGTAATATCTTTAATATAAGCGACCGCAACATCACACTGTGACCGTGTGCCTACCTTGACAATTTCAAATCTGAGATTGGGGTCACGCAACCGCCGCCGGATCAGCGCCGTATTAAAAACAATGGTTTCAACAAAAGAGTCCCGCGAGCCTCTTGTTACCTTTTCGATATTTGATTCGGCAGGAGCCCGAACCGGATAGGCGCGTGCATCAATGACCATGACTTGCCCTTCGCCTTCCACAAAGAAGAGCAGTTCACCTGACAGCAGGCTGGTAATAGCATCATTCATGTTTTCAACCAATTTGACCTGGGAATGAATGGCCCGCGAATAAAACAGTTTCTGGAAGGTATTGACGGTTAATTCCTCTTGCTTATAAGCGGTTAATTCTTCAAACACATTTGATAAAACCACGTCATTGGTCATGCCATTTATCGAAAATGAAGCTGCCCGTTTTTTCCCTGCCCGATATTCGCGAAAGATAATATCAAAGGTTTCGCCCACTCCCAGGCGGTCTTTTACATAATTTATATTACTGTCAAGATCTTTAGCAATTTTCTGTTCATCTGACATAATCAATGCCACTCCGTTCTAATATCTCTTCAATTGCTTTACGGGTTATTGGAGCTCCCCGGCTCAAGTCATCATGCTTATCCATTTTCCCAATATCGCCTACGCCAATAATAACAGGCACCTCAACATCATTTAACACATCAACAGTATCACCGGTAATCACCGGCTCACAGTCGCAAGCATCCTTTTTTTTGATTTCCCCTTTTTTATCAACCGATGAGTCAATCACATGGCCCTGGCAATCAATACAGGCATCGGCATGAACCCCATGAATACAGTGGGTATTGGAGGCTACAGCCACCGCACCTAATACTTCAATATCAGGATGATTGGCTACGTACTCCAGCGCCCGTTCTCCCTCGGCTTTTTCCTCACGTCCTTTATCATCAAACATAACAAGTACCGGATCACGGGGAACGGTTTTCAGAAGTTCAACAATTTTTTTGCCACCGATAGGTGTCGGGTTGCCCCCTGATGCCGAAATACAGCGTAAACCCAAGGAAGAACCAATATTTTCAACTGCCTGCTGAGCTACTTTATCACCATCTGTAACGAGAATCACCCGTATTTTTTTATTGAGTGCCGTAACTTTTTCCAACTCCATCACCTCATTGCTACTGGCTATTTTCTTCGCCTAGTAAATTACTGATTTTATTAGCAATTTTTTCGCTTTCACTAATTACCTGTTTGAGCTTTTTTAAACTTGCTTCCAGTTCATTGGAAAGCTCATATTGTGCCTGAGCCAATACTTGTGCGGCAGTCTGCACGGCAATAGGCTTGTTAGAACTGTTATTCCCGTCATTTCCCTGTTCTTTACTCTGGTTCTGGCTTTGCCTTGCCTGCTGCGCCCCTTGCTCTCCGCCGGTGGCTGCCGGATTATTTTGCTGACCGGCATTAGCCAGCAGCATGCTGAACAATTGCCGTAATTCCGGCGCCACTTCCGCTTGAGAGTTTGCAGCCTGCTGTCCTGCCTGGGGTGACTGCGGCTGCGGCATTGGTTGATTTATCCCGGGTTGTTGTTCTTGTTGGGTTGGAGAGTAGCCGCCACCACTATGACTGTTTCCGTTAAGGGCCCCCTGCAAGTTCTCCAGTTGCCCGTTAATCCTATGTAACAGGTCGACAACTTCTTGCGAATTATCCAGCTTGGCTTGCGTTTGCAAGAAACCTTTAGCCATATCGGCAATTACTGTTCCTTCACCTGTCTGTGAACTTTCCAGACTTGAATTTTGTCCTTGCCTGGGTTTAATGTAACTTGATACCTTACTCGAAATTCGTTTCGGCACACTAATCCCCCCATATGTTACTCAAAAAACTGACTGGCTTATAGAGTTACCCTTTCGGATTAAAAACAATGGCTATAAGTAAACCAAAAATAACCGCTGCTGTTATCCCACTTGCAGTTGCTTTAACGGCCCCGCTGAAAATACCCCAAAAACCGATTTTATCCACTTCTTCCAGAGTACCTGAGACCAGCGCATGACCGAAACCCGGTAAGGGAACGGTTGCTCCCGCACCGCCCAGCTCCACTAACGGCTGATATAGCCCTATTCCGCTTAAAAGGCCGCCTAATACTACAAACAGCACTAACACATGGGCTGGTGTAAGCGGAGTAAGCTCCATAAGCAGTTGCCCGATTACACAGATCAAGCCCCCAATAACAAAAGCCATTACATATGCCTGCAAATGGGTTGCCTCCTTTATATTTCCACTGCTACAGCATGCGCAATACAGGGGATTGATTCTTTTTGCTGATACGAGGTCGTACTATGCAAACTGCCTGTACCTACCAGTAATATTTTGTGCAGTTTCTGACGCATGAGCAAACGGTAAATATAGCCGGTAAATACGATTGCCGAACTGGCGCAGCCACTGGCACCGGCATGGGCGTCCTGTTCCTCTTTAAAAATCATACAACCGCAGTCCTCATAATTTGTTGATAAATCAATTCCTTTCTCCTTAAATAACTCAATGACCAATGCTTTGCCAACACTTCCCAGGTCACCGGTATAAATCATGTCATAATAATCCGGCGAACGCCCGGTATCGTTAAAGTGAGACCACAAGGTATCGGCAGCCGCCGGCGCCATAGCCGGCCCCATGGCGTTAGGATCTTTCAAGCCGATATCTACTACTTTTCCCACCGTTGCGGCCGTAATCCGCGGACCCTTGCCAGCGGCTGAAATGACCACCGCACCGGCTCCGGTTACTGTCCACTGCGAAACAAGCGGCCGCTGTACGCCGAGTTCGGTAGGAAACCTGTACTGGCGTTCAGCCGTGTCATGATGACTGGAAACACTGGCAACAACTTTATTGGCAAAACCGCCATCAAGCAAGGTCGAGCCAACCAGCATACTTTCAGCTAATGTGGAGCAAGCACCATACATACCCAAAAATGGGCGGCCAATATTTCTTAGCGCAAAATGAGTACTCATTAGTTGATTAAGCAGGTCACCTGCCAATACATAGTCAACATCAGTAAGCACACTGTTATCCTTTGCTACCGCGGCCCGTATTGCCCATTCCATCATGCAGGATTCACATTGCTCCCAACTATCGTTGTTGTCAAGATTATCCTCTAGTATCCGGTCATAAAACTCGGTTAATATCCCATCGCCTTCCATCGGGCCGACAACATTGGCGGTACTTGTTATAACCGGAGGAACGGCAAAAACAATACTCTGCTGACCTCGCTTTTTGTGCATGCTGTCCACCTTTCTTACAGTCTTAGCCAATAAATAAACCCAATGATTACTGCTGTCGAAATGCCATAAACCAATACCGGCCCGGCAATTACAAACATTTTTGCACCGATACCAAAGACATAACCTTCCCGCTTAAACTCCATAGCCGGCGAAACTATGGCATTGGCAAAACCGGTTATCGGCACAACCGACCCGGCACCGGCTATTCGTCCAAGTTCATCATACAGCCCTAAGCCTGTGAATAAAGCGCTTAGAAAAATTAGCACAATAGAAGTCGGCCCGGCAGCTTCCTTTTTGCTAAATCCCAAACTCATAAAATACTCCAGAAAAAATTGTCCAAGCACACAGATCAAGCCACCAACAATAAAGGCCCATACCACATTTTTTACTATAGGAGGTTTAGGTTTAAGCTGATTAAACTTTTCCTGGTACCGTTCCTGTTCAGCCTGACTGGCTTTGCTGTTAAACACTTGCGCACCTCCATTATCAGTTTGGTACTGATAAAGCAGACTTAGCTTCAGGTGGGGTTTTAACCCCATATCTGAAGGTTAGTCGCCTAACTTCCAGGGAAGCCCCTAAACTCCCGCTGGGAGTCTTAGCGTGGGTTAGCCATCGGATAAAGCAGCTATTGCTAAAAACCAGTGTAAGTTCGCTTATATTTTGACCATAGCTAAACTGATTAATTCATATAACAACAAAGAGTGCCTGCGGCACTCTTTACGCTAATTATATTTAATTAGTGATTAACCTTGAAGGCTACCTTTACATCGGCTTTGTATTCCCCTATGTGGCCGTTATCTACGCTTGCCGTAAAATTTGTTACTTCGACGCCAAGAATGGAATCAACAGTCTTTGCCGCTTCCAAAACAGCATTATCTACCGCATCAGTCCAGTTGTGGCGGGAAGTTCCCACGAGTTCGATAACTTTTACAACCATATTACTACCCCCTGTAAAAATTATGTTTGGTGACAATTATAGTCTGTACATTATTCTGATTGTTATGCCACAAAAAAACTTGTCTGGCTCTCATTGGAGGTTTCGGAGTCATATCTGTAGTAAAATACAGCCAGGCAGCCGCGCTCCCGGCCATAAGCAGCGACACCAAAAACAGAAAAATAAAGCCTTTGAACTTTGATTTATTAACTACACTATCCATTGCAATCACCTCTTATTTTTATTATGTCCTAAAATCAGTTTACTACTATGGTATGAAAAAATAAGAAAAATCCTGGCACGCTCCATATAATCGTCAACATTACCGAGGCGCGAGTGGCCGTTATACATAAGCGGAGCAGCGTTGTATGACGGCAACCCGTGCCGGGTCTGGTGCTGGCACGCAAAATGTATACATGCTGTTAGACTAAAAAAACAGACCTCATTTGCTAAGAGGTCTGTAATAGTTCTCTGATTATCTTGAGCGCATGTTTTTCAATACGTGATACCTGCACCTGGGATAACCCAATAATTACCGCAATTTCAGCCTGTGTTTTATCGGCAAAGAAACGTAAATAAATAACGGTACGTTCTTTCACAGGCAGCCGTGCCAACACTTCTTTTAACGCCAGTTTATCGAAATACGCACTGTCCTGGCCCTCCGGCAGCATGATTTGGTCTAAAAGATGGATGGTATCGCCGCCATCACTGCCTGGAAACGCCTGCTCATATAATGAGACTTGCGGCTGAACAGCTTCGAGCGCGGAAACGATTTCTTGCGGTGCCAGCGATAATTCTTTGGCAATTTCGGTAATTGTTGGTTCTCGGCCCAAAGAACCTTGAAGCTTTTCCTGGGTTTTGTGAACACGATAGGCAAGCTCCTTTAGCGGGCGGCTGACTTTGACCGGATTATCATCTCTGATAAACCGGCGAATCTCACCAATAATCATAGGTACAGCATAGGTAGAGAATTTGACGCTAAAATTGAGGTCAAAGCGTTCAATGGCTTTCAACAGTCCAATACTGCCAATCTGAAATAAATCATCCCACTCATAGCCGCGGTTAGTAAAACGGTGGACAATGCTTCGGACTAAATTCAGGTTGTTTTCAAGAATACGCTCTTTAGCTTCTTCCCGTACGGCAGGGTCAGTCGATTGGGCCTTACAAAGCAATTCTTTAAATTCCTCATCTTTGAGCATGGTTTTCACCTAGTGCTCTACGCAGGGCACAAGCATTTTTACCATTCTTACCGTCGTCCCCTGCCCCAGTTCGGAAATAACTTCAAGTTCATCCATGAAAGAATCCATAAAAACAAATCCTAATCCCATACGTTCAGGATCACTGGAAAACGAAGGCTGGCGTGCCTCTTTGATGTCGGCAATGCCTCGCCCGTAATCAATAACAGTAAATTCAAGCTTGTCCTGAAATAGGTTCATAATTAATTCAATATAGTTTTGTTTATCATTACAATCACCATAACCGTGAATTACAGAATTAGATACGGCTTCCGAAACGGCAACTTTAATTTCATCAATTTCTGTGAGCGTCAAATCCAGTTGTGCGGCAAAAGCCGCCGCTGCCGTCCTGGCAAAACCGACATTTTCATCAACACTTAACATCGAGAGTTTTATTTGATTTTTTATTTGCGTTCCCATTGGCACAGCCTCCTTATAGTAGTTCTAACGCTTGGTCTTCAGATTGATAAATGTTTAAAATTTTCATTAACCCGGCCAATTCAAATATCCGCTGTACCTGCGGTGCAAGGTGAACTACGAGGATTTTACCGCCAAGCGGGGCAATATGCCGGTACCGCCCGAGAATAACACCTAGCCCGGAGCTGTCAATGAAGCTAACTCCCTGCATATTCAGTAAAATGTGTTTGGCTCCGCTCGCCTCCAGTGCCTCATCAACGACAGCACGGAATTCATTAGCTCCGCAAACATCCAGTTCACCTGTAAGCCTTACTACCAAAACACCCTGCTTCATAACTGTAACAAGCTTCAACAATATAACCTCCCAAGTTAACGTCTCTACAATGGGGAATTCGGTAAAAGGAAATTTTTTCCTGCTATGGTTATGTAAAAAAATAAAAAACTGCAGAATATTCCGCAGTTTTTTATCCTAAACAGAAAGTATAACTTTCTTAAATACTCATTATCGATCTGTTTTTAATTTGAAATGCTGAACAAATTTGTTATCATATTTTGAAAAATTCTTATCAACCCGGCTTTGGGTACCGCTTTTTCAGCAATTAAATCCACTTTACCCATTTCCTTGCCATCTTTAATAACAATAAGCTCGCCACATTTTTGCCCTTCTTCTATCGGGGCATTAACACTGGAATCTGCCACGATCTTCTTTTGCAAATTCTTGTTTTGTCCTTTGCCGACAATTAAATTTAAATCTTGAGCGGCCACCAGTTGAATCTCTTTCTCTATGCCTTTATTGACTTTCAGCCGTTCAACCACAGTGCCTTGAGTGACAATGGGTACAGCCGTATAATTTGCAAAGCCCCAATCAAGCAGTTTCATGCTTTCTCTTAAGTGAGAACGTGGTTCAGGGGTGGCGAACACTGCTGAAATAAGACGAAGACCATCCCGTTTGGCGGTACCGACAAAACAATATTTTGCCTCTTCTGTCCAACCGGTTTTCAACCCGTCACCGCCCTTATACCACCACAATAGCTTGTTAGTATTAACAAGCCAGTTTTTCCCATCCCGCAACCAGGCTTCTTTAATCCCGCACATCTCCATATACAGTGGGTGGGTGGTGGCTTCTTTGGCAATTAATGCAGCATCATAAGCACTCATGTAATGGTCAGTTGTTGGTAACCCATTTACATTGTTAAAATGAGTGTCTGCCAGACCTAATGCTTCGGCCCGCTTATTCATAGCTTCAACAGCAGCCGCTTCACTGCCGTAAATGTGTTCCATAAGTGCTACGGCAGCATCATTCGCACTGACGACCGCCACGGCAGTCAATATCTCCTTGACAGACATTTTCTCGCCTGGTTCCAGCCAGATCTGTGATCCACCCTGACGCCAGGCAGTTTCACTTGTAAATATTTCGTCAGTAAGTTGAATGCGGCCCTGTTCCACAGCTTCGACTGCCAGCAGCAAGGTCATAATTTTGGTTACACTGGCAGGCGGCAAGCGTTTGTGTGAATCTTTTTCAAAAAGTATAGTACCATTTTCGTCCATAAGCACAGCAGATACAGCACTAGTTTGCAGTTGCACAGCTGACTGCGGGTTTGCCGGAGCGCCAAAAGCAGTACCACCGGCCAAAAGCAAAAACAGTAACGTTACCAGCACAGTTTTTCGGATCAATCATAACACTCCTTTCTTTTGAATTATGGTATCCCATATTGGAGAAGCTTAAACAAGAAATAAGACAAAAAAAATCGACTGGTATTATTCCAGTCGATCATGAAAGCCGTTTTTATCAACCAAGCCTATTATCAAAGGCGGAATGACGGTAGGCTGCTCTTTAATTTCAATGGCCTGCTGTAAAATTTCGTCCGCCTGTTCAAGCTTTGATTTATCATTTGTGTATATTATTGCCAACGGCTGCCCGCAGCTCACATACTGTCCCAGCCGGCACTGCATCTGTATCCCGGCGGCTACATCGATTGTCTGTCCCTTATACTCCCGGCCTGCCCCCAAACGCATAGCGGCATAACCAATTTGAGCAGCGTTGACAGCGGTAATATATCCCTGACAAGGGGCCGTAACTTTCTGAACAAAGCCGGCCTGCGGCAGCTTACCGGTATCTTGCAAAATAGCGGAATCACCCTGTTGGGCAGTAATAAACTCGCCAAATTTGGCTAACGCCTGTCTGTTGTCGATAAGGTTTGTGAGGAACCTGCGCCCGTCTGCCGGTGTTTTTGCTTGACCGCCTAACACCAGCATCTGCGAACCCAGTTCCAGGCAAACCTCCTTGAGCGCGGCTGTACCCCGGCCTGATAGCAGTTCGATGGCTTCCTTAACTTCCAGGCTATTGCCGATAGCCATACCCAACGGCTGATCCATATTGGTTAGTATGGCAACCGTTTCCCGGCCAACAAGCCGGCCGATATTTACCATAGCTTCAGCCAGGGTAACAGCATCGGCCCTGGATTTCATAAAAGCACCGTTGCCAACCTTTACATCCAGAACAATTTTATCTGCCCCTGAAGCAATCTTCTTACTCATAATGGATGAGGCGATAAGCGGTATACTTTCGACCGTAGCCGTGACATCTCTAAGAGAATATAACTTGCCGTCGGCCGGTGCAATAGCAGCCGATTGGCCGGTGACAGCAATCCCGTATTGCTGCAGATTAGCAATAAATTCCTGACGTTCCAGCGTAGCCTTAAAGCCTGGTATGGCTTCCAGCTTATCTATGGTACCGCCGGTAAACCCCAGTCCCCTGCCGGACATTTTGGCCACAGGCACTCCGGCGGCAGCCACTAGCGGTGCCAGCACCAGTGTGGTGGTATCGGCAACCCCGCCGGTACTGTGTTTGTCCACTTTTATTCCGGGCACCTGGCTTAGGTCCACCTGCTCACCGGAGTTAGCCATAGCCATAGTAAGGACTGCTGTCTCACGGTCTGTCATACCCCGGAAAAATACGGCCATAAGCCAGGCCGCCATTTGATAATCAGGTAGTTTATCATCGGTATAAGCCTGTATCAGCCAGGCAATTTCATTTTCTGATAATTCTTCACCATTACGCTTTTTGGTAATTATGTCAGCGGCATGCACTATTTTTCACCTCAAAAGGTCTTTTAAGAAGCTATGTCCATAGGCTAACGGCGCCAGAGAGAAATTCGCGGCCACAGTTGCCCCCACATCGGCAAAGGTAGAGCGTATCCCTAAATTGACTGGCTGCGGTATTGTTGCCAGTCTCTTATGATACGCCAACAGCGGTACATACTCTCTGGTATGATCTGTTCCCGCTACAGTAGGATCACAGCCATGATCAGCGGTAATAATCAGCAGATCCTCTTCTGTCATCCTGGACACAAAGCCGGCAAGAGCTGTATCAAATTCTTCCAAAGCCTGCCCATAACCTGCCGCATCGTTGCGGTGTCCGTAAATGCTGTCAAAATCAACAAGATTGGCCATAATTAATCCGCTTGGCAAACTTTTGCCTGCTAAATCGGTAAGCACTTCCATGGCATGACTGTTGGATTTTGTGGGATAAGATTCCGTCAGGCCCCGGTGGGCATAAATGTCGGCAATTTTACCAATACCAGTGACGGCAAAACCGCTCTCTTTAAGCAGGTCAAGCACTGTTGGCGCTGGCGGTTCCAGACTGTAATCATGGCGGTTAGCCGTACGGACAAAATTCCCCGGTTTACCGATAAACGGCCTGGCAATAATCCGGCCCACAGCATGGTCGCCAATGCAAACTTTGTCTCTCGCGATTTTGCATAACTCATATAAACGGGTCAGGGGAATAATTTCCTCATGAGCAGCAATTTGAAAAACACTGTCAGCAGACGTATATACGATCGGTCGGCCTGAACGCATGTGCTCTTCTCCCAGCTCGGCGATAATCTCGGTACCGGAAGCTGCTTTGTTGCCCAAAACCTCCAGCCCTGAGTGGAGCTTGAAGGTTTCAATAATTTCGGCCGGAAAACCGTTAGGATAGACAGGAAACGAAGTAAACAGCGGACAGCCTGCCAGTTCCCAATGACCGCTTGTCGTGTCTTTTCCTTTCGACAGTTCCGCCATTTTTCCAAAAGCAGCAATAGGGCGGGAAACTGCCGGGACACCGGCAATGGGCTCAATTAGGCCTAATCCCATGCTTGCCAGTACCGGCAAAGTAAGTCCGCCCTTAGTTTCAGCAATATGTACCAGCGTATTGGCTCCGGCATCACCGTATTCGTGGGCATCAGGCATAGCACCAATCCCTACGCTGTCAAGTACAATCACAAATATACGTCTAAACAAGTTGTATAGCTCCTCTGTGAAGTAGTGTATATAGTATTATGCACGCGGGTGAGTTTTATCATATACTTCTTTTAAACGGTTTTTGGTTACATGCGTATAGATTTGAGTTGTCGAAATATCGGCATGACCAAGCATTTCCTGAACCGAACGCAAATCTGCGCCATTTTCTAACAAATGTGTGGCAAAGGAATGTCTTAAGGTATGGGGAGTGATCTCTTTGGTAATATCTGCTTCTAATGCATATTTCTTGATAATCTTCCAAAAGCCCTGCCTGGTAAGACGATTACCATGATGGTTAACAAATAACGAAGCTTCTTCATAAGTACGCACCAGTTTCGGCCGACCTTTGCCGATGTATTCCTGCACACATCTGGCGGCAATAGAGCCAAGCGGCACAATGCGTTCTTTGGCACCTTTACCATAACACTTAATATAACCCATCTCCAGGTTAACATCAGATATGTTCAGACAGATAAGTTCAGAAACCCGGATACCTGTGGCATACAATAACTCCAGCATGGCTTTGTCCCGCAGACCGGTAGGTTGAAACGCATTAGGTTGTTTTAATAATTCTTCCACTTCAGTAATGCTAAGAATTTTGGGCAGTTTTTTCTCCAACTTGGGTGATTCCAGATTGACAGCAGGATCTTTTTCCAGATGACGCTCTCTGACCAGGTATTGATAAAAAGATTTTATGGCAGCAAGATTACGTGATATCGTGGAAACGGCGCGCCCCTTCATTTGGAGATTATTAAGATAACTTAGGATGGTGTCACGATTCGAATTCCGTAAAAAATCTAATTGACTATTTTGCAAAAACGTGTGAAACTGCCGTAAATCCCGCCCATAGGATTCTAGCGTATTTTGGGCTAACCCTCGCTCAACTGCAAGATAGTTAATAAATTCGTTAACATACGATTCCATTTTATTTTACCACCCTTTTTCCTTCCCAGATTATCGGCTGAATATTCACAGTATCTGGTCTATTTCTTTATTCAACATGAAGTTTACTTTTCCTTTATTTGTCTATCATGTTTTGTAAAGTTTTAGTGTTTTTTAGTGAGAAAATGCTAATCTATGTCATACTGTAAAGAGACAGCCGTCTTTGCTTCAGTCATAACCCGCAGCGGTTTTTCTAACAAGTGCTGGTCCCGTATTTTAAGACCGGGATTACT
>POVV01000789.1_pt1 | contig 16262 bp, 17 predicted proteins | sample 1560271 | NCBI WGS metagenome assembly POVV01 (sample SAMN08337232, study PRJNA429181) | Bioreactor metagenome, whole genome shotgun sequencing project. | biome: cows' rumen and soil; feature: anaerobic; isolation source: anaerobic chemostat enrichment culture, galacturonate as sole carbon... | reverse complement strand
TAGCAGCGTAATCTTTTTGATAGCCTGCGCGGCGTCCTGTTGGACGCTTGCTTTGCTATACCCTTTCTGAACCATCTGCGTTTCCCAGCTTTCCTCATTTTCAGGCTTGACTTTTAATAGTTAGTCTATCTATTGTTTATTGTGTTATTTCAAGCTTGCCTGGAAATTCTTAATCAATGCTTCCCATTGGGGAGTAGCTGCCGAAGGTTTCAACAGCTCCACATCACGGGGATTGGGTTCCGGAGGAACCGGAGTCGTCGCGTCAATAATCAGCTTGGAATGCATACCTGCCGGTATCGACGAAGGGTCAAGCGGCATACCGGGGCAATTTTCGATAATGGAAACATGATCCGCAGGCCTTACTCTGGTGGTTAATGCCCACATGACTTGTTCCAGGTTGAACGGGTCAACAAAGTCGTCAACGATCATAATGATCTTGGCATACGGCATGCCATGGGGAGTGGATAGCAGCCTGAACGCCACAGCCTTTGCAAAGCCGCCGAGCCGGGACTTAGTCGAAATGATCACACCCATGCCATGAGTATACATCGCGTTAACCGCTTCGATTTCCGGGAAAGACGCCTTCAGCTGTTTGTACAACGGCACACTGGTATTAAGAGCCATCAGATAGTCGATTTCTGTCCATGGCAGTCCCAGATAGAGGTTTTCAAAAATCGGGTTCGTTCTGTGAGTGATCTTTTCAATTACGATTTCAGCCTGCAGCCTCGCTCCGGAATAAGAACCGGGGAACTCGCCGAAAGGGCCTTCCACAGTACGTACCCGCGGAGAAATATAGCCTTCAAGGATGACTTCGGCATGAGCCGGTACGTATAAATAGGGGTATAGATCCGCTTTGGTTATTTCACAGGGAACGCCGTCCTGCAATGCCCCGACAAATTCATATTCATTTTGATCGTACATTACCGGAGTGCTGGCCATGAAAGTAACTAACGGATTATTGCCGAGAGCAATAGCGACCGGCAGCCGGGTATTCGTTTCTTCCGCTTTTCTTAACTGGATGCCAATGTCATGGAAAGGAAGCGCTTGGATACCAACCAGGTTTTTGTCCTTAATCTGGATCCGATACGTGCCGACATTCTGTTTGTTCATGTCTTCCGGGAATTCCGGATCAGCCGTAACGACGGAGGCTTTGGAAATGAAAAATCCGCCATCTTGCTCGTTAATTCTGTACAAAGGCAGTATGTCGAATAAATTGATGTCTTCGGTAATTTCATTCTGTTTGCAAAGAGCTTCCTCACGCGGCAGTTTTTTAGGAGCGACAGGGAACTTATCCCATCTGCGGTTCAATTCGTGGAACTGCTCTTTAACCGGCGTGTTTTTAGGCATCCCCATCATCAGCGCGTGATTTTCCCAGGAGCCATGAACACTCGTCACCACCGAATACTTGTACCCTGCAACTTTTTCGAACAGAATGGCAGGCGCGCTTTTAGAGTTTGCCGCAGCTCTGCCGGCTGCTCCTAAATGAGGCTCGGGCATCACTTCCTCTTTAACGCGGATTAATTGCCCTTCTGCTTCAAGAGTAGCCAGGAACTCCCTTAAATCTTTGTAGGTCTTTGCCATAGAAAATACCTCCTTCAAACATTTGGATTTTACCGACGCCATGGAGAGCTCACTAGTGTAGTGACACGCTCACTTTTAGCTAAAGAACGCAGGATGAATTTTCACTCTGCAAGGCGGAGGAATGAGGCGTAGCGGTGCCTACGCCGATTGACGACAACGCCGCAGATGGGAATTCAGACAAGTTATTTGGCAAAATGTGAACGTGCCACTGCACTATAGGCCTTGTACTTACACTGTCAGTGTATGGTCGGTAGAATCTTTTGTCCAATTCAAAAGAGGGATGAAATCATTCTATTTTCGCATTATTCAGAAAGTGAATCTTTATATGCCAAATCAGAATAGCGATCCCGGTATAGCCTGTATTGACCATTACCGGTGCTTCACCTATAATTTTAGATAGCAGTAAGAAAATGCGAAATATTTCAGAAATATACGATACAATCTTAAGCACATCTCAGGAATCGCCAAAGGCATCAACTCTGCCCCGGCTTGAAAATACGGAGCGGGGCAATGGAAGCGGAGTAACGAAAGCGGGAGGGCTTATGGATTTTAAACAAATCGAAGATTTTATCGCCATCATTAACTCAGGGAGTTTTTCCCGGGCGGCGGAAAATTTATATATGTCACAGCCCTCCCTTTCGAAACAAATCAAAGCATTAGAAGTTGAATTAGGTGTGGCTCTGTTTGACCGCAGAACAAAAGGCTGTTATCTTACTCCGGCAGGAGAATTATTTTTAGCTTTTGCGCAGCAGGTGCGCAAAGAGAGAGACGATTTTATTAACGCTCTGGGGGTATGCACGGAAAGCACCCTATCGACCATAAGACTGGGTGCACTGCCGATCGTATCTCTGACAACGTATAAAATTTCCTCATTGATCGCCAATTTCCAGGCGCAGAACTTTCACTGTACCGTCGAATACATTGAAAGTGACCAGCGGAATCTCTTAAGTATGCTCAAAGAAAATAAAATCGAATTTGCTATTGGCAGGACAGGAGACGACAATGATAAAAAGCTGGATGTCATCCCTTTATTTGTCGATGAAATTGTAGTTGTCGTCTATAAGGATCATCCCTTATCGGTTAAAAAGATGGTCGCTTTGGAAGAACTCGCTAAAGAAAGGTTTATCCTGCTTGGGCATCAATCCGCGCTCTTCAACCTCTGTATCAATGCGTTCAAGGCGGCTACTATCTCGCCAAAGATCATTCATACCAATACCAGGCATAAGATCGTGCAGGAAATGGTTTTAAAAAACCTGGGGATTACCTTACTGCCTAAAAATATGGTGGATAATCACCCGAAACTAAAAACAATTAAACTCAAAGAGCCTGTTTATAGCACAGTCTCCCTCGTCCGTTCGAAAAATAAAGTATATAGCCCGCCAAGCCTGCTTTTTTGGCAATACGTTAAAGACAATTACTCCCTAAGCCAATAGTGATTTATATACATCACTGAAGCTTGGCGGCGAAGCCTTCTCAACAAAAACACAGGGACAGCTAGCTTTATGACAAAATAAAGCGCTTCCCTGTGTTTTCTATTTGCCTATTTTCGCTTATACAAGACGGAAGTCCCTCTTAGCACGCAGCTTACCGGATTTGTCCCGCGCCGTTAATCAAATATTTGGTGCTGGTCAGCGCGTTGAGGCCCATCGGACCGCGGGCATGCAGCTTCTGGGTGCTGATGCCGATTTCGGCGCCAAAACCAAATTCAAAGCCATCGCTGAAGCGGGTTGACGCGTTCACATATACGCAGGCTGCGTCAACTTCACGCTGAAAACGCTGGGCGTTCATGAGGCTAGCGGTCACAATGGCTTCTGAGTGCTTGGTGCCATAACGGAAAATATGCTCCAGCGCCGCATCCAGCGTGTCAACCACTTTGACCGCCAGAATCATGTCATGAAATTCGGCCGCCCAGTCCTCCTCTGTCGCCGGTTTAACCGCAGAATGGTATTGCAGCGTTGCGGGACAGCCGCGCAGCTCTACTCCGGCCGCGGCATAGCGTTCCAGCATGGCCGGCAGAAAATCTGCGGCTGCGGCCGTGTGGACCAGCAGGGTTTCCATCGCATTGCAAACACCGGGACGGGATACCTTGGCGTTAAAGGCAATGTTGCTTGCCATCGCCAAATCGGCAGATTCATCGACAAAGGTATGGCAGACACCGATACCGGTTTCGATGATCGGTACAGTGGCATTCTCCACTACCGTCCGGATCAGGCCGGCGCCGCCGCGCGGAATGATCACATCAAGATATTCATTAAGCCGCAGCATCTCATTGACTGCCTGGCGATCTGTTGTTTCAATCAATTGGATCGAATGTTCAGGCGCGCCTGCCTGCTCAGCCGCATAAGCGATAACGCGGGCAATAATCAGATTGGAAGCAATCGCCTCAGAACCGCCGCGCAAAATGACCGCATTACCGGATTTCAGGCACAAACCGGCCGCGTCCACCGTCACATTCGGACGGGCTTCATAAATCATGCCGACCACGCCGAGCGGAACCCGAATCTGCCGGATATCCAGGCCATTAGGGCGTACCGCGCCGCCAAGGGTCTGACCGACCGGATCAGGCAGTTCGGCCAATTGCCGCAACCCCTCCGCCATCGCGCTGATCCGGACTTCGGTCAGCATGAGGCGGTCAATCAGCGCACCGGACAGCTTCTTCTGCCTGCCTTGCTCAATATCGATGGCATTGGCCTCCAGAATATCATGGCTGCGTTTTTCCAACGCATCAGCCATGGCTAACAGAACCTTATTTTTTACAGTTGTTGATAATACGGCAAGCTGACGGGCCGCCTGTCTGGCTTTTGCGCCCTTCTCCCGCAATTCCTCCAGATGCTCCATGCTCATCCTCCTCTCATTGTGTCTCAGCCGGCGACATACTTCAGTTTCCCGCCGGGCGAGACACCAGTATCACCAGGTTATCCCGGTGAATCAGTTCATCATATGGTTTAGCGCCCAGCAGGCCGGCAATGTCATGGGTATGCGAACCCATGATGGTCTGCGCATCCTGTGAGCAATAATTCGTGATGCCGCGGGCTATTTCCCTGCCCTCAGCGGTAAGTATCCGGATCGTGCTGCCCGCCGCAAAGTCTCCGTCGACAGAAGTCACTCCGGCTGACAGCAGGCTGGAGCCGCCTGTCAGCAGCGCCTGTTCACAGCCCTTATCGACAGTGACGGAGCCGCAGATGCGAGCGCCAAAGGCGAGCCAGCGCTTGCGGATATGCAGGCGGTTTTCCTTTGGCCAAAATACCGTGCCGACAGGCTGTCCGGCAACGATCTCACGGACAACGCCGTCTCGGCTGCCGGACGCGATGACCATAATGACACCGGAATTGACAGCAATTTTTGCAGCCTGTATTTTTGTATGCATACCGCCTGTGCCGCGGGCAGTACCGGCTCCGCCGGCAAGCGCTTCCACCTCGGCAGTGATATCACTGATCTCGGGGATGAGAGCCGCTTCGGGATTGGTTTGCGGATTGCCGGTATAAACCCCTTCAACATCAGACAGGATAATCAGCAAATCGGCTTCAATAATGCTGGCCACCATAGCGGACAGCGTATCATTGTCACCGATTTTCAATTCGTCCACAGCCACCGCGTCATTCTCATTGATAATGGGGATGACATGCATCGACAACAGAGTCAGCAAGGTATTGCGTGAATTGGCGTACCGCTTGCGATTGACCGAATCTTCCCGGGTTAGCAGGACTTGCGCGACAATCTGCCCGTATTCGCCAAATATCTTCTCATAGGTGTGCATCAGAATGCCCTGGCCGACAGCCGCCGCCGCCTGCTTGCCGGGAATGGTCTTGGGTTTTTCCGTCAAGCCCAGCCGGTCAACACCGACACCGACCGCGCCGGAGGTGACTAAAACGATCTCTTTTCCCTGGTTGGCTAAGTCAGCCAGCTCCCGGACCAGCTTTTCGATGCGCAAGAAGTTTAATTTACCCGTATCATGGGTCAATGTGCTGGTACCCACTTTAACAACAATGCGGCGCGCCTTTTCCAGGCTCTCTCTGGTCAGCATTGCAGTCCCCTCCCTCTGTGACGGTAGAAAAGCCGCCAAACGGTCTATAACCGATAGAAGCGCAGCCTATGGCAGCTCGATCTTCGGCTTTTCCGGATTGTGCCGGTATAGCAGCCCGTTTCTGCCGATTAACTGAACCAATTCCGCCTCCGCCTGAGCGGCCAGCTCACGAATGGCGTCCGCGGGTTCATCAGAGCTGTTTTGCAGCACCCGGACTTTGATTAATTCCCGTTTGATCAATGCGTCCCGGGCACTGTCCACGACTGTTGGCGTCACGCCGCCTTTACCGATTTGCACAATAGGGTCCATCGTGTTTCCCAATGATTTTAAATAACTCTTTTGTTTTGATGTCAGCATATTACCCTCACTTATGGCCGGAAAGTGAACTCCATGCCGCGAATGCGCACAGTGTCCCCTTCCTTAATTCCTCTTTCGCGCAGCGCGTCATCAATATTCAGGTTGCGCCAGATACGCTGGAAGCGGCGCACCCCTTCGTCATCGTCAAAATTCGTCATCGCCACTAACCGCTCCAGTGACTTGCTTTCCACCACATAGGCTCCGTCATCATCACGGCGAATAATGGCAGGCTCCTCTTCCTGAACCGCTTTATAGGTGCGCGATTCCTCAGTAACAGGCTGCGGGGCGGGGGCTGACGCCAACGCCTGGTAGGCTTGCCACATCAACTCGCGTACGCCTTCGCCGGTTGCCGCCGAAATCGGCATAACGGTGTGTCCCTGTTGTTCCATATATTCACGGATCCGCGCAAAGTTAGCTTGCGCCTCCGGGAGATCCATCTTATTGGCGGCAATGATCTGCGGCCGACCGGCCAGCTGCTCATTGTACAACCGCAGTTCCTCATTGATCTTGTGATAATCTTCGATCGGGTCACGCCCCTCCAAACCGGACGCGTCCAGCACATGGATAATAATCCGGGTGCGTTCGATGTGCCGCAAAAAGTCGTGGCCAAGACCCTTGCCTTCGTGGGCGCCCTCAATCAGGCCGGGAATATCGGCAAGCACAAAGCTTTTGCCTTCATCCAGGCTGACGACACCCAATACCGGCGTCAATGTGGTAAAATGATAGGCTGCAATATCCGGACGCGCCGCCGACACGCTGGACAACAGGCTGGATTTGCCGACACTGGGATAACCGACTAAGCCGATATCGGCTAATAGCTTCAATTCCAGCAGCAGGGATTTTTCTTCCCCCGGCTCGCCGCGTTCAGCAAAGGTCGGAGCCCTGTTTACACTATTGACAAAGCGGGCATTGCCACGCCCGCCGCGGCCGCCTCTGGCAATAACCGCCTGCTCACCGGGCTGGACTAAGTCTGCCAGCAATTCTCCGGTTGCTTCATCCCGCACCAGCGTACCGGGCGGCACGTTAATCACCAGGTCCTCAGCGCCGCGGCCGTGCATATTGCTGGTTTGGCCGGCATTACCTGCATCCGCTTTAAACTTGCGTTTATAACGAAAATCAATTAAGGTGTTCAGATTGCCGTCAACGGCAAGAATAATACTGCCGCCCCTGCCGCCGTCACCGCCGCTGGGGCCGCCTTTGGGCACATACTTTTCGCGGCGGAAGCTGGACATGCCATTACCACCGTCGCCTGCTTTTACTTGAATCTTTACTCTGTCAATAAACATCAGATACCCCTTGCGCCCCGGAAGGGCTGTATACTTTTCCCGTAGTATGCGCAGCATACCGGCACACTACTCTGCGGATTTCGTCTTTGTCGGCGGCTCATACAGAGCTGACAAATCGCCCGTCATCTCCGGGCTTTTGATCATGTCATCTATGTATCGCAGGGCTTTGTCGTTTTTCCCCAACTGAATCAACGCCTGAATCACTTGAATATGGTTGATAAAGTCGTGACGCTGCAGCCGCAGCAACTTCAGCATTTCCTCACGTTTTACCTGGTCGGGCATGCCGCTTTCCCCTCTCATCCGAATACTGTTTCATTCTGCGAAAAACTACAAAAATCCTGCGGCCGATAAAAAAACCCGCGGCTAAAAGCCGCAGGTTTTTCAGGCCGTCGATAAAGGCCAATCTGCGTTGTTAGCCCTGCGGGAGCGCGCTTGCCGTACCCTGCAAACGTACTGTCTGCGCGCGCTTCCTCGGGCTGCCTAGCATCTCGACCTTTCTCGACGGCCTATATTGTTGGATTCAATATATTATTGGGCTGCTGTCTCAACCGCATAGACGCTGATTTGTCTGTCATGGCGGCCTTTGCGCTCAAAGGAAACCTTGCCGGGAATTAAGGCAAACAAAGTATGATCTTTGCCAATGCCCACATTCAGACCGGGATAAAAGCGAGTGCCTCTCTGACGGACCAGAATACTGCCGGCAGTAACCACTTCACCAGCCTGACGTTTGACACCAAGGCGCTGCGATTCACTGTCACGTCCGTTACGTGAGCTGCCGACACCTTTTTTATGGGCAAAGCGTTGCAGGTCAAATGTAAAATTGAACATTGCGTTCACCTCCTATATTCAACAATCCGTACATAATCCGGTTCTAATTTAACAATTTCCCGCAGACCCAGCAGCATAGTTTCCAGTATAGCGCTGGTCTGAGCATCAGGAAGATTGCAGAGTTCCATCGATAACAAGCCATCTGCGGCCTGCCAGCGAATTGTCCGGTTCAAATGCTGGGTCAGTCCAAGCAGCGCCGACTGGGTCAGAGCCGAAACAGCGGCACAGATAATATCTTTGCCGTGTGGCGCGGCACCGGCATGCCCGCTCACTTGAAAGTGGACAATATGCTTCCCGCTGTCGCGGGTAATTTCTACCGTAATCATCGCTTATGCTTCGATCTTCTCGATAGTCACTTTCGTGAACGGTTGACGATGGCCTTGGCGTTTACGATAATTCGATTTGGACTTATACTTGAAAATGCGGATTTTTTTGCCTTTGCCGTGTTCAACAACCGTGCCGGTTACTTTTGCACCAGCTACGACAGGTTGACCGACTTTTACCGAACCGTCTTGAACAACAGTCAGTACTTCCTCAAAGGCAACAGTCTCGCCAGCTTGGGCTTCAAGTTTCTCGATAACGATAACGTCACCTTCACTGACACGGTACTGTTTTCCGCCTGTTTGAATAATTGCGTACATGATTAGATACACCTCCTTAATAGAGTCTCGCCGAATTCGGTACCGCAATCAGCTTTTCAACCAATCGACGGATTTTAGCAACCTCTTCGAGCGGCTAGGTAGATATTGATCTACATCATAGAATGATAGCATATTCGCTTGCCTCTGTCAATTTGAACATAAATTATTTCCAGGGCAATCGGTTGCGGGAAACGAGCCGCAGAGTACGCGGAGTACCCAGAGGGTACGGAGAAGTTATTGAACCGCTAAAACGCCATGCGCGCTGTGCGCGCCGCCAAAGGGTACAATGCGCATGATATGCGCATGAATATTCTGGAATAATAAGAATCCCGTGCAATCTTGTGCGCATACTATGCGCACCGTTTCCCTTTGGCGCAGGCGCGCAGCACCCTTGGCGTTTTTGCGGTTTAAAACCGTACCCTCTGTTCCCTGACATTATTCCTGATTGGCAAGGATGGAATACGTTTCCGGATGCAACGCCGGCGCTGACTCCACTTTTACCGCAATCGCCAGCTCGTTCTGCAGCCGCTTCAGCTCGGCCGGATTAGCCAAACATTCGGCGACTAACGGATGGGCTTGCACCAGATAACTGCGGACAGAGCCGGACGTTGCGGCCAGGCGGCGAAGCTGCCGTCTGATATGAATCGATACGGTCGGCGGCGACAAGACGCGGCCTCTGCCTTCACAGCAGGGGCAGGGCGCATACAGCATGGCGTCCAGATTCTGGCGCGATTTTTTGCGGGTCATTTCGACTAATCCCAAACCGGTAATACCGACGACATTACTCTTGGTGCGGTCTTTTTTCAACCCTTCCTCCAGCGCCGCCAGTACCGCCTGCTTATGCTCTTCTGTATTCATATCAATAAAATCAATAATAATGATCCCGCCGATATCCCGCAGGCGCAGTTGCCGGACAATCTCACCGGCAGCCTCCAGATTGGTCTGGAACACCGTATCCTCCAGATTGGTCCGCCCGACAAACTTGCCGGTATTTACATCAACAACAGTCAGAGCCTCTGTCCGGTCAAAGATCAGATAACCGCCGCATTCCAGCCAAACCTGCCGTTTTTGCAGTTGAGCGTACTGCTCTTCCAACTGGTAATGGCTAAACAGGTCATTGCCTGCATAGTAGGATACCCGTGACGCCAGCTCCGGCGAATGATGGGTCAGAAGTTCAACGACCCGCTGGTAAGCCTCCCGGTTGTCAATCACCAGTTCTTCCAGGTCACTGGACAGATAATCCCGCACTACCCGGATCACCAGGTCAACATCACGGTATAGAGCCGCAGGCGCTTTGGTCAGCTTCGCCCTGGCGAGGATCGAGGACCAGAGCGTATGCAGATACCGTAAATCTTTAGCCAAATCCTCTTCACTGCGGCCTTCGGCCACGGTTCGCACAATGACGCCCATGCCTGGCGGTCTGACCTTATCCGCCAGTTCACGCAAGCGTTCCCGTTCGGCGCTTGACTCAATCCGCCGTGAAATTCCGATATAGTCCACGGTAGGCATCAGAACAACATACCGGCCGGGCAGGGTCAGATGGGTAGTCGCCCGCGGTCCTTTCGCGCCAAGCGAGTCCTTCACAATCTGAATTAAAATATCCTGCCCAACGGTTAACACATCATCAAAACGTCCCATCCGGTTCGGAATATGCGGAAAAATATCGCCGACATAAAGGAAAGCATTTTTCTCTTTGCCTATATCGATAAACGCAGCCTGCATCCCAGGCAAAACATTTTTTACTTTGCCTTTATAAATATTGCCGACAATATGGCCGGTATCAACCCGTTCCACAACGACTTCGCTGAGAATGCCGTCCTCGAGTACAGCCATTCGCGTCTCTTCCGCACCGGCGTTAACCAGGATTTTCTGTAACACAGTCATCACCCCTTGAGTTCGAGCGGTGAAATCAATTCGTCTCCCTGTTTAATCCAAAGCCCTTCGCGCCGGATATATGCCAGCTCACGGTTCACCGGCAGCGAGAACTGTTCTGTCAGTATATCCAGCAATTCACTGGCTTTCGCGCTGCCGGTCGGCTTAATCGCTATGCCGAAGGAAAGCAGCAGCCGATTGCCGGCAAGCTCAAAGCGAAGCTGATCAACAAACTGTTTAAAATCTATTTCCCGTTTTCCTTTGGGAGATTGCCGGGTAAACCAAACGTTTTCCGCGGCTGTAAACCCGGAAACCGCCGCGTCAACGGCGCTGATCTCCCCAATGACCGGCAGTTCTGCGGAATAGACGGCATAATTAATCACAGCCATCAACGCTTTATGAGCCGGCGTAATCATCGCTGCCTGGGATACGGCAATACCATCCGGTAAAACGCCATTCAAACGGGTCATAAACTCTGCCGGTGCCATATCCTGAATCAGCTCAACATCAAAATATTCCTTTGCCCCGGTTACCCCCACACTGAGAGCAGACGCAAAGGCCAGCTTAATGTGAGGATTAAAGCCTTCCGAGTAGGCTACCGGCAATTGCGCGCGGCGCAATGCCCGTTCCACCGTACGCGCGAAATCCAGATGGGAAATATAGCGAACCTGATCGCCTTTGGTTATAGCTGCTCTCATTAGCATCAGCGGTTCCCCCAGTCAACAATCTGAACCCCGAGTCCATCACATACGCCACAGCCGTCGCAAGCGCCGCGGCGGCAATCCGGGGTCAGTTCAAGCCGCACCCCGTTATCATATTCGGCAGCCAGGTACTGCTTGCCAACACCGGCTGAAATATGGTCCCAGGGCAGAAGCTCGTCCAGCTCCCGGCTGCGGTTGGCATAAAAGTGAGGATCAATGCCTGTTGACGCAAAGGCTTCCATCCAGACATCATACTTGAAATGTTCACTCCAGCCATCAAAGCGGGCCCCATGCTGCCAGGCATAGACAATCGCGTCAGCCAGCCGGCGGTCGCCTCTGGCAAATACCGCCTCAAGAAAACTGACTTCCGGGTCATGCCAGTGCAGGGAGATGCTGCGGTCACGGATACAGGACTTTAACAACGCCTGCTTGCGGCGCATTTCATCAATGGAATCCTGGGCCATCCATTGAAACGGCGTTTGACATTTCGGCACAAACGAGGACACACTGACACTGACCTTCGCGCCGCGCCGGCCGGTCGTCTCACGATACCAGTCAAGCACCCGGTAAGCCAGTTCGGCAATGCCGCGCACATCTTCATCAGTTTCTGTCGGCAAGCCAATCATAAAGTACAGCTTAATCGACGACCAGCCTGCCTTGAATGCGGCAGTCACGGCGTCACGCAGATTTTCTTCGGTAACCCCTTTGTTGATCACATCACGCAAGCGCTGCGTTCCCGCCTCAGGCGCGAAGGTCAGGCCGCTTTTACGCACACTTTGCACCTGCTGGGCCAGATCAACCGAAAAGCTGTCAATCCGCAGGGAAGGCAGTGAAACACTGACTTTATCGTCCCGCAGTCCTTCCTGCAGCTCAGTAATCAGCCCATGCAGACAGGAATAGTCTGCCGTGCTGAGCGAAACCAGGGAAATTTCATCATAGCCGCTGTTGGCCACCAGCTCTCTGGCCAATCTTACCAGAGTTTCCGGACGGCGCTCCCTGACTGGACGGTAAATATTGCCGGCTTGGCAAAACCGGCAGCCGCGGGTACAGCCGCGGAACAGCTCCAGCATAATCCGGTCATGCACAATATCCAAATATGGCATAACCAGCTTGGTGGGAAAGGGCGCCGCGTCAAGATCTTCAACAATCCGTTTGACTACACACGCCTTCGCTTCCGGCTGGGTTGAGGTAACAGACGCCAGCGTCCGGTCGTCGTGATAGGCAGCCTGGTAAAACTGCGGTACATAAATACCGTCCACGGCGGCGACCCGCCGCAATAGCCCCAGTCTGCCATCCGGCTTGCCCGCCCGCTTCCATTGCGCCAGACAATCGGTGACCTCATTGAGCAGGTCTTCGCCTTCGCCGATCAGCAGAAAATCGAAAAAGTCGGCGACCGGCTCAGGATTAAACGCACAAGGACCGCCGCCAATCACAAACGGATGCGCCAGGCTGCGGTCCGCAGTTTTCAGCGGGATACCCGCCAGATTCAACATATTCAGGACATTGCTGAAACTCATTTCATATTGCAAAGAAAACCCAATGACGTCAAATTCACTGACCGGGCGAAAGCTCTCCAGCGCATACAGAGGAATATGATGCGCCCGCATCTCCGCCTCCATATCTGTCCAGGGAGCATAGACTCTTTCCGCCGCCGCGTCATCACGCCGGTTGATCAGATCATACAAAATCTTCAGCCCCAGGTTGCTCATGCCTACCTCGTAGACATCAGGCAGCGCCAGGGCATATGAAACGTCGACTGTGTCAGGATCTTTTTTGATACTATTCCATTCCTGGCCTGTATATCGTGCCGGTTTCAGCACACGATTTAAAATATCGGGAGATAAAACAATCTGCATAACAGCCTCCATCAGCTTCTACCCGCCCCTGCAAAAAAGCTTACATCCCAGCTCATTCTGCCATTCTATGGGTAGTACCGTATTAGTATTGCTCAAAATTACCAGGCACAGTCAAAAAGCCTCTGGCTAAGTGCGGCTAAAATTCAATCAGAGGTAAACTTCGCCTGATCAAGTCTTACTTTATACGCACAGGAAAAACATGCGATACACGCATGAATCGCATGAATATTGTTAGTTCTCTATGACCCGAACAGATTCCTTCCCAATGGTTAAAGAAAATCCCCCATCCTTGCCATCATCCCCTTGTCCGGGAGCAATTCCCATACGTCGGTTTCCGTCACCGTCCCGCGCAGGCGAAACTCCTTATCGACAATAAGGATCAGGTGATACTGCTCAGATTGAAACAAGGGAATCACATCCCGTACCAGGCAGTCTTCAACAGCGGTAAAGTGTGATGCCGGCATCACGCCCCGCCGCATCAGCTCCGCTTTTTTCTGCGACAGGATCCGCATAGCGCGGAAGCCGGCCGCGGCAGATTCCCTGCGGGAAGCGAAAATAATAAATCCGGCCGCGCACAATAAGGTCAAATTAATATCGGATCGGTAGATAAACTGCAAAACCGCAACCACGACAAAACCGCCGCTGATCAGCCAGCTAATCAGAACGGCGACAGTGGTTGCCTTGCGATAGCCGCAGAGCTGTGCCAGCCAGGCGCGCAAAATCCGGCCGCCATCTAACGGCAGCGCGGGAATGAGATTAAACCAGCCTAACATCAAATTGGTTTGCAAGAAAAACTGCCAATCCCAATTATGCAGATAATGTGATAAGATCGCGATCACAGCCGCCATGACAAAGCTGGCCAGCGGACCCACCAGCGCGACAAACAGGTCATTTTGCGAGTCAGCCTCACTCAGCCTGTCGATCCGGGCCACACCGCCAAAGGGCAGCAGCTCCACCTCGCGAACCGTATAGCCTACCAGCCTGGCTGCCATCGCGTGAGCCGCTTCATGCCACAAAACGGAAGCAAAGACACCAATGGCTTTAACCAGCATGCCGGAAAATGAAAATATAATCAACAGAATCAGAAACCAAGGGCTAATGAGAATTTCCACTCCCGCCACTTTGCCTGCACGCAAGTTCTATTTCCCATCCTTACCGGAAAATTCTCCCTGAATACGGGTCATCGGATCAATAAATTTGCCTCTGTCACTCACAGCAAAGTACAGCTTTGGCGACTGCGCCATACCTGTCTGGCCCACTCTGGCAATCAACTGCCCCTGACTAACCTGATCGCCGGCCTGAACAGAAGTTTCGGATAAGTGCCCATATACAGTCTGCACCTCGTTGCTATGCTCAATAATAACAATCCTGCCAAATTGGGCACTGTCTTCAACCACCCGGACAACCCCGGATGCGGCCGCCCGTACGGGAGTGCCGGCAGGAGCTGTGATGTCTATGCCTTCATGCATAACCTGTTGTTTTAAAACCGGATGGGTCTGCCAGCCGAACGTGGCTGCCAGCTTGCCGTCTACCGGCTTGACCATATATTGCAGCGGGTCAGCCGGCCGGGATATTGTTGTCTGCACACGCCGCCAGAGCGAAGTATCAAGCTGCTGTGGCAAATACGATTCCACCCGGTCCACGACATATACCATATCGATTTCTGTTGTCAGCAGATACCGTACCCCATCGACAACTGACCGCCCGATCTGGGTGTCGGAACCGGCGGCCAGATAAACAACGGCATAAACCACCAGCGCGGCGGCGGTCTGCTTTAACCAGCCCAGATTCCAGCGGCGCCGTCTGGTCCGGTATTCGATGGGTTCGGCGTAACGCTTCTTCATCCGTTGTGAAAACGTTGACATCTCCTATCCCCCCGGTCACATTGTCTTGTCTAGTACCTTGTAGCACTTAAATTTTGAGATTAGATAGCGGGGATTTTTTTGTCCTGCTAGGCGGAGGAGCCTTGCATATCGGACATATGCAAGGCGACGACAAAGAAAACACGGTTTAGGCCGAGCTGCAGCGACAGCATAAACCGATGTTGCCCTTATGTCCTAGGTATCGACGAACCAACGACATAGGGCGGAAAAATACCGCTATATAAGCCAAATAATTAGGTGCTACAAGGTACTAGCTATGGTAATGTATATGACAAAGCCGGGAGAATATGAGAAAATCCCCACCCGCAATGAATAGGTTAAATTATTATCCATTTTTTTGAATTTATTGCAGGATTATTATAATAGCTGCCGAATAGATTATAATAAAGCAGAATTATACACCCGACAAATAAATATGCTTTCCAGATGCGGACAGAAACAGTAGCTGTACTGTGACTGAAAAACATCTGTTACAAACTGTGTTGATTATGGCTCCGCGCCGACCGCACGGAGCAAAATTATATCAACACCAGGTTTGCTGAAGGCAGCGGAACCTGGTGTTTTTAAATTCCGGACAACAAACACTGGGGTCCGGAAAGGGGTATCATGATGGATACTGCGAAGGAGGAAAACATTCGGTCTCTAAGCAATGGGCGGCAGTATATTCTTTATGACTGGCAGGGAAAGTGCAAGTGGGCGTTTATTGAAAATATCTATTTAGTCGACCCCCGGTTTGTCGCACAATTTGTCGCTGAAAACGAAGAGCTGGAAGCTTCCGCCGAATGAAAGAACCACAGGCCATTGGCCTGTGGTTCTTTCATTCGATCTGTTTCTTATAGCGCTGAAGGAACTCTATCGCCTGTTCCAGCTCTTCCGGGCTGATCCTTGCCTCAACCGCTTTATCAAGCGCGACCAAATAGTTTACATAGCGGGAGTCGGACAATCTCGCCTGCAATGCCGAGCTGGTCTTGAGCTCATCCAAGCAGTATATATCTTCCCGCAGAAAAAACTCAACAGGTATATCCAGCGTCCTGGCCAGAGCAACAATCCGGTCACGCCCCAACAGACGGCGGTTATTTTCCACATGGGAGATATATGATTGAGACACCCCGAGACGCCGGGCTAATTCCTCTGTTGTAAGACCTGCTTTTTCTCTGACGAAGCGAACCTTTTCGCCGAGCGTCATAGTCGTACACCCCTGTCATATAAAGTAAGACTTAATTCAAAGCTTTT
>POVV01000787.1_pt1 | contig 16280 bp, 10 predicted proteins | sample 1560271 | NCBI WGS metagenome assembly POVV01 (sample SAMN08337232, study PRJNA429181) | Bioreactor metagenome, whole genome shotgun sequencing project. | biome: cows' rumen and soil; feature: anaerobic; isolation source: anaerobic chemostat enrichment culture, galacturonate as sole carbon... | reverse complement strand
GCTCCTTGTCCGCATTGTGCAGGAAACATTGTTGCACGTTCATGGCATAGACCTCTTATTCCTTCGTTGGTATAATCTACCGGAATTCCCAAACGGGTTTGTTCAACAAACCAACGTTGTATGGTTTGCCTGTTTTCTATACTTCTTTCATATGGAAAAGATATTTGAGAACCAAGTTTACCTATCCCGTTTGCTTGTTCGTCAATGTTCCCTATCCCGTCTTTCCATATCTCATTCTTCCATTTCGGGGTGGGGGATATATCTTTCAAGACCCTACCCGAACCGTAAAGAGTCGCTAACTGGCATGTTTTTTCATCTAATGTCATTTGAGATAACAAATTTTCTACTCTTTTGTCAATATTGGCTGTCGGATCTTCATAAATATCTTTTACACCGTTTTTATTGAAATCTATCCATCCGTTTCTATAAATAGATTGGGTCTTATGTGCCTGAGTCGATAATGATATGCCGTAACATATAATAAGGGATAATAATGTTTTAGATCTGTTTTTCATTGTTGAATATTATTATAGTTCTGTTATCCAAATATATAGTTTTATTTGCTGTATTCAGCATCTTTTTTATAATAGTCCTGTATTATATAAAACTCTTTCTTTTTGGTACCCCAACTCAAAATTGTCCTGAATGCCCGGTAGTTGGCGATGAGAAGAACGAAAGTCAACTAATATACAATGAGATATACCCTGCAAATCGTCTGATTTATCCATCCATAACATCCATCAGATAGCGATTAAAGTTTACAAATTATTCTAAAATTCACAACTGTTTAAGATTTGGATGAATTTCTACCAAATAAGTGTTAAAAAACTATTATGTTCAGATAAATAAAATTGCCGTCGTCTTAAAAATATACTTATCTAGAAAATTTGGATTTAGATTTTATTTTAAATGAAATATTTTCAATAGATTCATCTAATCTTAACTAAATCATCTTAACTAAAAAAGTGTTTAATGTTAAAATGAAGTGAAACGTGCAAAGATAAATGGGTATGAATTTACGACCTCTTCTGAAAGAGAATAGAGCTAGTTTTTCCTGTTTTTTTCTATTAATTTATTATTTCCTGTTTTTCCGCGACTGTTAAAACATGTTTATTATATTCATTTATAAATGTTAAAGGTGTATATTTATAGAGTGAAATATAGATAAACACATCTGTTACTCTGAAAGTGACGGGCAATGAAGACAAGTAATACTAAACTTATAATAAAGGAAGATAAAAGAAGACTTATATAATCTACAGGTGTTTTACAAACTGTCTAGTAAATTATTCACTCATAAGGATGGGTGACTTTAATTTTTTTAACACGATTTTGTAAGACAGCATTTTACAGCAATTTCCATATAGAAATACAGCAGAAAGCAAAGAATTTTTACAAACAATTTATTAAACACACTGTAAATTTGCACGTTATGGAGCTTTTATACTCAGCAGAACATCTGAGGTGCATTAACTATGACCGGGGCGAAAGCCCCATTATGGAATTGATTGTTGTAGAAAAAGGAAAATTATGGGAAAATCACCCCTTAGGGAATAAATTAGTTTTTTTGCTAATAGGAAAGATATCGTTTTCAATTGGGCAATTTTCAAATTGTATGGTTGAAGAAAAACGAATTTTGTATTTACCTGCTAATTATCAGTTTAAATTTAAGTCCATAGAGGATAGTACTTTGTTTGTTATGCAAATACATGGTCAAAAGAGCTTCTGTGATGACTATAACTTCAAGGATCTTGAAAAAAATATTTCAATATCGGGATATTCAAATTCAAAAGATGATAAACCAGTTACATTAGAAATAAACGAGATTGTGGAGAAGTACCTTGACTCCTTAATTCAAATTATACAAAAGGGAGTAAAATGTAAATGCTTTTATTCCATTAAAGTAAAAGAACTATTCTATATTTTCAGATGGTTTTATTCCAAAGAAATTTTATTCCTATTCTTTCAGTCCGCTCTAAAAGGGGGAGATGAATTTGCTTCCTATATTATGGATAACTGGCATAAATATAGTACCGTAGGAGAGTTGTCTGAAGCTATGAATTATACAGTGTCTGGTTTTGAAAAGCGATTTAAACGAGTGTTTGGTATATCTCCTTATAAGTGGATGATTAATCAAAAAGCTGAAAGGATATTCCATGAAGTTAGAACTACAGATCTAACATTCAAGCAAATAAGCTTCAACTTTGGATTCACATCTTTATCCAATTTCAATGATTTTTGCAAAGCACATTTAGGTAAGTCTCCAGGCGATATAAGGGAAAACGACACGATTGGCGGAAATCAAGAATAAACGGGCGTTTCTTTGGTGAACTAGATGTGTAAATTTATATAATTTTGTCTTATCGAATCTGACACATATATCACTTTAATTAAGTGGTAGTTTATGAATTATAAGGTCTTGTATCTATTATGAATAAAATAATTTTTTGTTTATGTAGAGTCCTTTAGTGGTGATATTGTGCTGACTGTTGGCTAAAACGAAATTTACTTGTATAAGTGAATTGTTATCGAATAATAGCTAAAGTTATGGTGTAGTTTTTGTGCGTCAGTTTTTGTAATTAGTTATGTGTTAATAAAAATTTATTCACTTGGTTCAAGCCGGGTGGATAAGGGGGAGACTTGTGTCAATATCATGCTTAAAGTATCAATGTAATAACAAGCATCTTTACACTATATGAGATTAAATTTAATTAAAATTAAAAAAAATGAAAAAAGTATTATTTAGCTTGGCTTTTGCCGCCTTGTTGCTATCATCTTGTGGTAGTGACGAAAATGTTCCCGTAACATCAAAGACGGGAGATTTAGTTGCCGAAGTCACTTTTGATGGTCTTACTGCTAAAGCCGCGTCCTCAACAGCTATTCCTGTTACGAAGTGGAGTAATGTAAATAAGATACAGTTGTTTTTATATGATTCAACTAGTGGTGCTGTTGCATTCTCCGATATTATAGATCCTTCCGAATCCACTACTAAGATCTTTAAATGGACAAATGTACCTCAAGGTACTTATGAATTAGCGATTGTAGCTAATATTAATAGTGCAGATGGTAAAGATAATGTTGCAACCTCTCTTAATGGTGGCGCAAGTTGGACAAAATTTGATGCATATAATGTTGTAAGCAAAAAACTGAATTCTGAAATATTTATTGATTTAAAACAGTCAGAACTGCCATCTGATCACAACTTTACAGGTAAAGTTCCATATGCTCCAGCTTCAGAAATTTTCACAGCATATGCTTCTGCTGTAAAAATAGAAGAAGGAAAAGTTACAGATCTTTCAGGTGCAGCGAAAGCATTAAAATTGAAAAGAGAAATATCTTTAATGCGCATACGTATAGATAAGACAGATAAAACTGATGCACCAGCGTTGAGTACTGTCGATTTTGTTAACGCCAAGAATTTCCTTGCAGTAGAAAATTTACCTGTAGGTTTAGGTCTTAAGCTTGATGCTTTTGCTGGTGGTATATATGCGACACCGTCAGTTGCAAACAGAGTTTTGATAGCTTCTAAAGGTGTAGATACATACAATACAGCCAATCCGGCGTCAACAGACTATAATCCAACAACAATCATTGATAGTGATTTTACTCTTTGGAAAGATATACGGATACTACCAAATGCTACCCGTGCAGAAGCTAAAGCTCCGTCTGCTGACGCTGATGCCGCAAGAAGATATTTCGTTATTATTTCAGGAGTGGCTCCTGATCAATACGAGTATGCTGACGGAACAAAGGCTAATGGACCACAGGCTGTGTACTGGGCAGGTACAATCAAAGGAGTATTCTCTCCAAATGTGATCCGTGAAGTAAATATGACAATCAAATCGAAAGGATATCCGGAAATTCCTAATCCGGAAAAAGAAGGTGCACTGATTATAGAAGTTGGTACTCCTGAAGACTGGAATTCAAATATAGAAACCGAAAATTTAGACGTGTAAGTTTACTTGCGCTGAGGTTCTTCATAAACAATCAAAATTTGATGACTAATTAAACATTATTATACTGCCCGTTTATTCGGAATAATATTTGATCTAAGTATTATTCCGAAAGGGGCAGATAATAACTGGATGTTATCTTATTATCTGAAAAAAATGAATAAAAGATATTATTTACAGTTTTTCTTTCTGCTGGCTGTATTGCCTTTTCTATTCTATTTCTCGTCATGTACGTATGATTATTTCGAGGATGAAACCAATTATGAAATATATGTACCTAAAGCTGACCAGAACAAAAGAACAGAGACATATAGCATCAAAGACCTTAGCATCTTTATATATAACGATGAGCTTAATAAAGAAAGATATTCCTATACTCCATTTACCGAAAATGCACGAAGTAAACTGGGGAACTTTAACTTCCGGCTTTATCCTGGCAGTTATAATGTATATTGTTTCACTGAAGCACAGGAAATACTTTTTCAGGACTTAAACACATACAGCAAAGCCAGATTTGATCTGCAAAAATCTACAGATGGTACTTACAAAGAACCATCGGCAATATATGTGGAGTATAAAACTCCTACAATTCAATTTCCTGGTCCGATAGTTTCCGATACATCTTACTTTGAACGGAAATATGTAGGACGTATCTGCATAGCTTTTAAAAATCTGCACAAACTGGAAGCATCTCTTACATATACCAATATAAAGAAAATAGAAATTGAAGCTTCAGGGATAGGTGTAACTCAATATTTGTCGGCATTAAAAGACAGTGTTACTACTCGATCTTCACGAAACAGTGCTTCAGATATAATGCGATTAACCGCAGAAACTTTTCTTGTCGAATATAAAGATTTTGAATTTGGTGTTCAGAATTACTATTTCCCCTCGCCCGACCTGTCTGGAGAAGGATATGTACAACCTATAGAGTTGAAGTTAACATTTCTTGATCAATCCAATAATAAATTGTCCCTTCTGAAGATTCCTTTTACTGAAAAAACAGGGGCTCCAATCGTATTGCATATGAATGAGACCCGGATAGTGGAAGTAGACGGAAATAATATTCAGATATTGAAATTAGACGATCTGGAACCGTGGAATCCTAAGATAGAAACGGAAGAAGACTCTGGCCCTGGTGGTGGTGGCGTAGGCGTATAAAGAAATATTTATTAATATATTATGAATCAATAATGAAACATTATTTCAAATACATTTTTACTGGAGCTATAATGCTGATGATGTTCCTTTGCAATAATCCCGAAGCGAAATCTCAGGCTCTCAAAACAAATGTTCCCTTTATTTTGACAGGAAATCCCAATTTCGGTGTAGAATGGACTGTTGGACGACAACTTACAATAAATACAGACATTATGTGGATGCCTTACTTATTCAAAAAAAATGAAGAAGTGTTTCGTGTACTAGTAGGCAGTCTCGATTTTAGATATTATCTCAATCCTAAATATTACTATACAAATGACCTTTGGGACGGTTTCTATGTAGGTCCTTATGCTATGGCCGGAAACTTTAATATCGGTCTTAAAAATAAGGATGAAGAGAAGACCAGTTATAGACGTAAAGGGTGGGGGATGTCAGCCGGCATAACGGCCGGATATAAGTTCTACCTGTCGAGTCGTTTTCGTATCGATGCCAATATTGGAGTCGGATATGCACATCTGCAATACGATAAATATCAACTTGGAGGCGAATATGCCAATTTTCCAGAAGAGAAAAAGAAAACAAAAAGCTATGTAGGACCCACTAAGATAGGAATATCATTAGTGTATAACATATTCAGATAAAACGATTACTATGATTAATAATATATTACGATCATATATTTTACTTCTCCTCTTTTTTGCATCGTTGTCTGCAGCAGGCGATGAAATCAAAAATGAAACGGAAGGAGACAGAAGGGCTAAAGGCATCGAATCCCGTGCAGACAGGAAATTTGTTCGTCAAGATTTTGATGAAGCCATGACTATATATGAATCAGCATTTAAAAATACATTGAGTGCCGAATATGGAGGTACTTTACACTTGAAAGTTGGACGGTTATATTTAACCCTATTAGATTATGTAGCTGCTATACCTCATTATGAATCGGCAATGGCTATAGCCAGTGATCTGTTCACATCGGCCGATGTATGTAACTATCTTGATGCACTGCGGTTTTCGGGAGAGAGAATGAAAGCTATCGGATTAGCCCGAAGATATGCTTACAGAGATACTTATCACTCTGATCAACGCTATCAAAATATCCTTCATGCTCTTAATTATGAAGGCGGATTTTTGCCAATTGGTACACCTGAATATACCGTACGAGGATTAGATAATGCTAATACTTCAAATTCAGAATTTTGGGTAGGCCTTAAGGGTAATGAATATTTCTATGCTAGCAGCAAAAGTCGCTTTCACGATCCGAGCAAGAAGTTTTACCATCGTAGCAATTATTTTTCGTTGAATGAAAACTCTGAATTCTCCATTAAAAACGAGGCAAATAGTAAAAGACGACTTCTGGATATGATTCCGGAAGGTTTACAAAATGGGCCAATGTCTTTTTCTAATAATATGACAAGAATGGTAGTAACGCAGGTGTATTACGGAAAAGGTGAGGGTATTGGTATGACTGCACAGGGACTAAACACCTTTCAAACCAGATTGTACTATTCTAATTATGAGCAAAAAAGGAAAGGATGGTCTTCATTCAAGGAGGCTTTTCCTCAGAAAGAAGGGTACTCATATTCTCATCCTTTTCTTTTCAACAATGATCGATCTCTTCTTTTTGCATCAGATATGCCTGGTGGTTTTGGTGGGTATGATATTTATGTTACCCATTGGAATGACAAGACGGGTACATGGAACGATCCTGTAAACTTAGGAGCTCAGGTTAATACCGAAGGAGATGAAATCTCGCCGGGTTTATTCGATGATATGTTGATTTTTTCTTCTAATGGTCATGTCGGTTTTGGTGGATATGATGTGTATGGGATAACCTATGAAAATGGGCAGGCTGTGGTTGGTAGTTTAATACATTTTGATTACCCGATAAATACTGTTCACAACGATTTTAGTCTACTTCATATCGATGAGAACAGAGGATATATTGTGTCTGACAGAAAGACTGCTAATAAGGATGATATTTACTATTTCGAACGTAATCCAGGAGGCGAAAAAAAGAATAATATGCTATTTGGTATGTCAGAAGCCCAAGCCGTAAGCAATGGCTCTATCGGTTTGATGAGAGATGAAGGTAAATTCAATGTACCGCAGAAGGAATCGCTTCCAAGTAGCAGATTTGCAGAACATACTTTAAGCCTGCACTTTGATTTTGATTCTTATCAATTGGAAAATGATGCACTTAAGGCTCTTGATTTATGGCGGAAAATAGCAGATTTCAGTAAAATAGATACATTAATTATAGAAGGTTATGCCGATGAAATTGGAGGAGAACAATATAATCAAAATCTATCAGAAAAGAGGGCTTTGGAAGTAAGCAGTTGGTTAAAAGACAATGGGATAATGGCGAAATTGTTAGTACAAGGCATGGGGCAAATACCAGCTGATATAGATTTCTCTACATTATTACCAGGACTTGGCAGAGAGTTATCAGGTCAGTCTCTTTATAAATCTCTTCCATTAGAAAATAAAATACGGCTCAATCAGGATGCACGCAGAGTAGACATAAAAGCAATAACAAAATAAATATTCATATCACAATGCAGTTAAGAAGGAAATTATATGCCACTTTGGTAGTTTTGGTGCTGTCATCGGTATATCCGCTGGTTAAAGTTCAGGCTCAATATATGCCTGTTGTTTATGACAGAACATATGGCGAGGGAATCGCATATCAGCATACTTGTCCGGTAACAAATGGAGAAGTTGCCTTGATAGGAAATAACGATGGTGTTACTACTGTTACTTGGATAGGTCGGGATGGAAAAGCAGTGTCTTCTCGCACCTTAGCAAAAGGCTTTGAGTCTGTCAATAATACCTATCACATAGGTAGTCGTAAATTATTGATTCTGGGACAGTCTCGCGATTGGCTTTCGAAGAAAAAAGATAAAGGCTCCTATGGGCGGTTTATCGTAACTGACGAAAGTGGAGAAGTTTTAAAAGATGTTCTCGTCGGCGAAACTGGTAGTGAGTTATTCTGTGGACAGCAACTCAAAGACGGAAGTGTTATACTCGGAGGCTATGAACCTCGTCCAGGAGGCATAAGAGCTGGGATGCTTGTAAAAGTAGATCCTTCAGGTAAAGTTGTATATAAGTATGTATCAGATGAAGGTGGTCCATGTATTGGCTTTGATGTTCTTGGTAGCTCCAGAGAATATATTCACGCTGCATTTACAGCAGAAGAAGGTTCTGTTTCGGCTATAGTACGACTTGATAGCAATGGTAAACCCGTATTTGTAACTAAACTTCCAGAACCTGAATTCCAGCTTTGCAAAATGATCACAGCTGAAGACGATCATATATTTCTTATCGGAAATAGTCAAATTGCTGGAGGTCGGGTTATGAAAATACGTCCCGAAGGAGATATTATATTTAGCAAAGAGATAGTTCCCGCATCTAGTGAAACATCTCTTCAATATTTGTCTCTAGCAAAGAATGGAAATGTTTTAGTAGGGGGAAATGCTACAGATAAAAGTTATTACTCTTTATTGCGAAATGACGGAACCGACCTGCAAAAATATATATTGAAAGGGGCAGTTTCTGGTATGGAGATGGATCCGATATCAGGAGAGTCTGTTGTTGTTGGCTTTGACTCGGAAAGAGCGCGCGGAACTATTATCGGATTGTCTAAAGATGGACGACAAATATATCAAAAAGCAACTGATGGTAATTTCGATCAGGTGCATATGACTACAAATGGTATTTTTCTAACGAGCAGAGCGAGTGGAAGAGTATGCATGTTATCCGCTTCCGGAGAACTTTTATTCGATCGTTATGCCATAGAAGATGATAAAAAGGTTTTTGAAGATATAATGTTTACGCCTAATGGTGATATCTTGTTTAAAGATGCAAAAAACCGGCTGATAAAATTGGGGCATGGGCTTTATGTTTCGGATGTAAAAATCAATAAACCTGTAAATGGTTATACTACAGCAATATTTACCGTTACTCTTACCGGCTATCCTACAACAGATCAAGGTGCTCCTATCCCTGTTAGAGTAGAATACCTAACTCAGGACGGAACAGCTAACAAAGTTGACAACTATACCCCGATAAAAGGAAGCCTGTCTTTTGTCCCTTCCAATGATGGTACAGCACGTCATATGATAAAGCAAGATGTAGAAGTGCCTGTAAAAGCGAATAATTTGATGGAAGGGCGCAAAATGTTCGAATTACATTTAGCTAATGTAGAACAAAGTTATCTGGTAAAACCAATAGGAGTGGGAGATATCGAAGATCAGGAAGTACTAGTGAAATTAATGAGCACTCGTGATGGGCTTGAAGGAGCGCAGGATGTGGTATACGAATTGGGGATTTTCAAGACAAATGGTGAACCTCTAATTAACGCTACAGGATCTGACATCATCGTTGAAGGAGTTTATGGAAAAGGTACTGCCGATAATCTGGATTTTGATATGGGAGTTAGTCCACGAATCAATATTGGAAGAGGCGCAGCTTCAGGTAAATTCAATGTTAAAACATTAGAAGATACTCGCTATGAACTTCCTAAATCAGTAGTAATTGATTTCAGAAAAATTTATGCAATAAACGATGCCAATATCAATTTTGAGAGTTCAATGCTAAGCGCAACAGGTACTATCATTGATCAACCGGCACATATGGCGATAAGCTCATTAGGCGATCATGGCCGAATGAATAATATAGTTTCCGGCTTCTTCAAGGTCTCTCTATTAAGAGCATCAGACGGAGCCTTACTTACGAATGCAACAGGAGGTGATATAGCGATATCTTGTTCGGTAAATAGCCAGACTACAGCTGATGAAGGCAAAGACTTTGTATTTACCAACCGTCACGATCTACGTATTTGGGGAGATGGAAATCGTAGTGCTATTAACCTGAATGGAATTATTCTACATAATCCGGAAAATGGAGGTGTGAAAAAACTGGTAGTAGGAATCGATTCCGTGAAAAAACCGGATAATACACCGGAAATATTAATCTCTCCTACAGAATCTACTGCTGGATTCTCAATTGTAGAATAATAAAATATAAAGCCGGGATTATTCATAGTTAAACTTTAAATATATAGAAATGAAACAGATAGGTATTCCTTTGGTTTTATCGTTCAGATATTCACAAGTACAAGAGTTTGTTATGTATACAGGCTCACGTAAAGGTGCGATTACATGTGATACCGCAGGCGTTAAACCCTACGATTTATGGGCAGATGAAATAGAAAAGAAAGAAAATCTGTATAAAGATATGGGGCTGGTTTTCGTTGATGATACCCGGCTGAAAATCATTCCCCATAATTATTTCTATAGTTATAGAATTAACTGTGGAGTTATAGAAATTTTTATTTCCGGTTCCAGAGAATGGGTTCCATTTGCTTACGGAGATAGGAACAAGCTTACTATAAGATTGGGACTTACCGGTATAATGAATTTTCGAGGTATCGGGAAAAAGCGTGTTCTGAACAATAACGAGACCTGTTGGGGTGCGTTCAATTATGCCGGTTTACCGACCTTGTCTCAGTTGAAAGACAAAAAATCTAAAATAGCTTGGTGTAACATTCATTATACCTTTCAGTAACTAACAGAAACTTGACTCAAAACAAAGATTATATATGGATAAAATGAATATAAAAAAATATCAAAACTTGTTGGCACTTGCATTGACAGGGATAATTATGTATTCATGTTCCGGAGAGGAGAATATATCTGTTCCCAATGGAACAGAAAAGCAAACAACTCTTTCTGTTTTACTTAATGCATCGCAGAATGGTTTGGAAAAATCATCAGGTAATCAGGATTTGGATGCAGAAAAAAAAATCTACAGTTTGGAAGTTCTGATTTTCAAATCTGCGGGAGAACCGGAAGAAGGTAAATTAGACGGATATGGATATGTCCTTCGTAAAACAAGAAATGTAACCGGACAAACTTACGATAAAGAATACGTTGAGATAGACGAAATAAAAGATATAAAACTGACAGCGGGCAAACGCGATATCTATGTGATAGCAAATGCTCCGGATAATAATTTCAGCTCAGTAAAGAACATTCAAGAATTTTTAGCGAAATATGAAGATTTATCTACACAGGGACACTACTCTCATCCGGGTAATGTAACACCTGATCCAAACGAGGAACTACCTATTGGGGGAATAAATCCATCCGATCTAAAAACAAATCTTACAATGTGCAACTACGTAAAGAATGTAGTCTTTAATAATTTGCATGATCATCACTATTTAGGATATACAGATAACAGTGGACGCCCTAGCGGAGTTAATCCTACAGAAGGTTGGGTGTTAGATGGTACTAATCCTTTCTATATAGAACGTTTGGTTGCAAGAATTGCTATCCAAAAAATTGAATTCAATCTGCCGTCTAGCCTTCCTTTCGAAGGGACAACTTTCCCTTCAAATAATTATACCTACCAAATCGATTCTGTATTCATGTTAAATACAAAGATAAATTCAAGATTTGCAGCCAACTCACAACTGGGATTTGTAGAGAAGTTCGGTCACGGATGCTCAGTCGGTTATTCTTATTTAAATAATTCGTCCCGAATTTCCAACTTAGAGCAAGGTAGTCAACAGGCTAGTTATATGGTAGAAGCCATAACAACTCCTAATTATGATATCAGTACAAATGCAACACCTCTATGGTTCTACGCTTTTGAAAATGAAAGTACATATCCTACTTATTTGGTAATTGGTGTCAGATATAATTTCCAAAGTTCAAAGGATAATGTTCCCAAAACTGTAAAAAGCTACTATCCGATAATGATAAATGAACCTAAAACAGGCAAACTGGCGGATCACGATTACATTAAACGTAATTATCAATATCGTATTACAGCGGTAATAAAAGGACTCGGAAAACTGTACGGAGAAAATCCTACAATACTGAAGAGTAAACAAGGAACAGATTCGGAGATAGAAATAACAGAAACAGTTGGAAAAAACCTCTTCCCATGGACAGGAGATGTTTACAAGTAAAAAAGAAATGATTATGAATAAAAATGTCACTATAGGCTTAGCTTTTTATTACAGAGATTCTTCTGTGAAAGCATTTGGGCTGTTTATCATATTCATCTTGATGTTGCTTTTGTCCGGATGCGATGGCGATAAGGTTGTAGATGAAGATGATACTTTCAAGACAAATGTCACTATGTCTTTAAAATCAGGTACTAAACCAGCATTTATAGATAATGCTTTGATATATGTATTCACCAACGATGATAAGTTTAAAGAAAAGAAACTGAATGTGCTTAAAAATGGAAATATCCTTTCTACTTATATGGCTGTTGGAACATGGAATCTTGTGCTTTTGACATGCGATGCAGATATAGCCGATAAAATAATCCATCCTCCATATGCAGGAGCTAGTACTTATCCAATGTGGAAAACAGGTTTTACTACTTCGGCAAATGACTTTCTATTGCAGACGCCAGCCGAACTCCGATATGAATCGTTGCCAGGTACAGCTATAATTGAAAACCTCGATACAAAAAAGCAAGCTACTCTGAACAGGAACGTGGCGAAGATTCAAGTTATACTGAAAAATTATACAGGCTTTGATCAAATAAATCCAGGTAAGAATGCCTATGCTTTTGTCGATTTATTAGATGTACCTACAACATTGAATTGGAAAGGAGAATATTATCCTGATAAAGATAATCCGGACAATTCGGGAAATATACCTATCAGAGAGTATTTTAACTTCGATAGTCAATTAAAAGCCGATACGGTAAACTTCATTGTTCCGGCACATAGAGGCTCTGATGCTTTTGATGTACAGCATAACGACACTACAACTCATAAATTGAGACTACGTACCAGTATGCCGTTGAAAGGGCAGAGCTATTTTGGGAAAACGCCTGTTGAGGTTTCTTTTGTTCCGAAGGTGAATCGGATAATACAGCTCATCGTTACTTTCAGGGGAGAACCGGAAACTAATCTTGATATAAAAGTAACAGTTAAAGATTGGGCGGATCCTATCGATCAGGAGGTAATATTCGAGTAGGTAAACAGAACGGAAGTTAAAAAAACAACAAGTTATGAAACTTAAAAATATATATTCAAAAACGCTGCTGCTAATTATTTTCTTTAGCATATCGCTGTTCTCTATTGCGCAGATAAAAGAAAATGATAAAAGTTTACTATTGGGAGAGTGGGTAAATGAAGAAGTGTCTGTTTATAATGCAGGAGATACAATATATCTAGACCCAGGTAACAGTTATATAAAGACTTATGCCCAAATGAATATAAAAAAAGATACGATACTTCTACAAAATACGATTTTAAGTGGTCTTGAAGAAATCCAAAAAGTAAAATATGAGACAGAAGGTAATTACTTGGGCTTTGATCTTCCTTCTGGAGAATCATTTATTGCTGAATGGATAATAATTGAAGATAAGTTATATCTAGAGTTCAATACTTTTTATTCTCCTGGTTCATCAGGAAAAGTAGATGTCTTATTAGTGTATAAACGAAAATAGGTAAGACGTTTTCTTATAAAAGTATAAAAATAAACAAATACAAAAAATATGATATTCTTTACTCTTTTATACAAAATATTCTATGACAAAGGGATTACTAACACAATCCAAGATGTATCCTCTTTTACAAAAGAGGTAAAAGAAAATATAGTACGAGTATTTTCAACATTGTTAGTCGGATGCATTATTGTGTATCCAATGCAAGCACAGACCCCTCATTCTATTAATAGTGGTAGTGTCACAATAAATGCTGGGAGCGGTGACCATATAATAACAGGTACAGGTGTATCTACGACTAATACAATAACAATTAATTCCGGTTATGTAGGTAAGGTTATATTGCAAAATGTAAATATTAAAAGGACATCAGGTATTTCCTGTATTACTGTCGTGGGATTAAACGACTGTTCTAATTTGAGTCCTGTAACAAAAGTTGATATTGAATTAATTGGTAATAATATACTTGAATATACAGCGAGTACTTATTGTGCTTTTCAGGTAAATCAAGGTGCACAAATTCACATTAATGCAACAGATCCTAATGATAATAGTAGTGGTAAGTTAACTGCAAGTAATAGCGCATCAGCAGGTGGAAGTAGTGGTGGCGGAGCTGCAATTGGAGCACCAAATAGTGCGACCCAAGGCACAGCATCACTCATTACCTGTACGGGAGCATCTCAAGGTAGTAGAAAGAATACTGCCGGAGGGAATGTTATTATAGGCAGTGGAACTATTATTGCCGAAGGTGGACATGGTGCTGGTATTGGTGGTGGATGGTGGAGTTACTATGATGGAATAATTATTGTTTATGGAGGATCTGTAACTTCGACAGCAAAATATCATGCTGCTGGTATTGGCAGTGGATGTCCAGAGGGAAGTGGTGTAAATACTTGTTATTCGCCGAATAGTGCCATAATTGCATTACCACCTGCAACAATTGGAGCTATAAGTGCTCCTGTTAGTGTGAAAGGTCTTGCAGGGGCGAGGAATATAACTTATATGAATGACTTAAATAGTTCTACTATTACTGTACATACCGAAGATTATGAGAAAAATGCAAATATTTATATTGACCTATCTGAAGCAATGGCCAATGATAATACGAAGTTGGAAAAACTTCTTAGCGATCTTGGTATTAATTATGACTTGAAAAAAGTTAGAATTGGCAGAACCGGAGATAATGGATTGTTTGTTTTTAATGCTGAATTTAAGGATAAAACGACCTTCTTTACAGATGCATCCAGTACATTCCCTGGTTATGAAGGACGTCCATATATGCCTAAGGATGTTAATAAAATAGAAGGAACCAGTAGTAATAAAGTCGAAGTTGTTTTAGACCGTCTCAAAACAGATATCGCTTTTATAGATTATCCGTCTACACCGCTTGAAGTTGATTATACTGCACAACAAGCATGGAATAATGCTCACCGGATAAAGATATCCTATAATGACGATGAATCAATGAGCAATCTTATTTTCAAACTCCAAGATGGGGCGACAAGTAGTTTTACAGGAATGAAGTTTCTTGCATCGGATGGAATAACAGAAGTTCAGGCACCGACGACTCTTAATAAAGGCGATGAATACTATATAGTTTTACCGATAGTACAAGGAAAGCCAATAGGCATATATTCTGATGTTCTTCTTATAAATGGAAAATGGAAAAATGTCAATTTACCTGGTTATATCCGGAGAATAGGTTTACAAAGAGTTGTAAAGAATGATACAGGCGTAAATAATTATATTAAAGTAACAGCTAACCCTAATAAGTTTGTAGATGAGACCTATCCGGCAACGAAAACTGTTGAGTTGACACTCAATATCGATCACAAAGATACAGGTGTCATTTACGATCCACTTGATGTAACAGCAAAATACCTGATTACTACCGAGCCAGATTATGACATCGCTTTAGCCACGACTCCACTTAGTAGTACTGAATGGAAGACTATGAATACACCTACTAATAATGCCCAAAATCAAACGACGACAGTATCTTTTGGAGACAAACAACGCAATACTTATTATATCCATTGGTATGTAACGTCGGGTGTTGTATATGCGCATAGCCAGACGGTGACTGTTCCTCCTGCTACATATGGCGGATTTGGACCTTATATAATTACGGAACCTGTAAAAGCCGGAACAATAAGTGGTAATCCTTCGGTATGTAAAGATGAGATCCCTTCTGAAATAAAAGGAGAGATCTCTACCGGCGGCAGCGGCAATTTTTCTTACCGATGGGAAACGAATACTAACGGTAGTACCAATTGGATAACTGTGGGCGGCAATACAGCGGACTATAATCCGACAGCACCATTGACAACATCTCCAACTTATTTCCGCAGAATAACTATCGATAATTTATATGGAGGAGAAACAGCAAGCAATGTATTCGCTATACATATAATATCCGATGGATTGACTTTATATTGGAACCGGAATGCAGCAGATAATAATTGGAATAATCCGGAAAACTGGACTAACGAAGCTGGCGTAGCACAAAATATCGTACCGGTTTCTTGTACCAATGTTTATATCCCTGGGGGTATCACAAACTATCCATCATTGCAGCCTGACAAGACTCCAATCAATATATATGGTGCAGCAATATGTAATAATATAACATTTGCCTATGGTGCGGAATTGAAATATCAGCATAAGCTGACTTATCAGAAGGCATAC
>POVV01000786.1_pt1 | contig 16367 bp, 24 predicted proteins | sample 1560271 | NCBI WGS metagenome assembly POVV01 (sample SAMN08337232, study PRJNA429181) | Bioreactor metagenome, whole genome shotgun sequencing project. | biome: cows' rumen and soil; feature: anaerobic; isolation source: anaerobic chemostat enrichment culture, galacturonate as sole carbon... | reverse complement strand
CTCTCGTTTGCATCAAGAGAAATGCCAGATGCATCAAAACTCTTTCCTTTATTGCCCGGATTGGAATCGAATCTCATTTTCTCTGCATCAATCTTCTTTTGCAAATAATCCTCACGCATTCGTTTGAGTTCCTCGATCTCTTTTTGGTGATTGTGTTTCATTTGCGCCATGCTTTTATCGCCACCTTCTTTCATGGCATCAATACGAGCTTGGTCTGCTGAGAACTGAAGGTCTTTTTCTGCACGAATCCTATCACTTGATTGCTTGATGGTGAGTTCTTTGAACTTTGCATTTTGCTTACGAAGTTTCTCAGAAGCAGACTCTTCTTTATTATTTTTGCCAGACATATCATAAACCTTCAACTCCTCCTGTGCTTCTTTCAGCATCTTACTTTGATTCTTGTAATTTTGAATGACTTTTGCATCAATACCGTTAAATTTACCTGAATCAAGAAGTTTTTTCTGCTTTGAATCAATATCTGCTAAGGCTTTCTCTGCGGACTTCTTCTGATCTTCCCAATACTCTTTATTCTGAATCTTAGATTTTTCAGATTTCGGTTTATTCGCTTCGTTTTGAATTTTAACGATATCCTCAACAGCCTTGTTGGCAATCTTAACAGACTCCTCTGCTACGGACTTTTCTTCTTGTAACCGCTGAATAATAGCCGCCTTTTGAGCACTCGGAGATTCGCCTTGTTCTTTAACAGCCTTATCAAGACGTGAATTTACTGAATTGAGTTCATTTTGGCGAAGAACCGCATTTGTTTTGGCTCCTACTCTTTCTCGTCTGTTGACCTCTTCTGCAATCTGCTTATTCAAAGAAAGGATATCCATCAACTTCAAAGTTTCTATATCCATGTTTGAGAAAACGGCTGGCATTAACTTCTGAAGTTCCTTGTATGATTTAATCTTATCGTACTGCGTTGATGTCTCACTCTTAATTACAGAGATAATTCCATCCACACCATTCTTAAGATCGTCTAATTGCTTCTTTTGATTGGAAGATGTTTCATTGAAACGCTGTTGGGCTTTCTCGGCGGAGGTCGTATGATCCGCAAGTGCATACATGGATATCCCAAGTGCCAACACGGCAGAACCGACTGCCACATACGGATTCATCATTACCACTTTATTGTATGTAGATTGTGCTATAGTTGCCGCTTTTGTTGCAGTGATCTTTGCCCAAATGGCTTTATTGAATCCTTGCTCAAGCACCGTATTTAAAATCAATGCCGTTCTATACGTTCCGTAGGTAGCCACTAATACCATAGTTGCCTTACCGATCTTGTCGTAATTCTGTACAACAACCGACGCTGCCTCTATGCTTCCTGCTATAAATTCTTTATTATGCTGTCCTATTTCATTTAACGCAGTGGTCACTGTATCTTGGAAGTTTGACATCTGACCCTCAATTGTCCCGGCAATTGATTTTGTGGTCCCGGCAACTCCATCCATAGAAGCAAATTGTTCAATAGCCTTCATCACTGACTCGACAGAGCGTTCAGCCTCTATCTTCATACCACGGAATGTAAGACTCACCTTTTTCCCTTCAGTAGAAACCTGTACCCCAAACTCTTTCCAGCGTTCCGGGTTGTTTATATCTAGGATGGCCTCGTTTAGTTGCCCCATAGGCTTGGCAGTAACATTGGCAAAGTCTCCCAACTTACCGAATGTATCAATAGTCGGAGTAACTCCACGATTTACTAATTTGATGAAATTATCCGTAAGATCATCTAGCTGGAAGTTTGTTTCGGCCGCGAAGGTGGCGATATCGCTCATATACCGCTTGGCTAAAGCAGAATCTCCATTCAGTGCATTGGTTAAAACAGATTCATACTTCTGAAACATACCGGTAACAGAAGTTATCTGCCCAAGTAGTTCCTTAACCGCATACACTCCACCAATAGATGCAAGAACTTTCTTGAAAGAGACTGACATACCACCATTGGCATCTACCACACTCTTTGTCTCGTCCTTGTAGAGAGTGTATTCATCCCGTAGCTTCTTTACTGACAAACGGGCGTTCGATTGCTCTGTCTGTAACCCAAAAAGAACGGATTTTTCTTCTTGTAAAGCCTTTCTTGCCGCATTGAGTTCGCCCAAAGCGTTGCTTGACTGCAAGGGGTTATTTCGAACAGACCGATATGCATCAGATAGCCTTCTTACATCTGCCTCTACATCTTTGATAACTACTTTTTGATTTGTTATCTTTTGCGTGAGATCATTTACCGACTGCGATGATTGATATATCTTTGTTTTAAAATCACTCTCCATTACGGCACCTGCCTTGGCGGCTTCAGTCGTTAGCTTTGTGAACTCTTGTGTAGCGGAACCAATTTGAGTCTGCAATGCTTTTGCGGCCGCTGGTGCCTTGTTCACATCCATAGACATGAGTTCCTGCTTTAGCTTGGAAATTTCCTGTCTAAGCTGAATAACGCGATCCACATCTGAACCGACTTTGAAGTATAATTTTGCCATCTACTTTTTCCTCCTTCTTCTTTCTGCCATTTCTTTTCCTGATTCTTTTTTCACAATACTACCGGTGACAATGTGTAATTTATCTTTCTGCATCAGAACTAAATTACGATAAGGGATGATCTCGTAAACCTCTCTATAAGAAAGATGAAGATTCTCTATAAACGAGGATATCTGCCCTAACATGGTTTCATTACCTGCTATTTCGCTTTTGCCGCCATCCCTGTCACGTTCTTCAGACAAGCGGCACATTCGAAAAAATCATCTCCTCCAATCAATGGGATTATGTTATCTGTGGCCATCTTTAGCTCTTGCAGTGTGGCAGATTCCAACATCTTCTCAATCTTTCTAGCCTTCCATCTCCAGAACCTTACATCACCAACAATAAGAGCCGCCAACCCTTTAATGATATGGGGAGCGTTCCCGGGAATCTCACCAATTACGCTCAACCTAGTATATTCGCCATCTATCCCAATTTTCGAGAATGAAGAAATAGCTCTACAAATCACCTTGATAGTTGGCGGATAAACAGTGTACACATGCTTTCCGATCATAACGGTAATGAAGCTGTTTTCTAAAATGCTATCAGAAATTAACTCAGCTGCTTTATTCATACGATTTAATCAAAAAGGGCGAGGCAGCTTTCTCACTACTCCGCCCTTTGTTATACAATACAATAGACTTTAACCAGCCGGTGTTACTTCCGAATCATCAAACCAATACTCAGAGCTTACACCGGTAATTCCCGGTTCGAGTTGAGTCGCGGATACGGCCAGCCCAATAGCTTTGTCTGTGTTGGCCTGACGGGCTGAGATGGAAGCTTTAGGGAACACTAACCAAACATTATCTTCGGTTAGTGCGATAAGGCATTTATGGATATTTACCTTACCATCTGCACGCTTCCAACCGGTAGCTTTTTTACTACCTTCTGAACCAGTCTCAATCACAAGACCACCCATAAGGTCAGCTTTTGTCTTATAGTCATAGGCACCGATGGTAAAGTTAATTTTCACCTCTCCCATCTTAAGGTCCTCACGGTATGTTTTACCGGTGAGTTGATTCGTATAAGGGGTTCTGCTTGCCTCTGTTTCTTCAACTTGCCACGTCTCACCGTGAACGTTATTTATCTCGGTAGCTGCTGCAATAATTGTCTTCAACAGAGTACCTGTCAAGTCTGCTGTAACGGCACTGGTTGCAGCGTACAATAATCTTTTAATTCCTACTGCGCTAATCATAACTTTACGTTTAATATTTCAACTAAAATTCTCACATTCACAAAATGACACTTCAAAGCTGTGTCCGCTTCCGTACCGATTGAGTCGATAGAATAACGATACCTAGTTCCGTCATAGGTATTTACCACATCATCCAAAAGCTTGTTAGCCTGTCTTTCAAGCTCATTCAAGCGAATGGAGTTAGCGGAATTCTCACTTAAATCAGGGACACAAAGATTCACTTCAGCGAAAGACTTCTTCCAATAAGTCCCCGGCTGCTGCTTCTTTGTATGGATGGCAATTCTTTCAGAGGTCAACTCACCCGTCAGTTTCTCACCATCGGGTACTATATCTATTCCGAAAGCCTTGCAATCACGATAGAGAATGTTTCCTATGTCAGTAGTGGTTATCATTCAAATTCTTCTTTTAATCGTTTCTCCGCATATAAAGCGGCACTACTCAATACTTCAAACCCTTTAGCCTCTACGAAAGAGGCGTATTCTGCTTCGTTTTTCAGCGTTAAACCCGTTATGTCAGCCTCGCTATCATTAGACTGTCTCAAAGTTCCTGTACGGTCTTTATACGTACCGTTGTCTTTGGCATATTGAACGGATTCTTCGCCTATCCCGCTAACTTTAGCGACTACTTCGGATTCTCCCTGTTGGAAGAAAGCGTCCACGTCTGAAAAGTCAAACTCTACTCCAACCATATCACTCTATAAGGTAAATAGTTCTTTTCTTCTGGACTTTTGGCAATCCCTTCTCCTCTAATGCTTCCGTCGGTATTTAAGCAGCGAGCTTCTGCACCCGCTGCAATTGCTTTGGATGATTTATCAAATACTACCTTGTACTTGAAATCATACACAACGCCATTGATAGAGGATTTCTTCTCCGCACTTATATCATCACAACGGCACTTGCATATATCTACCCAGCTTTCACCACCCGTTCCGGGAATAGGTCTGCCAAACTCATCTTTTTCAAGTGGCTTGACTACCTTAACTTGTAATGTGTGAGGGGCGTAAATCATAAGAACGTAACTTTAGGTTTAACATTGAGTTCATCCTTCAAGCTGTACTGTTTACAGGCAAAAGAATAGTATTGCTTAATCCCTTCGATGTTCCAGGACATAGAGAATCCGCTTTCACCGATTGAAGTGGCACGAAGCAAAAGAGAGGGGATGAACTTCGCAATCGCCACAGTAACACGGCTGTGGCAATCCTGATTCATCTCATCCTCTCCGCTTATCTTCGAGTTCAGACACACATCCAAAAGGTCAGCCTCCGACAACTGAATGCCGAAGGTCTGGAACTTCTGTGTTATGTAGTCTTTTACTGTCATACCTCAATAGCCAATGCTTTCTTCAAAGCGGAAGTCTTTTCTTCATCAAGCCCTGTTACATTTGTCAAAAGAGTTTCCTCCTTCATGTTCATGGTAGCTTTCTCATTGATAGACTTCAACGCTTCAACCAACTCTTTCTTATCGAACTCCCTTTCAAAGATGGAGATTTTAACTTCCTTCTTCTCTTCGATAGGATCTGCCAGTCCACGAGCTTTCAAGTCATCAACACGGGATTCGTCCTCTATCTCGATAATCTGCCCCGGTTTATACAACTGCTTGGTAAACTTGTCTTGAAATTCACTGATTACGTTTAGTTTCATAAGCACCTCCTTATCCCTGCGGGATGTTGTTAATGGTTGATAAATCGAAGTTTGTAATCAGGTTAGGATTGCTGATCTGCGGAATCCACTCTGCGGTGTACTCCATGTAACGACCGTTCTTGTCACGATAGTTAGAGATAAGCATCTGACCGTCTGCCTTAGTATAGGTACGTCCCTGTACGGGGTCAGTAGCTTCATACGGAGTATGATGGCGCATATAACCGATCTGGTCTTGCGGTAACAGAGAGATACGGTTGTCCGCATAAATCTGCACATTCTTGCCTGTCTGGTCTTTTACGTAGTCCTCCTTGATATCGATTGCCGGAAGTCCAATGCCTGTAAATACCTGAGAAGCCAAAGCAGAAGAAATCAAGCCGGTGCTCAAGTTCATTTCGTTGGAGCCGAGAATCATCTTGTAACTCTCACCAAATTCAGAAGAACCAAGAATATTCTTATTAAAAGTCGCACGGGTCATAACCATCTTCTGGTAACGTCCGTAGTCAGGAGCGATGGCATTCAGTCTCTCTCTCAAGTAAGAGATAAACTTGTTCTTTCCATCTACAACCACATCAGAAGCTGACGGTTTAATGAAGTTGAACGGAAGCTCAATTTCCAACAAGTCCGGTGCATTCTGTTCGGTCTTAGCTGCATCTTTGTTCTTCACAAGAGCCGAACCAGTCATAATCAAAGAAGCCACAACAATATCCATACGCTTGTGAGCGGCCAACATAGTTTGACGGAAGTCGTCTTGAATGAAGTTCACAATCTCGTTCATTGCAGTAGCCTGGTCGGCTGTCTTAGCTTGATTGAACTTGTCAATCAAATCCTGCAACTCAGAAAGACGGTCGATAGACATCTGGTAAGCGTCACCCAGGTAGGCGATTTCACCATAGCCGGAACCAATATTTCTACGTTCGCGGATCGGTTTTTCTCCGAAACGAGAATTGATAGAACCTGCCATCACACCAGATATCTGACCGATATAGTCTTTAAAGACACGGGTTGTTACCTGACGGAAGGTAAGATACTGTTGCCAGTAAATTGCATCTTTACGTGTCTGATTAACACGTTGGATGATGGCACTTACGATACCAGCATCACTAAATAGGGTTTCAATAGTCAAAAACATGTCTTACCTCCTTATTCGTTAAATTCAAACCAACCTTTCAAATTAGCCTTGTCATTCTCGGAGAATGGCATCACTAACTTTTCTGGATCTATCTCTGCGGCAGTACGGAGCAATGCCACTAACACGATACCGCTTTCAACCTTCGTTCTTTCGTAAAGGGCAGAGTTAGCGGTGTATTTCTGCTTCAACCCGTCAGCAGCTACAGCCTCGAAAAGGACAGCATCTTTTGCTACTGCTTCCCCGAAAGCGGATTCGGTAGTCAATACGTCATAAGCCTTGTTAGACTTGTCGATAGCTGCAACCTTCGCGCCCTTAGAACCGTTACCGATGAACATACCGGAATAAGCCAATGAGTTCTTAGCTACCTTGATAGCTGTACCGGAAGTATACGCTTCGATTACTTTCACATTTCTCACCGGATATGCAAACTTATTCTTCAAGTCTGCATAAATCGGCACAAAAGAAGGAAGGAAACTTCCCTCTACCAAGTTCGTTGTTACGAGCTTGAACGGTCCACGTCTGCGGATTCCGGTCTGAACATCATAGCGTTCTTCCGTTTCCACAACAGGTTCCAAATCATACTTAAATCCTGATGCCATAATTAATTCTTGTTTTGTTCAACAATAGTTTTTGTTCCCTCGTTAATCATATTGGCGATGTTCTCCGTTTCCGTTTTTACTTCGCCACCAGTATCAGGAGGGATTACTCCTTTGAGCCCTTCATTGGTAAACGTCTGCTTTGCGTCCTTGAAATAAGTGTCTAAGTCCGCATCATCAGCGATTTTCAACATGGGTAAAAGGGTTTCGGGAATACCGTATTCCTTTGCCTTAGCTTGAATCTGCGCACCACGGATGTTTTGCGCTTCCTTCTGCTCGTAACCGGCAAGTTTTTCAGAAAGAGTCTTATTGGAATCAATAAGCGACTGTGCCCATGCGGGAACATCGTCTTTCTTCTCTTGCGGATTTGGGTTAGGGTTCGGATTTGGATTCTCGATTGGTTTACCGTCTTTAAGGTTATGCTTCTTCTCGTAGTTCTGAACTGACTTGAATGTAGCATCCCCGGCACGGAAATCACCATAGGAATTTAACACGTCCGTAAAACCTACTCCCTCCACAATGGTAGGTACTTGGCTTGCGTCCGTTACACCCTCTGCCTTTTTAGTGGCTATTCGGGTAAGCGTAGCAGCGTCCACACCCGAAAACTTCGTTTGTAGCCCTGCTAAGATTTGTTCTAAGATTGTCATACCGTATGAATTTGATTATAAATTTCGTAACTCAAAAATACTACCAATTTAGGGGATTAGTGAGTATTTGAATATTCTATACGTGACATCAAAAAGAATGTCACGAAATACAGTATAAAAGTACTAGGTAAGTAGTTAGAATGGAAATAATTGAAAGGGAGAGGCTTCACAATTCGCTTATTGTGAAAGAATAGCACAAAAAAGATCTAAGACCGAAGTAATAGAGCATAAAAAAAGCCGTGCACCAATAAAAGAGCACGGCATAATTTGAATTTAAAATCCCAGCATCGCAGCCGGAGGTATATTTAATACACGGCAGAGCAAACGGGCTATTTTTAAAGTTGGTTCTGATCGTCCGGAAAGATAGTCATTGACACGCGAAGGACTTACTCCTATTTCACCTGCAAGTTGCCTTTGTGTCATTCCCTTTTCTTCAAGGGATAATTCAATCAGTTCTGAAACGGTTGGCTTTGCAATTGGATAATGTTCCTTTTCATAGGCAATCACTACATCGGACACAACAGAGAGCTCCACCGCGTTCTTGTCGTTTGCGGGTGTACTATCGTCAACCAATGGTAAGAGTTCCTCTACTCTTTCCAATGCGAATTCGTATTGTTCTTTCGTTATTTTAGTCATATCCTATATTTTAAATGGTTGAACAATCTATTTTATCATACTCTTTATGGGTACACACCTTACGAATAAAAATATATCCCATCGTAAACTTAACAACGACTATCAGTCGATAATTGTTGCCTTTGATATTGAAAACATAGTGTTGGTTGCCTACATAATCGACTGAAAGAAAATCTACCTTAATATCAGACAGATTTTTCCATTCTGCTTTTTCAGCTACATCATACCAACGTTCAAGGGCTATGCGTGAATCTTCATAACCTTTGGTTTCGTAGAACTCTTTCAGCTTTTTATGTGATACTATTCTCATGTATTATCCATTTGATGCAAAAATACGAATTAATTTTGAATTATAGAACTATTACAGCATAAATGTTTTATAAAATAGAATTAATTAAAATAAAAAAGGCGAAGTAAAAACTCCGCCAATTATAAATAGCCTAACATTATTACTTTATTACTTCGTATCAGGAGGGGGAATCTCTTTGTTTCTTGCTTCCTGTTCTTCCTTGATTTCTTTCAGTTCTTCATCCAGTCTTTCGACATTCCCTGCAAACATAATACCCTCACGAGTAGACCAGATACCACCTTCGAGAGCGGATACAGCAGTAGCAACCTTGTCGGAAAGATCATCAATCATGTATGGTACGAGCTCTACGTCAATATCAATCGTCTTAGATGCCTTGTCAAACTCATAAGGGTTTATAGCTCCCAGAGCTGCCACGAGAAAGTTAGTTCTTCGTTGCATAAACTCTCCTATCACCTCGGCATGGTTTTCTACCGCCATGTGAGCACCCATGAACATAAAGCGGAAAGCTGTACCAGACGCTTTACCGACACCTTTCAATGTCTCAAAGGATATACGAGGTGTGTTTGTCATGTCGTATGCGTTATTGGTAAGCGTTTCAGCCTCGAATTTAATCGTATCTGGTACTTGATTCCATGTTAAATAAGAAGCCCCAGCCCCGTCTCCAGTGAGCTTTACAATACGGTCTTTGACTTTACCTGCAAAACCTTCCACGTCACCAACCAACTGAAGGATTGGGAAGAAATGATAATCGATGCAGTCGGCATAGTTTGAAAGCAATTTTTCCAATCTTACACGGAAGGTTTTAATCTTCTTGCAGTAAGCCTCCGGGCGATAGGCGTATATGACAGGGAGTTTTGGAAATCCATGATTGAAAGTCTTTCCTTCTGGTTGTTCCCATCCATTCTTAAGCTCCCATTGATAGACCGAACCTTTGGCGATAGTCATAAAGCAGGTGATTTCGTGATCGTCTAAGTCCTTCTTTTTATACTCACGGGAGAAAGCAATCATATCCCCATTATCATCAAAGAATGGATAGAGCTTATCGCCACGGAAAGGCGACCAAAGTACGCTTTTAAGCTTCTTAGAAGGCTTTGTCTTTCCTCCGAACGTCTTCCTTATGACAGACCATAACTTATCCCAGAAAGAATCAGCATCGACTACATACCAATACTCGGCCACTTCTTGCTCTGATAACCAGGAGCGAACAACTTTCTTGTTCTGGTACTTGATTTTATTCTTCTGAAGAGTAGATTTCAAAGCAGCCAACAGACTCTTTTCGTCTTCATCCTCCGTGCTACACTCCATCTTCGGCTCTGTGCCGACTGTGAATGCTGTTTGGATGTTTACGATGTCCTGTTCCAATGGAATGGTGATCCGGTTCACTTCTTCGGTTTCATATTCAACGGGAACTTCAATCTCTTTACCCGATTTCTCATCGTAAACCGATTTTGCCTCGCTTTTGAGCACCTTTCTATCCGGATACTTTTTCTTATTCACCATTATCTCATGCTTCTCTGGATTCCAATCGTTCCAAAGCTCTGCGCAATCCGGAAGATTGGTTCTTCTTCCTTTCTTGAGGTATTGAATCTTTATGCCAATGTCCTCTAATGCTAATATCTGTTCGAGTGTCATACGATTATATTTTAGTGATTGAATATTCCTGTTAGGTCTTTCGGTTTTAAAATCTTGCCAAGCAAGCAACCTAAAACATAGTACCTCATTGCGTCCATAAGGTGATTATCTTTATCTACTGGCTCGTTGATATAATTTCCATTCTTATCCTTATCCCACACGTAGGTTCTTAATTCCTTCATAAGGTTGTAAGAACGTTCCGTTACATACAAATCCATAGAGAGAATTTTATCTATTCCGGCTTTGATTGACGGACCCGACTTATCCACGCCATAAATATTCACACCACGAAGTTTGATTTCGTCCACAAGTCTAGGATCAGCGGATTCGGCAAACACTTTCAAACCATAAGGACGAACCTTGTCAGCAAGCGCATTTGTGAGCATTCCCGATTGATAACATAGCTCATCGACATACAGGGAATTATCTACAACACCACACTTCACGGCTGCCGAAACGTCTGTTGTGTATCCAAAGTCCTGACCGATGGCCACTTTCTTACACCATTCCGGGAACTCTTTCACAATTCCCCACTTCTTGAATATTGCACCCTCTGCAACGTCAGCCCATCGACCAATAACCACATGAGCGTACTTCTCAGGATTCTTTTCTTTCATATCCTGAACCTCTCTCAAGAACTCAGGAGAAAGATTTTCTAAGTTATCAAAGTAAGTGGTATGAATATGAAGTACATTCGGGTGAGTACTTATCTGCACCTGTACACCATCGATCTCTACCAGCTTGTGGGTTTTCTCAATGTACTTTTTGTAGATGAAGTGATTTGAATCAGAAGGGTTCATAATGATAATGATCCGGTTCTGTATTCCCTTCTTACGAATGGAGAACATGATCTTATCAAATTCATCTTCACTGGTCCACTCCTCCGCTTCATCACATACGAAAGTGGTTATACCCTGAATAGATTTCAGCTTTGCCGTCTGATTACCGGAGGAAGTTTTTATACCCCGGAACATGATACGGCTATTAGTCATTTTATTGACTATATCCGTCTTGGTGGTCTTGAAATACTTAGTGGTTCCATCCAGTTCTATCTTCTCCATCATTTCGGGGATGATAGACATACCTGCGGAAACCATTGTGTAACGGGTATAGAGAATCTGGTGGGTTATCTTCTCAGCCGGAGTAAGCTCAAAGGTCAATCTTTCTACAAAAGTGGAAGCATTGAAAGACTTACCAGAGCCACGACCGCCTGTGATAAGAATGATAAACCTATCTTTGTCAGTGTATAGAGGGTGATATATCGTTTGGGGTGTTATCATTTCACTTGTTTTTTAATCCATGAATCAATATCGATCCCCTGTTCTATATCGGTAGGAATATCCTCTTCATCGTCCTGTTTTCTCTCTACCTTCCGCCATTCTTCATCATGGTGGTACAACCAAACAGACATTGCTTGAAGGCTTGGAGCAAGTTCGCTCTCGATAGTCTGAATCTCTTCTTCATCCGTATAATCCCCGTTAATGTCTTTCAGTTTACGCTTTGTAACGCTCTTTGTCTTTATACCACCTACAGCCATAGCAAGGAACTTAGCACGTACAGCAGCCGTTATCGTAGCACGCCCACGCGCTAATACTTCAGATAATACGGGGGTTGAACCTTTAACCTCACAGAAGTAATTAGGATTCATCCCAAGAGCAAAGGCGATTTCCCTATCCGTGAATCCCTTTTTGGCATACGTCTCAACGATAGAAAGAAATTCCTCGCTTGCATAATCAAACTTAGGCTTTCTTCCTGCACGCTTACCTGTGTCTTTGGATTCACTCTTTCTCATCAATCTACCCTTTCTACTTGTTCGTCAAATACCTCTCCCTTTATAAACTTCATATCCGAATCATACCCGAATCTTTCCATGAAGGCAGCTTTCGCTTCGTAAGTGTCAAAGGAAAGCATCACATAGGCATCCATATCTTCGGCTTGCTTCTGTGAGTTCTCTTTTACCTGCTGCTTGACTTCTTTCATGTGGGCTACCTTTTCGGCTCTCTCTAATTGCCTTTGAGCTTTATCGGCTTCGTTCTGTTCGTTCACCTCTGCCATCATACCAGACAAAGCATCAGCAATCGAGTTTTCTTCTTCCGTTTGAAGAAGATAATCACAACCGATCAGGTTTAAATCCACATCGGTAAGTCCAGCATCTTTCCAGTCAATATCAGGAACCATCTTTGCAAGAGCATCGTAATCCCACTTACCTTGAGCGTTCGGGTTATTCAGAAGGATGTTCAATTCCTTTTCCTGCTTATCATCTACGTCTATCAAGTCCACACGGAGAGCGTAGTCATTATCAGGGAACTTATTCAGTTCGTCCATTACCGTCAATCGCTGATGTCCGCTTACTACGGTCATGCCTGTACGCTTGTTTACGATAATACCGCCTACCAATCCGAATTTCTTGATTCCTCGCTTGAGGGTTTTCCTTTCTTCTTCGGATAAAGTACGGGGATTATAAGAAGCAAAGTGAATGGTAGAGCGTTTTAACTCTACCGATTCTGATTTTATGTATTTACTTAGTTCCATTGTCATATTCAAATAAAATTCGTTCACTCATTGGAAATGCTTTGATAATCTTCTTCAAGTCTTGAGGAAAGTTCTCTCGAAGCCATAGGAAGCAGTCAAGATTAAACCCTAATCCGCCAGATGCCTTGCTTGAATATCTAACTGGTTCAGGTAGTCCCTTTTGCTTCATGTAGGCGAGAACATCCTTTTGCTTCCAATCGGCAAGCGGATAACACAAACCATTATTCTCGTAGCCCTCATAACCTTTCAGCATCAAGCGTCTGTTCATGCCATCCGCTTTCTTCATGCCAAGAAAGACATGGTAAATACCATACTTTAATCGCATGGCTTGAGCCACATCAGCGAGCTTCAATAGCTTAATCTTTGGGTTTGCTACACAATACAAGCCGCTACGAAGAATGTAGGTAAGATTCCAGTGCGGTACTTGAATGAACTCCACTTTCGGGTATTTCGCCTTCACCCACTTAACCCATCGCTCTATGTGTTCTAAGCCTTCAACGAAGTACATAAACACACAAACGATGCGGTCAAACTTCGGGTAGATCAAATCAAGTAGAACCAATGAATCTTTACCCAAACTACAAAATAGAATAGCCTCACTCGATTTTACTCGAATGAGGTCTATATTTCTGTTTGTAGTTTCAACCAAAGTCATGATTAACCACTTGACAAACCAAACGAGGCACGAACGTCACCATAACGCTGCCTGCGTGAACCTAACTGAGATGTGCCAGCTGCACCACCTCTTTTTGCCACTAATCTACCTCCTGCACCTGCACCATTCATGTTGCGGCGCGGACCTGCTACTCTGTTAATTCTGTTTCTAACTCGGCTTTCTAATTTTAAAAGTTAATAAATCAATCTATATGTTTCTCTAACACCTTACCTAATGTGTAATCAATCTGCGAAGCCAGATATTCTTCACCCTGATGCTCGTAGACAATATCATTACCATCTTCATCGGTCAAGATGGTAACTTCTGCATCTTTTACCTCTACGATTGCATAAGGTCGTTTGCCTTTGTATTCGCCTGTAAGAAGTTTAATGGCATCGTACTTGATAGGGTTCAATTCGATTTCACCCTCTTCGGGTAATTCTTCGTCCGCCTGGTACTCTTTGCCGTCACAAAGATAGGTGATATACTTCTTTGCGTTGGTTGGTCTGATTTCACGGTATTCGTGTGTTTTCTTACCGGCTAAAATCTCATCAAAATACTTTTGCTTAATGCTAAGCGTCAATACTTTCATAATCGTGTAATTTTATTGGTTAATAATCGTAGTTGCGGGGGGCTGAATCGAACAACCGACCTCTACCAAGTCAAAGTAGCAAGCTAACCACTGCTCTACCCCGCGATAGTACCTCAAAAGTACTACTATATTCAAAGATAAGTAAATATTTACTAGTGCTATTCATGACAATGGCTTTTAAGTCACGAAATTGTTCTTTACCTGGTTTGCAGGTGGTACAACCGTTTTTGTTTATTGAGTTCATAATCATTCGTTGTTTAATTTATCTATAAAACGTTTCACAGATGGACATTTTTCGCCAATACATATATCAGGTTCACTGAGTATAGAACCATGTGCTTCAGCGCAGCCACAACACCAATCGGATTTATATTCACATGATTCGATAAATGCTTCAACAGCTTTCTTTTTCATAATCTGTTCTGTCATTTCAACGGCTTTTATTGCATACATAGGATTATTGTTATTCATTTCAGCAGCTCTCAAACTGCCACCATTATAACCTTCACCGTTCACATTGTAAATACGTTCTATATATGTTTTTACTTCGCTATTTTTTGATTTCATAATCGTATGTATTATTTGTCATTCAAACTATGTATTGATTATCACACTACAAATATCAAGCTTTAATTTGAATAAAACAAATCTTATTTGATATTTTTTTCAAATTATTTTTTGAATCATTTTTCTATTATTCTATATATACTTTGAAAATAGTTCCTATCTTTGCATCAAATTATAATTTGAATATCATGCTAAGAGTACAAGAAATCTGTAAGACACAAGGTATAACCATGCAAGACCTTGCTAAAAGAATGGGGGTTACTTACCAGGCGTTATATGCCGCAGTATCAGGAAACCCTACCATAGGAAAGTTGAGAGAAATGGCAAATGCATTAGGCGTTAATGTTGGTGATTTGCTTCCTTTGGGGCAAGGACAAGACTTTATAGCATTGATAGACCACAAAGGGGAACTGAGTAAAGCTACTACCATTAATCAATTAGAGGAAATTATCAAACAAATAAAAATCGAGAACATGAATGCAGAGGAACGATACTTTAGAACGAACCGTCCGTATGGAATTATCTACGATACAGATGATAATAAAGGCTTCTTTTTCAATAGGTATTATCAGCGTATTGGAGAATCTACGGGACTTACATCTATTTATGATGCTAAACTGATAGATGTTGACATGTCTAAATTAACAGAAGAAGCCCAAAGGGAAATTTTCCAAGTCATAAACAATGAAAAGAATTTTAAAATTGGCTTCTTCTATTCAGATGCCACAAATCCATACAACAAAAGAAACCCACAAGAAAAGGAGGAATTAAAACAGATATACGAAAATAGAATATTTAATCTATCACAGGTAATAGATGTATACTCGTTATAATACGTAGAGAACAGAAAGCCGGAGTACTAGACCCCGGCTTTTCACTTGATTAACCCTTCAACTTTTAACCGATTTACGATTTCGGTGTAAATATACTCGATATCACTTTGAAAATCTTTATAATTGTCGTGTAAAAATGTGACATCAGCGCAAAGGTTAGAAACTCCTGTTGGAGACTTGAATTCTAGCACATCGGAAATAGCTTCACGTATTCCGTTTCCAATCTTCCCACCGGCTAAAGTACTTGGAGAGTACAAAAACAATATAATGAATATAAATTGTTTCTTAAGCCTAGCACATCCCTTTCTTGCCGGGCAATTTCTATTATCTTGAATCTCATTAAACCAGTCGTATAGCATCGGGATAAGCGATATATCACACATCCTTGGAACGGATAGTTCCGCTTCTTGCTCTGAAAGCCTTCTCTTTTTTTCTCTGATAGTTTTTAACTCCGAAATGACTAAAAAATCTATTATCATAACACGATTATTTTAAAAGTAAATAGTATATTTGCATCATAATCGTGTAAGGAGAAGAAGTTAAGATTGGTCGTGCTGTCTGCTTCTTCTCTTTCTATTTTACCGACTTATCTCTTTCTCGGATAGTCTTATTCTTTTCATCAATACTCCTACCCCACCTCATAGCAGAATAGATAGCGTTTGTATATAAAAAGAGTTCCTCTTTCGTGTTGAGGAACTCTACTCGGATGGCTGCACTCTTTGCATCATTCAATATTGCTTTTTCTTTTCCCATAAGTTAAAACTGAAATTAATTACGTTAACTGTTAACGAGTTTATTATATCTATTAAACCATGTTATAAGACACGCTGATTTGCTTGATAAATTTGGAGGTTTCCAGAAAACCAGTACCTTTGCAATGTGTTTTTCAT
>POVV01000785.1_pt1 | contig 16371 bp, 18 predicted proteins | sample 1560271 | NCBI WGS metagenome assembly POVV01 (sample SAMN08337232, study PRJNA429181) | Bioreactor metagenome, whole genome shotgun sequencing project. | biome: cows' rumen and soil; feature: anaerobic; isolation source: anaerobic chemostat enrichment culture, galacturonate as sole carbon... | reverse complement strand
AGGTAAATGTCTTTGAGCACATACTTATTGGGTTGATAAGCCTTGCTTACTCCCACCATTGAGAAAATTATTTTTTTATCGTCAGCCATATAAATAAATAGTTAATAATTAGCCATTAATAGCTTGAGTCGGGCTTCCCACCGAGGTTTCTCCCTCCACAAACTTTGGCAAATATACGAAATTTATTTGTGTTTTGTTTGGATTCTAAAAAAAAGTCTCTATCTTTGCACCCGCTTAACAGCAATAAAGGATTGATTCGCTAGCTCAGCAGGTAGAGCACAACACTTTTAATGTTGGGGTCCTGGGTTCGAGCCCCAGGCGGATCACTGAAAACAAAAGAAAAATCAAGCAAATCCCTGATAATCAAGTATTATCGGGGATTTCTTTTTTCTGGCAGGTGGCAGAAAATAGCCGTTTCAAGCATATTGTTGGTGTGCAAATCGTGGTACATAAATCAGGCTGAAAAAAGCCCCACGATTTAGCTTCTTTCTCACTGATTCATAGCATTTTGCATGGTCGTACTTTGGAAGAGAATACATAGTTTTGTAACTCTAAAAACGATGTAAAAATGGCTAGAAAAACCTTCAATGTGCTATTCTTTATCAAGAAAGCCAGATTATTAAAGAATGGAGAAGCACCCGTGTGCATGAGAATTACTGTAAACGGCTGTATGGTAGATGTTTTAGTAAAAAGAAGCTGTCCTGTAAATCTATGGAATCAGGCAAAAGAAAACTCCAAAGGAAAAGATCGTATGTCGGTGGAACTGAACCACTACTTAGAAATCACACGTTCACGCATACACCAAATTTATAGAGAACTGGAATCCACAGGTAAGACTATTACAGCCGATCTTATGAGAAAGCTATATTATGGAGTGGATGAAGATAGTAAAACGCTATTGCAAGTATTCAGAGAGCATAACGAACAAAGCCGTAAGTTGATCGGTAAGGACTTCGTTAGTAAGACCGTTCAACGGTATGAAACCACTACCCGATATTTAGAGGAATTCATAAAGAAAGAATATCAGTTATCTGATATTGCCCTAAATAACTTGGAAGCCAACTTTATTTCTAAGTTCGATGCTTTTTTGAAGATTGAAAAAGGTTGTGCGCAGAATTCAGCTATCACCCGATTGAAGAACTTGAAGAAGATTATCCGTATTGCTTTGGAAAACGACTGGATAAAGAAAGATCCGTTTGCTTACTATCGCTTCAAACTGGAAGAAACCGATCCTGAGTTTCTGACGATGGACGAGATTAAAATTATTCTTGCAAAAGAATTCACGATTAAGCGAGTAGAACAGGTACGTGACGTTTTTATCTTTTGCATTTTTACTGGATTGGCGTTCAGCGATGTGAAAGATTTATCACCCGAACACTTGGTAAAAGACAACAAAGGGGAGCTTTGGATAAGAAAGAACCGCCAAAAGACAAAAATCATGTGCAACATTCCTGTGCTGCCTGTGGCAGCTTCTATACTTGATAAATATAAGGATGTGGTAGAGTGTACCGGAAAACTTTTACCCGTATTGTGTAATCAACGCATGAACAGTTATTTGAAAGAGATTGCCGATGTGTGCGGGATTCATAAAAATCTAAGCACTCACTCAGCCAGACATAGCTATGCAACTTCCGTGTGCCTTGCAAATGGCGTAAGTATGGAGAACGTAGCCAAGATGTTAGGTCATGCCGATACCAGCATAACAAAACACTATGCACGGGTACTGGATCAGAATATTCTAAAGGATATGCAGAAAGTAAATAGCTGCTTGTCGGAGTTGGCGATATAAAAAGACAGTAGTCAATATAGAAAAAGGATTGGGAAGAATGAATTTCATTTTCTCAATCCTTTTCTTTTAAAGTAAGTTTTCCAGAACCCAATATGAAGCATTGACAAAGGTAAGTTCCGCATTTAGCCTGTTCAAGTCCAAGCCTTCGGTTTAGATAAAAATCTTCCTCTCATTACATTCGAGCGTATTTTTGTCTAAAGACTTGCACGGACTAAATACTTCACTGGAAAAGTCAATGATTCAAATTAAATTCCGAAAAACAATGTTTTTGAGGATGGCCGGTTATTCTTTCCAGCTTTCAAAATAGTGCTTTTGCAGTAGTTTGTCAATATCACTTTGCCGATAGATTATTTTACCTTTTATCTGGATGAAAGGAATTAATCCTGTATCTCTCCATTCTTGTAGAGTTCGCAAACTGACATTCATTTTTTTAGAAACCCCATGATTGGAAAGGAAACGTTCTCCGTTCAGGTGGGGCTTATAGTGTTTGACAATCGATTCAATACCGTTTAGCATTGAATCGAGCGAAGAAATAAATTCTTTGACTTGCGGTGTATCTTTATTTATTAATTCCATGATCGAAAGATTGTTTTATTGGAATATTGATTTTAAGATGGCTAGATCGCTAATCAGTTAGAGATTAGCTGGTCGATTGATTAGTTACGCAGATAGTCACCCCATGACGAAAGGTTTAGCACATCTTTCGCTGGAGCATAATCTATGTAAATCCGTTTAGGAGCAGGAGCAATAAAATACTGGCTACCATCTTTCTGTATTTCATAAGTAGAAGGTGAAGCCTGTTTGGTGGTTTCCGATACATATATAATAGAAAGAAGATACTCTTTGTCGTTCCGATAGATGATAACCGTAGGATTCAGATTAACACTTTCCCATGTGCCGACAATGGAAAACAGATTAAAGGACGGATAATGTTCTTTAGTTCTTTTCATAAGGTTTGATTTGTTTGGGTGACTGATTTTGTATTTCACTGTCCGCAATAATTCTTTCAATATCGGAAGACTTATAATAAATCTTGCTCCCTATTTGAGAATAAGCCAGTCGCCCACTACTTCGGTAATATTGCAGCGTTCGCTTGCTCAAGCCTAACAACAGGCACACTTCCTGACTATCCAGCCAGTTTTCGACTTTCTGAGTATGAGTATTGCACAAACTCTCTATCCGTTTGGCAAACTCCGTGAACCTCTCGCAGACATACGAAAAGGTTCTCTTTTCAATGGTTACTACTTCCATACTTTCATTTTTAATGGTTTATAAAACGTGTTGATTCTATTTTCATCGGCAAATGAAAGAAGAATCAAGAGCTATTTTCTAAACTGTCCGAGAGTGGTATAAAAAGACTGTTTATGGCAAAATGATACATGATTTATTAGTCATAATACTCTTGCGGCACAACAATCAAAATGAATCCGAGTTAATTAATGGCGACAAGCTAAATAGATAAAAGATAGAATGACAGAAAAGAGAAGTTTTATATGATATGTTTTTAGCATATTCGATTAATCATTACTAAAAAAGGAAATCATGAAAAGATTAAACTAGTTTTTACACATGATTTATAACCTGCGTATTAATAATAGACATGGAAAGAGGTCAGACTAAGAATAACAAGAGGATACGGTAGAGGAAATACACGTACTTATGACTATGGTTGGCGTGAAGTGGCTCTGCTGATAGTTACATACCCTTTTTTGTATCCCTACAAATAGGGATTGTTTTATAGAAAATACCCATTTGTATGGATTGTTTTATTTTTGATAAAAAACGTACTTTGTATCCTAATAATAGGAACTATGTTCTGACCTATGCAAACAACAAAAGAATATACACATAAATTATTGTTGGAAACAGCAAGGAGAGCCTTTTTCAAGAAGGGCTTTAAGGCTGTGTCTATGCGTGAAATATCCAAATTGTCGGGTATCGGTCTGAGCAATATCTACAATTATTATCCTTGTAAGGACGATTTGTTGGCTGACGTGTTGCATCCGCTTTTGGAGGCGATGAACAGTATGCTGGAAGATCATAATCGCCCGGAGGCCTTTTCTTTGGATGTCTTTACCTCCGAAGAATATCATCGCTCATCCATGAAGGAGGTAATGAGCATCGTAAGACGGTATCGTGAAGAATTTAAGTTACTTCTTTCATCTATCCAAGACTCTCGTTTCAATGATTATTGGGAACAATGGATTAAAAGAAGTACGGTAATGGGTATAGAATATATGGAAGGTATGAAAAAGCTCTACCCTGATCTGCATACCGATATTTCCCGATTCTTTATGCACTTCACCTGCTCATGGTGGGTTAATATGATGAAAGAGGTGGTGCAACATGAAGAACTTTCCAGTGAGGAAATCGAATGTTTTATTGGTGAGTATATCCGCTTTAGCACAGGAGGCTGGAAAAGGCTCATGAATGTAAAAATAGAAAGATGAAAACAAATAGAAACATCCACACATCCTCCTGCCTACAATGCAACCCTTGTGGAAGCGGTTGTACAATTGTGGACAATCGGATTTCTTTCGTATTCGATTCGGAAAAGAAGCACTTTAGCCATCTTCTGTTCGACCCGACACCCGTTGCTTGCATGGGCAGATGCGGCAGGTCTTGTCAAGCAAGATTTCGCTTGGTGCAGGAGGCGAAATACCGCACCACTTCGGTAGAACAACTAAAAACAATCAATATATGAGTATCACCAACATCATCTGTAACGGCGAAATAACGCTTGTGCAAGGAGTAAACGGACTTTTCCTCTGCGAGGAATCGTGGGTAACACAAAGCAGAAAATCCGCTCTGCCCAAAGAGGATTTGAACAAAGAGACTATTAGAACTAAAAAAGAATGCACCGATATTGAACGTCCAGAGACTGATTTACCAGACTTAACTTAGTAACAGCTGTATGAAACATCCCATTTTTAATAATAATAATTCATCCTATCAAGCGAGTCGCCTGCAAAGAGCGACTCGCTTTGTTTTTGAACAAAATAGATTTTCGTTCTCTTTTGAAGTACTAATTTCCAATCTGTTATAGCCATGCCACAACAAGTATTTGTTCCATTTCTTCTGACACTGTTTGCCGGTATATCCACCGGCATAGGCAGTGCTATTGCTTTTTTTGCCACATACGGCATACGCCGCAACACCCTTCAGATAGAGCACAACTGCTGCGCGGGCAATTTCCCCTTAATTGTCGCGATGAAAACAGGAGCTGATATATCATTTACGGGGGACTTGCTCAAGCATTGATAGTCCAATGTTCGACTAATGCGATTGGGCAACTATTTTTTTAGGCATCGCGCACAGCAAATAATAAACATATCATATTAGTAAGAAAAGACTTAAAAACAAAGAATAATTATGAGCATAATAAAAAACATCTTTCAAAACTTCCGCAAACCCAAGAATAGCTTTATGGGCAGATGCATTGTGAAAATGATGAACCAAGGCCATAACCGGATTTCTCTTTGGTGCATTGACAACTTCGTAAAACTTTCCGGTGGCGAAACGGTGCTCGATATCGGTTGTGGCGGTGGGCAAAACGTAGCTAATTTCATCAAACGAACTCATGGATTAGTTTGCGGCATGGATTATTCACCCACGTGCGTGAACATTGCGAGTCGCAAGAACAAGGCGGCTATCAGTCAGGGACGAGCATCTATCGTAGAGGCGAATGTTTCAAACATTCCTTTTGACGATAACCGCTTCGATATTGTAACCGCTTTCGAAACTATCTACTTTTGGAATGATATAGTGGAAAACTTCAAGGAAGTATTGCGTGTATTGAAACCCGAAGGAAGGTTCTACATCTGCAACGAGGCATACAGCGAGGAAGGCAATGAAAAGTGGGTAAGAAATATCGACCTGCGCATTTACTCACCCATAGAAATACAAAGAATGCTGGAACAAGCGGGATTTATAAATGTGACCTACGACATTTCGCCGGAGAGCAAATCGCAACGAATATGCGTGCAAGCGAAAAAACAACCGATGATGAAACCTATAGACAGATGAGCATCAATAAATATACCCCAATACATCGGGTTCTGACTACCTATCCGCAGTTGATTCATCGACTGGTGAAACGAGACAGTCGTTATGTTTCTTTAATCAATCCTGTATCAACTTGTACGTTGGGGCATTGCACTACTATTGAGAGCATTGCCTTTACAGTAGGAGACGATATGGAGACTCTTCTCACATACCTCAAAGGAGAAATGGAACGAGAAGATATACAGTTCAAATATTGAAAATTACTACTAATAACTGCCCGAAAGGGCACAAAACAATATCGATTTATGCTTATACTTTATAACAAAGCAGCCCGCAAAAATCTTTCCAAGCCGAAGGAAGCTGCCAAATGGTATCCCGTGCTACGTTCTACGGGTATGTTGAAAGAACGTGAAGTGGCCAAACTCATTGCTGACGAGACGGCACTCAATCCCAAAAAGGCGATTGCCAGAGTAGAGTTTAAGGATGTTGAGGTACTTACAAAAAAAGTAACCGAAGGAAACTCTTCAGGTATAACTCCTGTAGTCGTTTCCAAGTCGGAAGCTCCCGATCCCAGCATTTAAGGAGAAACCAACAATCATATAAATAAACAATGAAACAGAAAGTACTATTTTATCTATTGATACTGATGCTCATGAGCATCAGTGTATCCGCCCAAACAGGTGGGGGGTGGATTGCGGGCGTGGTTATCGACAACACTGGCGAAGATCCACTGCCCGGAGCAACCCTCTTTATCGAGGAACTGAAAAAGGGCGGTGTTGCCGATAAACACGGCGAGTTCTCCTTTCCTGATATTCCTTTCGGTACTTACTCGCTCACGGTAAAATTCGTGGGCTACCAAACATCAGTTCAAACAATAACCGTGAGCAAAGAGAGCGTTAAGAAAGCAATCATCCGCCTGAAAGCCGAAGTCAAATCACTGGACGAAGTGGTGGTGATGGGCAAAAGTGAAGCCCGCAAAATTCGGGAGCGAGCCATGCCGGTATCGGTCATCAGCATGAAGCAGCTGCAAGGTACGGTAAATAGCGTAGAAGATATTCTGACTAAGACCGTAGGCGTAACCATTCGTTCGCAAGGAGCAGTAGGCAGTGCCTCTCGTATCTCTGTTCGCGGCTTGGAAGGCAAGCGTATTGGATTCTTTATAGACGAAGTACCGATGAACGATAATTCCGATTTCATCGACATCAACGATATACCCATCGACATGATTGACCGCATCGAAATATATAAAGGTGTGGTTCCAGCCAAGTTCGGTGGATCTGCCGTGGGGGGTGCTGTAAATATCGTGATAAAAGAGTATCCACCTCGTTACTTGGATGCTTCGTATTCGTTCGGTAGCTTCAATACACATAAAGCAAGTACCGTCTTCAAGCGGAATCTGGTCAAACAAGGAATAGAGTTAGGGGCTGCGTTGTTATACACCCATTCTGATAATGACTATCGTATGGAATTGCCTCAGAACAAAGGTAAGTTCATAAAACGCGACCATGATAAATTCAACCAATTGGGGGGAGGGATATCGATGAAAGCCCGTAAATGGTGGTTCGATCAGATGGAGTTTGAACTTGAATTTATCCGAAACAGCAAGCAGATACAAGGCGTGGTAGAGAACATACGCTCTGCCGAAAGTAGTGCCGGAGCTTACAACTTCGCCATTGATTTACAGAAAGACAATTTCCTCCTCGATGGACTTGACTTCAGTAGCGGCACGGGCTATGCCTATTCTCAATACAACTTTGTGGATACAGCTAGGATTCGCTACGACTGGGATATGAATCCTTATCCGCCTGTTTCGGCTTACGGAGGAGAAATAGGAGTTTTACCCTCTGACATGAAAATGCGTAAGCATACCGTGGGAAATAAGACCAATCTCAATTACATCATCAATGACCGGCACTCCATCAACCTAAACTCATTATTCAAATGGGCACTGGGAAAGCCCTCCGATCCGTTGTTGGATAAAGCGGTGGGGCGACAGATAAACTTCGACTCACACATGATGAGCTGGGTATTAGGATTGGGTTACGACTATAAATCTCCTAATGACAAATTCCTCAACTCGCTGACGGGTAAGTACTATTATTATTCCATGGATACGAAAATAGGAGATATTTGGAGTTCCGTACCCAAAGAAGTGGATATGCAGCAGCACGATTGGGGGGTAAGCGAAGCCTTGCGCTACCGCTTCACCAAAGAGTTGTTGGGGAAAGCCTCCGTAAGTTATGATGTACGACTACCGACAGATGCCGAACTCATTGGCGACGGCTTCCTTATTGCTCCTTCGGGCGACTTGAAGCCCGAAAGAGGGACGAACGCTAATATCGGATTGATGTACGATAAGAAGATTGGTACCGGATTGTTGCAGGTGGAGGTAAACGGATTCTTCTCTTACCTGCAAGATATGATACGTTATACGCGCAACTTCGTGCAGGGCAGATACACTAATTTCGGTGAGATGCGTACCTTCGGTGTAGAGGCAGAAGTCAAAGCAGATGTTACACGCTGGCTTTACGGATATGTAAATGCCACGTTTCAAGACCTTCGCGATACACGTAAGTACGAACCAACGAGTAACGTTCTCAATCCGTCGAAGGGATTGCGTATGCCTAATATCCCCTATTTCTTAGCAAATGCGGGTTTAGAGTTTCACAAAGAGAATCTCTTCGGAGGGAAAGGTCAGAATGTAAGACTATTTACCGATGCTTCATTCGTAGAAGAGTATTTCTTCGATTTCGAAGTAAGTCAATATCAAGAGAAACGTATTCCACGTTCCTTCAAGCTCGACTTAGGATTAGAATATTCTATCATGAACGGTAAGCTTACCTTCTCGGCAAAAGCATCCAACCTTACGAATGCCCGCCTGTTCAGCGAGTTTAATTACCCGCTTCCCGGCAGAGCCATTACCGCACGTATCAGGTACGTGCTGAAATAAGGCTAATTACAATTCAATATATTATTCAACAATAAAATAAAAAGTAAAATGAAAAAGAGAATCAACGGAGCGTTACTCCTCCTAATGAGTATCACTATGCTGTTTTCAGCTTGTAGCAAAGACCCAGAAACGAAACCAATCACGACAGATCCAGATGTAAAAGTTGGCGATATACTTGTTTACACCATGCTTATGAATCCCGGCGGACAGACTGGGTCAGGTTGGATGCAGTTAGCAGATGGAGTGTCTCCCAAGAAACTGACGAATAAAAATGCCGTGCAAGTCGGTTACGGTATGATGCCTGTGTGCAACGGTAATGATGTGTACACTTTTCCTGCATTCGGAGCACAAGGTGATGAAAATGTAGTAACAAAATGGGTGCGTTCGGGAACTAAACTTACCAAAACGGCAACCATGCCTATTCCCCTTAATTCTGTTCCAAGACACATCTCTTTTGTTAATGCAACGAAAGCCTATCTGATATCGCTTATCGGCAAATTATTTATATTCAACCCTCAAACGATGGAACTAACCGGTGAGATTGATCTTTCCTCTTATGCTGCGCCAGGATTGGCTGTACCGATGTTTGGCTCTCCTTTTGTGCATGATGGACGGTTGTATGTAACACTGAATCAGACAGACATGACATTCCAACCGGTTACCGAACCTCAGATAGAACTTGCGGTAATCAACACTCAAACGGACAAGGTGGAGCGTGTCATTTATGAAAAGGCGAGTGGTATCGGTATCGGGGCTTATGCCTATGGGCAACAAACCTTTATCGATGAAAAAGGCGATATGTATCTTATGTGTACGGGCGCATACGGCATGAATCCTAAGTACAAGACCGGTATCTTGCGCATCAAGAAAGGTGAAACAGAATTTGACCCTACCTATAATTGGGTGTTGAACGATCAAACAATCGAAGGTGAATCGGGCAAAACCGTTTGGCTGCTTCAATCACAATACGCCGGCAACGGAAAAATGTATGCCACGATGGATATTCCTTCTTATTGGGCAAACCCAACATCTCCCAACTGGTTCACGGATAAATCGCTCATCAGTGTAGAGATGGATATTTACAATAAAACGGTAAAAAAACTTCCGATACCGCCAACATCAAGCTATGGAGGAGCAGTGGAGAAATACAAGAATCTTATCGTGTTTACTATTAATGGCAGAAATGATGTGGGTTTTTATACGCATAATCCTGCAACCGGCGAAACAAGCTCGTATGCCATAGTAAAGGTAGATGGAGCTCCTGCATATTTCCATTGGTTTGAAAACTAAGTAATAATCAATCACTCAGAAGAGGCAAAGGTGAGAGTTGAATTATCGCCCTTTCCTTTGCTCTCATTTTTTAGCTCAAACATTTATTAATCTTTTTTCTCCATTCAGAAATGGCTATTCAAGGGTTTCAATATCACACACAATAAATAAAATTTCGTATGGCAATAAACGATTTCATTCAATTTCACTTCGGTTGGCTCAATGCATGGATACCTTCGTTTGCATTGGTGCTGATACAATTTTTGTATATGATTCTTTACCGAGAAGGTGGCAAACGCGCCGTAGATACATCTTGGTATACCTCTAAGGACAAGCGGTACGCCACTTTAAGCTTTGTGTTTCAGGGGACATTGCTTTTGGTGTCGCTCTTTGTTCCTCTCCGCATAGGTACACCGCTATTCATGGTGGGGTGCGTCTTGTATGCCTTTGCACTTGTCGGATTTATGGCAGCCTTTCATGCTTATGCCTCTACGCCTAAAGGAGAAACTGTCGTACGAGGCGTTTACCGCCTGTCGCGCAATCCGATGTACTTCTTCTATGAAGTGGGAGCATTGGCGGTTTGCATTGCCTCGGCATCGTTGTGGTTGCTGCTTGCCACAATTCCTTTGATTCTCGTCACGCATGGTGTTATCTTGGGTGAAGAGCGATACTGCATGACCTCTTATGGGGAAAACTATGCTCGGTACAAAGCGAGAACTCCCAGATACTTCTTACTCAAATAGCAACCTTATGAACAATCTCTATCAAATACTCAATTCCGCTACGATGGGGCAGCCCCGTCGCTTGCGTCCGCTGATAGGCTGGACGATTGCGGAGTACTTTTTCCGTGGCGCACCGTACGGGGCAATGCTACTCGTGGTGTGGGAGGTATTCAAACCTCTGCAAAATCCCGGCATGTCGATAAACCTCGTGAACATCGGTTGGGCGTGCTTGTTGCTCTTCATCTCTCTTATCTGCCTTTGGTTAATTGGCAAGAAAGCCTACCTCGTAGCCTATCGCGACGGCTACGAAATATGTTGTAACGGCCGTTTGGCTGTGGTCGATCACTTGCGCCGCCTGCCGATGAGTTTTTTCAACAGTCGTGATCCCGGCGACATCGGGGCATACATTGTCAGCGACTACAACAATGTGGAAATGCTTACCACTCACCTTATCGGTCAATTCTTTGGTGGGCTGGCGATGCCCATCGTTGCTTTGGTGTCGCTCTTGTTCTTTAACTGGCAATTGGCTTTGGCGGCAGCGGCTGTCATTCCATTGGCATACCCTATGATGTTGCTTACCAATCATTTTGTGGCAACCTTGGGCAAGAGGCATCAAAAAATAAAGACCAATGCCGCTTCGCGCATGATCGAGTATATACAAGGTATCCGCCTGATTAAGGCTTTCAACCTGAGCGGCAATAAGTTTGAACGCTTGGAACGAGCTTTCCGTGATCTCAAGCGGGAGAGCATCCGTTTGGAAGCGGCTCCCGCACCCAGCATCACGCTGGCTTCCACTCTGCTCAATGGCGGTCTGGTTCTTATTATGCTACTTGGCTTCTCGATGTTGTTAAATGCCAAAGTCTCCATGCCCGTTTACATCATGTTCCTGCTGGCAGGATCGGCTATCTATGCCCCACTCATCAACGCCTTGACCTTTATCGCCCTCATCAACTACATGAAGCTGGGAGCCGAACGCATTGATGCTCTTTGCAAAACGCCCGTACTTCCGGAGGGTATAATAGAAGATGTTGTCAACTCAGAGATAGAGTTCCGTCACGTCAGTTTCAGCTATAATGCCGACATTCCCGTACTTCGGGATGTATCGCTTACCATTCCCGAAAAGGAACTGACAGCTTTTGTGGGGCCATCGGGTTCGGGCAAAACGACATTGACACGACTCATTGCCCGTTTCTGGGATGTAAGCGAGGGGGAAATCCTATTTGGCGGACGAAACATCAAAGACTACACCGTGCATACACTGATGCAACAAGTTTCCATCGTCTTTCAGGATGTGTATCTCTTCAACGATACCATTTATAACAACATCCGCGTGGGACGTGAGACAGCTACCCGTGAAGAGATAGAAGCTGCCGCACGCAAGGCGCAATGCCACAACTTCATCACCGCCATGCCTGATGGCTACGAAACGATGGTGGGTGAAGGAGGTAGCACACTCTCCGGTGGAGAGAAACAGCGTATCTCTATTGCCCGTGCCATTTTGAAAGATGCGCCCATCGTGTTGCTTGACGAGGCAACCGCTTCGCTCGATCCCGAAAACGAGGTTCACATCCAAGATGCTATCAACGACTTGGTGAAAGAAAAGACTGTAGTCATCATCGCTCATCGCTTGGGCACGGTGATAGGTGCCAATAATATTGTAGTGATAGACCAAGGACGGGTGGTGCAGCAAGGCAAGCACCAAGCTCTTTTGGCAGAGGAAGGACTGTATCGCAATCTTTGGGAGGAACAACAACGGGTAAAAGGATGGAAGTTCAAACAATCGAATAAACAGTAAGGCTATGGATACAAATAAACGCAAGACCGGGCTGGCACGGTTGATAGAAATTGCCGGCACTAAACGTCGGCTGCTCATCGGAGCGATGTTGTTGGCAGTTATCACCGCCATCGTGCAGTTTGTGCCGATCATAGCGGTGTACAATATTCTCATCGAGTTGGCAGAGCATGCGCTTGATCCCTCATTGATTGACAAGGCATACATCTGGCTGTGGAGCTATATCGCCTTGGGAGCTTTCTTCGCTTTCGGAGTGCTCACGTTTGCTTCCCTCATGCTCTCGCACATTGCCGCTTTCAACATTCTGTATGAAATACGAATGCAGCTAGCACAAAAAATGGTTCGTTTGCCCTTGGGGTTCTTTTCCCGCCGGGCTTCGGGAGAACTGAAGAAAATAATGAGCGACGACGTGGAGCGCATCGAACTGTTTATTGCCCACCATATCCCAGACATCGTAACTGCCCTACTTTTTCCGCTGATTCTCGTCGGCTATATGTTTGCCGTAGACTGGCGGTTGGCTATCGTAGTATTGGCTGTGCTGGCGATGGCATTCTATGTGATGGGAAAAATGTACACCGGTAAAAAAATCCGGGAGGTTTCCAAACGGTATGTGGAGACCTTAGGCAGAATGAATGCTAGTATTGTGGAATATATTCGCGGTATTCAGGTGGTGAAGACCTTCACCGAATCGACTAATGCCTATCGCAAACTCAATGACGACATCAAGGAGTACCGCAAATTTGCCAACGAGGTAAACGTACAATACCAACCCACATATGTAGGTTTCCTTACCATACTCTCTTCGGCACTGCTCTTCATCATTCCCGTGGCAGTGTGGCTGCTTGTGGGGAGTGCCTCGTATGCCACTTTCGTGCCGGTGCTACTCATGTTCCTGTTTTTCGGCGTGGCTGTTTTCTTTCCCGTGCTTAAACTCTTGTGGATAGGCAGCTTTTTGAATCAGAACAACATGGGTGTACAGAAGATTGATGACATTCTCTATATGGACGAAATCGAAGAGCCTGACATTCCCCGACACCCCAAAGACGCTTCAGTGGAATTTCGCAACGTCTCTTTTGCCTACGACACCACGCCGATACTCAAAGCGATATCTTTCATCGCCCATCCCGGTACGATAACTGCATTAGTCGGTCCTTCGGGAGCCGGTAAAAGTACCGTTGCTATGCTTGCCGCCCGCTTTTGGGACGTTCAAAGCGGAGAAATCTTAATAGGAGGAGTGCCAGTCAAAGAGATTCCCACTTCGGTGTTGATGGACAACGTCGCTTTTGTCTTTCAGGAGAATATGCTCTTCTTCGATACCATCGAGGAGAATATCCGTATGGGTAACAAGACTGCAACCTTTGAGGAAGTGGCACGGGCTGCCTGTGCCGCTCAATGCCATGAGTTTATAGAAGCCTTGCCCAATGGTTATCAGACATTGGTAGGCGAAGGAGGCATCTACCTCTCTGGTGGTGAAGCACAACGCATAGCCTTGGCTCGCGCCATATTAAAAGATTCCCCTATTATCTTGCTGGACGAAGCCACCGCCTTTGCCGACCCCGAAAACGAAGGTAAGATTCTGGAAGCATTCTCTCATCTCATCAAAGGAAAGACGGTATTGGTCATCGCTCACCGATTGTCTACAGTCACCAATGCCGACCGAATTCTGTATGTAGATAAGGGTGTGATAGCCGAGCAGGGAACACATGAGCAGCTACTTGCTCTTAAAGGAGAATACGCTCGTATGTGGGAAACCTACAACCGAGCAAAGAGGTGGACGATTGGTGGAAAAAATAACCGTAAATCATAAATACAACAAAATATAACCGGTATGAAAAAACTCATTCAAACCGCTTGCTACGAGAGAATTGTATCAACGCAATCCTCAGCAAAGCAACGCAATTCATCAATATGTAAATGTATTAATTATGAAAGACTTATCAGATTTGAGATTTTTCCGACTATTGTCGGAACACTCACAGAAAGAGTTTGCCGTAAATGATTTTACGGCCGCATTGCAAGAACTTGCCAATCACTTAGTAAGTATTACTATAAAGGAACAGGACTACGCTGTATTATTACGTTACTTCTCTTTTGGACTAAACAGGCTCAAGTCGTATCGAGTACAATTTGAGCAGGGGGAAAAACGACTTGTCATTGCTTATTGATGAAGCGATAGGACTTGTAAATACGGAAATCCGCATACTCAATATGCAAATTAAATATCCGGTTCAACTCCAAAACCGGAAGAATAAACTTCCACTCTCACCACTCTACCTTACAGACGAAACCTATCTTATTGAGATTATGGAGATAGTTAGTGGATTGTTCCTATCTAAAAGAGTGGTAACGCGCAGTGGTACAGAAGTACCACTTACAGAAATCGGAAGAGCCTTTGAATACCTTTTCAATATTAAATTGGGAGATGTGCATAAGAAGCATGAAAGTGTCGTTAGTCGTAAACCATCAAAAATAACCGAATTTTTAGATACGCTTCGTAAAGCCATTAATGAAGAAAGCAAAAAGAAAGGCTATCTATAAATCAACTATTTAACAACTATTTATAGGGGTGTACCAGTGGTACACCCCTAACTTATTTTCATCCATTTGCCGAACTTTGCTTCATCAATCGATTGAGAACAATAATGTTAAACTTAAAAATGAAGCAAAATGTATATAGACAACGAAAACTTCGACAAGTGGATGGAACGGCTATCAAAAAAACTCTCCGAAATCGGACAAGACCTAAAATCCCTTATCAATACCGACAAAATATTAGATCCTAACGACAAGATATTGGATAATCAGGATTTAGCTTTCCTGCTGAAAGTATCTTTCCGAACCCTGCAACGCTATCGGGCAAGTGGCAAACTTCCTTACTTTATGATAAGTCATAAAACCTATTATCGTGCTGCTGATATTCGGGTATTTATTCAAGAAAATGCCGACTGTAAGACATACGAACGGTTCAAAAAGGAAAACCAACTCGATAAGCAAACTGAGGCAAACCAAGGTGGGTAATATTACCGCCTGATGAAGAACTATCGCTCCCCATTTAGCAGAAACTGCCTCACCTATTGGTTTAGCCCGTTTCGCTAAATCGAGCAAGAGGGAACTGGACAAGTCCTGTTCTTCCCTCTTGCCCTGCGGGGCAAAGCCTTCGGCTTTAGCGTGTTACAAGAACACGCTGTAATGACACCTGTAATAATCAATTTTGCTTTATTGCTTATTATCAGGTGATTAATGTCACAAAATTCTATAAAATTGTAATTACCAATGCAAAATAACAGTAGGAAAACCATATTTACCACCGTTTCCATTGATAAGGAAACAGGCGGCTTAGTAGAAAAGATATGCAAACGCTATTCGCTGAAAAAGAGTGAAGTTGTAAAACTGGCTTGTCGGTATATAGACAAAGCAAATATCAATCCCGCCGAAGCCCCCGAATCGGTCAAATCCGAACTTTCCAGAATCAACAAACGGCAGGATGATATTATACGCTTCATCCGAAACTATGAAGAAAAGGAACTTAACCCGATGATACGGACGACCAATTCGATAGCCGTCCGCTTCGATGGAATAGTAAAGGCTTTGAAAACGCTTGTCCTATCACAGTTGGAGAAGAACCAAGAAAAGTATAATACCGTACTGCAAAGGGTCAGCGACAAAATCAATGAACATGCCAATGTAATAAACGGTCAGGGTAAACAAATCGGCACACTATCCCAAGTGCAGAAAAGAGATAATGCAAAACTGTTGAAGTTGATTAGCCTTTATGCAGAGTTGGCAGCTTGCGGAGTTATGGACGGAAAACGCAAAGAGACCCTGAAAGCTGAGATAACAAACC
>POVV01000784.1_pt1 | contig 16403 bp, 11 predicted proteins | sample 1560271 | NCBI WGS metagenome assembly POVV01 (sample SAMN08337232, study PRJNA429181) | Bioreactor metagenome, whole genome shotgun sequencing project. | biome: cows' rumen and soil; feature: anaerobic; isolation source: anaerobic chemostat enrichment culture, galacturonate as sole carbon... | reverse complement strand
TCAACTACATGATCATGCAGAGCTTTGACTTCTATGAGCTGTTCAACCGTTACGGCTGCAACATGCAGTTTGGAGGAGATGACCAGTGGAGCAATATGCTTGGCGGCACAGAGCTGATCCGCCGGAAACTGGGGAAAGATGCTCATGCAATGACCATCACATTGCTTTTAAATTCTGAGGGAAATAAGATGGGTAAAACCCAGTCCGGCGCTGTATGGCTTGATCCGGAAAAGACTACTCCTTTTGACTTTTTCCAGTACTGGAGAAACATTGCCGATGCAGATGTGTTAAAATGCCTGCGTATGCTTACCTTCCTTCCCATCGAGCAGATTAACGAGATGGACAGCTGGGAAGGCAGCCAGTTAAATGAAGCAAAAGAAATTCTCGCCTATGAGCTGACCAATCTGGTACATGGGGAAGAGGAAGCAGAAAGAGCAAGAGTGAGTGCAAGAGCGCTGTTTACCGGAGGTAATGCGGCAGATATGCCGACCTGTGAGCTGGAAGAGGCAGATTTTACGGATGGAAGTATTGACATCCTTGCCATTCTTCAGAAATCCGGTCTGGCTCCTACCCGTTCCGAAGCAAGGCGCAATGTGGAACAGGGAGGAGTAACCGTAGAAGGCGAAACTGTATCCGATGTGAAAGCCGTTTTCTCAAAAGAGCAGTTTTCCGGAGATGGGATGATCGTAAAACGCGGTAAGAAAAAATTTGTAAGAGTAATTGTAAAATAATAAAAAAGTGGCTATGAAATAACAATGTCATTTAGTTAAGACTTCATACCTTATAAAGATGGAACAGGGCATGCACAAATGCATGCCCTGTTTTTTGGTGTACTTTTATATGAATTACTTTTGGTACTGAAAAATTGCAATAATTGCAAAAGTTCTATGACAACTTAACAAACATTGCGTAGTCATCCGCCAATGAGTTAACGTATAATGTGGAAAAATGATTGTACTATAAACGGGAGGGATAGGCAGATGGTGCTTGCAGCAGAACGAAATGGACGGATAAATATATGGATTGAGGAATTGAAAAACCACTTGTTTCATAAGCTTGATGATGTGATATTTACTGGCTTTACAACGAAACAGCATTTCACTTATGAGGAAGCAATAAAGCAGGGGTTTTATTCTATGCATCAGGGGACTTCCTGGGGAGCCAAATGGGAATACGGTTGGTTTCAGACAGAGATTGTTTTGCCCAGAGAGGCGGAGGGAAAACGGATTTTTCTTCATCCTGAGGTAGGTGGGGAGATGTTGATCTGGGTAAATGGAAAAACAGCAGGTTCGAAAGATTTAAAACATGATGGAATTACACTGACCCGCTGCGCGAATGCAGGTGAGCGTTTTTTTGTTGTAATAGAAAGCTATGCAGGGCATGGGCCAAGACTGGAAAAAGGCGGACCATGCCCTCCATGGCGTATAGCAGTTCCCGAACCTCCGTCGTTTCAGGTAAAGATAGGCGCTTCGGATTTCGGTATCTGGAACGAAGATGCATTTCAGCTTCTCATGGATGTACATACCCTTTACAAGCTTTCCGAAGGACTTGATCCCAAGTCTTTAAGAGCTATGAAGGTAAAGCAGGGACTTTTGGAATTTACCTTTCTGGCAGATTTTGAGCTGGAACGGGAAGCACGGGATGAATCCTTTCGTAAGGCAAGAAAAAAACTGGCGCCCCTGCTTTCCTGTGTTAATGGGTCAACTGCACCGGAGTTTACCATATTTGGACAATCCCATCTGGATCTTGCCTGGCTCTGGCCCTGGGAGGAAACGAAACGAAAATGCGCCAGAACCCTGTCTACACAAATTGCTTTGTCTGATGAATATGAAGATTATAAATTTCTTTTATGCGAACCCCCCATTATGGAAAATGTAAAAGAAAATTATCCGGAGCTGTACGGACGTCTTCTCCAGAAGGTTAAGGATGGATCTTTTATACCGGAAGGCGGGATGTATGTGGAGTCGGATACTAATCTGGTATCTGGAGAGAGCCTGATCCGTCAGTGTATATATGGAAAAAAATGGTTTTTACAAGAGCTGGGAAAAGAAAGTGTCATGGTTTGGCTTCCGGACTGCTTTGGTTTTAACGGACAGCTGCCTCAGATCATGAAAGGATGTGGAATCCGATACTTCACTACTCAGAAGATAGCCAGGGCACTGAGAGGCTGTGATGTATTTCCTTATAATAATTTCTGGTGGGAAGGAATTGACGGTACCAGAATTCTAACTCATTTTTATAAAGAGAATAATTCCAGGCTGGATCCTCTTGATTTAATCACGAGATGGCGGGAGGATCGTGTTCAGCAGGAGAATATTGATTCCTTTCTCTATCCTTTCGGTTTCGGTGACGGCGGGGGTGGTGCCACCAGAGAAATGGCAGAAGTAGCAAAGCGTGTAAAGGATTTAGAAGGAGCCCCCCGCACCCACATGGAAAGCCCTGTTAAATTTTTTCAAAGGCTGGAGGAGGAAGGCTCAGTAACGGAGGTTTACAGAGGGGAACTCTACCTGCCCTGGCATAGGGGAACCTATACATCCCAGGCGTGGATCAAGAAAGAAAACCGGCTGACGGAACGAAGGCTCCGAGAAGCAGAACTTTTAAATTCCATCGCATGCTTTGCAGAAAGCGGAGAAAACCGGAGGAAAGAGCTGGAATCTTTATGGAAAGTACTGCTCTTTAATCAGTTCCATGACATCATTCCCGGAACCTCCATAACCAGGGTATATGAGGATGCCAGAGAAGCGTTAAAATCTATCGGAGAAAAGGCACTTGGTTTATACGGAGAAGCAAGAATGCAGATTACAGGATCAGAGGATGACGGTGTCTTACTATTCAATTCGTTATCCTGGGAGCGTGAGGAATTGGCAGAGATTCCGGCCAAAGATGGAGAGAGTCTGGTTCGGAGCGGAAGATTCCCTGTGATCCAGAAAATCGGAGACAAGATGCTGATCCCTGTGAAGGTTCCTTCCTGCGGCTATACCGGTCTTGGCGGACAGAACCAGACTGCCTGTGGAAATTCCGGAATTTCAGAAGAAGAGGTATGCCGGATCTATGAAAAAGATGGTTCGTTTATTCTGGAAAACGGGTTTGTCAAGGCTATGGTCGACGGTCTTGGTCAGGTGAGGAGTGTTTTAGATCAGGAAACAAAAACCGACTATGTCGATGGGATTGCAAACCAGTTTTTCCTGTATCAGGATATTAATGTGGATTATGATGCTTGGGAGATAAGTTCCTTCTATAAGAAAGTACCGGTAGAGTTGGGGAATACGGCGGAGCTTACCATTGAGGAGAGAGGACCGCTTAAAGTGGTGCTTCTGGTAAAGCGTATGATTCACCAATCCTCTCTGACGCAGAGAATTACATTATCCTATAACAGCAGGCGGATTGATTTTGTTACGGTCATTGACTGGCAGGAAACTCATAAGCTGCTGAAGGCATCTTTCCCGGTTAATATCCGAACGGAAGAAGCCTTGGAAGAGATCCAGTTTGGGTATGTTAAACGCCCAACCCATCAAAACCGCCGTTACGATGCAGACCGTTATGAGGTATGCAATCACCGGTATACTGCCATGACGGAACCAGGAAGGACAGCGGCAGTACTTAATGATTCCAAATATGGAGTCAGCACCAATGGCAATTCCATAGAACTGACTCTGTTAAAATCTCCGGTATGGCCGGATATGCATGCAGATAAAGGAATACAGGAATTTACTTATTCTTTCTATATAGAAAGCAGGAATTTTACAGAAAGCGGAGTTGTACAGGAAGGGATGCAGTTAAACTGCCCCCTGACATTTTGGGGAAAGGGTACCGGAGAAAAAGAATTTTTCCGGATCTCAGCAGGAAATGTAATTTTGGAGACAGTGAAGATGGCAGAAGACGGCCAGAATCATATGGTAATCAGATGCTATGAAGCCTTTGGAAAACATACCTCCTGTTTGATGACAGCTGGCTTTAAAATCAGCAAAGCGTGGGGAACTACTATGGAGGAGAATCTGGAAGGAGGAAAAGCTGTTCCGGTACATCTGTTTGAAAACAGCAGTGAGTTGCTCTTACATTTTACTCCTTTTGAGATTAAAACCCTTCGGTTGATTCCATAAACGCAAAAAATGCGAATAAGGCAGTTTCGATAAAAACAAATTACGCATAGCAACAATGTGACCAAAATATTATAATAATTTTATCAACTTTAAGAAGAAAATACCAAAACATGATACGGAGTTAACAAAAATGCCCAAAAAACTTATCATTTTTACAGACAGTGGAGATACAATTGTTGACGAAAGCACCGAAGTTTACAATGAAGATGGTATTGTAGTTCACGCAGAACTGATACCCGGTGCAGGGGAGACTCTAAAAGCCCTTTACGAAGCAGATTATGTCATTGCAATGGTGGCAGATGGAGAAGAACAGTCCTTTACCAATGTTTATGAAAAAAACGGCCTTGGTTATTGTTTCCATACCAGGACAATTTCCGAGATAGTCGGGATCCAGAAGCCATCTGGGCGGATGTTTCAGGATGCCATGGAGAAAAATCACCTGACAGAAGAGGACAAAAGGAGGGTGGTTATGGTAGGAAACAATGTGAAGAAGGATGTTGCGGGAGCCAACCGCTTTGGAATTACTTCTATTCTCATTGACTGGTCTCCCCGCTATGATATGATTCCGGCTGATGAATGGGAAACGCCGGACTATACCGTCCATGAACCGAAAGAACTTCTGGATCTGGTAGAAAGACTGGAGGCAGAGCTTAAAAAAGACGGGAATGTATAGAAAGAGGGGGTGGATAATATGAAAGAAAAAACAGCAAAGGGAAAGGAGCGCAAGATCCCGTTTAAGGTTTATCTGCGCAATACCTGGCAGCTTTACTTAATGCTTCTGATCCCCGTTATTTATATGCTTCTGTTCCGTTATAAGCCAATGATCGGAGGCATCATTGCATTTAAGAAATTTAATGTATTTGCCGGCATCTGGAACAGTCCGTGGGTTGGACTTGCGAACTTTAAGGAGGCCTTCGGTTCAAAGGATTTCTGGAATGCATTGAAAAACACCCTGATATTAAACGCAGGTGATTTAATAATTGGATTTCCGATTCCGGTATTTATTGCGGTATTCCTGTTTGAAATCAGAAACATGCATATCAGGAAAGCTACGCAGACAATTTTGTATCTGCCTAACTTTCTTTCCTGGGTTATTATTTCAGGTATTATAACACAGCTTTTTTCCGTAAGTGGTCTTGTCAATGATCTGATCCGGAGAATAGGATTTTCAGAAGTGAACTTCTTAAGTTCTCCGTTTGTCTGGCGTTTTGTGTATTGGTTTTCAGGTGTCTGGCAATCCGCGGGTTACTCTTTGATCATTTATCTGGCAGCACTGACAGCGACGGATCCGTCTTTGGGTGAAGCAGCGTATATAGACGGCGCAACAAGGCTTCAGAGAATTGCCCATGTTACGATACCTCAGATCAGGCCAACGATTTCTATCATGCTTATCATGCAGCTTGGAAAAATCGTATCGATTGATTTCGACCGTCCTTATATGATGGGAAATACTTTAGTAAAGAGTGCTTCAGATGTTATTAGTACCTATGTTTATAACGTTGGTCTTCAGTCAGGACGTTTTGATTTTGCCACCGCAGTTGGGTTATTCCAGTCAGTGGTGGGAATTATCCTGATTCTATCGGTGAATAAAGTTTCCAAAAAAATGGGAGAGGAGGGAATCATGTAATGGGGGAATTAAAGAGCAAAACAGAACGCAGGTTTCAGGTTTTCTGGAATACTTTTTTTGTAGCAATCAGTATTATTGCGTTGATACCGATCCTCCGTGTTATATCCATGTCCTTCAGTTCCAAGGATGCGATTCTGAGTGGAAAGGTTTTTTTGTATCCGGTACAGTTTACTACGGAAGCTTACGTCAGGGCATTTCGAAGCGGAAGCTTCGTCTCATCCTTTATCTATTCCGTTTTTCTGATGCTGGGATCTACGGCTGTGTGCGTCATCATGACAATCATGGCGGCATATCCGCTTTCCAAGAAGAATTTAAAAGGCGGAACAATCATTATGACCCTGTTTGTATTGACCATGTATCTGGATCCGGGGATCATCCCCAAATATTTGAATGTCAAGGGTTTTAAGTTGATTGATACCGTATGGGCTCTGATCATCCCGGAGGCACTCAGCGCGTATAATATGATCATTATGTGTACCGCTTTCAAAGGATTAGACTCCTCACTTTATGAAGCGGCAAAGATTGATGGCTGCAATGAGATTCAGACCTTATTCAGAGTTGCGATTCCTTTGGTTTATCCCACATTGGCTACACTCGCTCTGTTTTATGCAGTAGGCAGATGGAACAGATTGAGTGACGTTCTTTACTATGTAAACACTTCTAAGCTGTACACGGTTCAAATGGTATTAAAACAGCTGATTGAATCGGTTAAGATATCCCAGGAAGAAGGAATTGCATCACAGCTGGTTGCTGATAACATTAAATCGGCAAGCATCGCGATTTCTATGACACCAATGATTATTGCCTATCCGTTTATACAGAAATATTTTACAAAGGGCATTATGCTTGGCGCAGTAAAAGGCTGATTATTATTTAACCTCGTCAAGTAGGTTCGCGGATTGCGAATATCCGATTGACTAATAAATATGGGAATAGAAGAAAGGGAGGTTTTTTCATGAGAAAAGCAAGATTATTGAAAATCTGTATGGCAGTTTTTGCAGCAGCAGTTCTGGCAGCCGGATGCGGTTCCAATGCCGGCAAGGACGCAGCGAAAGCAGCAGGTGCTGCAGAAACAAAGGCTGGGGCAACGGCAGCGGAAGAGAATGGAGAGGAAGTGACCATCAAAGTTATGGTTTGGGACAGAGGTGATGCAGCTCCTGGTACGACTGTAGAAAACAACACCCAGACGGAATGGATCAAACAGCAGATGAAGGAAAAGTATAACATCAATGTGGAATATGTTTCCGTTCCAAGATCATCTTCTGATGATAAGCTGAACATCATGATGTCCGGCGGAAGCGCTCCAGATATCGTATTTACATACAGTCAGAGCATTTACAATAACTTTGCACAGAATGGCGGTCTGGCTGACTTAACACAGGCGTATGAAACCTATGGCTCAGATATTAAGAAGTTTGTTTCTGATGCTCAGAATATGGGACAGATTGACGGAAAACAGTTTGCAATTATGAAGCAAAGAGGTGTGGAAGCTCCTCGCCATACTGCATATATCCGTCAGGACTGGCTGGATAAGCTGGGAATGGAAATGCCGAAGACAAAAGAGGATTTGACTGCTTACTTACAGGCAGTAAAGGATAAGAATCCAGGCGGTGTTGATAATGTAGTTCCGTGGGCAATGAGCGGCCGCAATGATACGGAGAAGGGTTATTTAAATTTCATAGGTTCTTATGTAAACCTTGAAAGCGACAAGGATGCTTATGTTTACAGCGAGTCTTATATGACAGTTGCTCCAGGCGCTGCAGCAGGCCTAAAGAAATTAAATGAACTGTACAACAGGGGGCTTATCACAAAGGATTTTGCTACTGATACGGCTGAAGATATCTACAAAGCTCAGGTTACTGCAGGCAATTCAGGATTCTTCTTAGATGACACAGAGCGTCCATGGGATTACATCACGATCTTAAACCAGAGTACAGGGGGAAGAACGTTTGTGCCGGTACAATGCTTTGAACTGGCCGACGGTTCCTACCGAACGACCTTTGAACCGAGATACGGTATGTTTGTAATGGTTCCTAAGTCAAGCGAGAAAAAGGTGGATGCCTGCATGAAGTATCTAAACTGGCAGGCGGATCCGGAAGTTGCCGAGAATATTGTATACACGATAGAGCATAAGAGAGACGAAAACGGTGTACCGATTAAATTATCCGGCGAAGAACTTTCCAGCAAAGGATATCCGGGAACCTGTGATGACTTAAATATTGTGAATCTTGCTATGGAATGGACGAAGAGTAAAGATGCTATCGTATCCAAATGGGAAAATGATCAGTCAGTTGATTGGGAAACTCCGGATTGGTTCTCCAATTTCTATGATGTACGCTCTGAGGGCAAATTCCGTTTCCCTGTATACTCTAATATTTCACAGGCGGAGGCGGATTACGGACAAAATGTAGTTAACATGATGATTGAATATGTTTACAAACTCATTAGCTGCTCACCGGATCAGTTCGACAGCATGCAGCAGACAGAATACAATAACCTTGTAAATGCAGGGCTGCAGAAGATTCTTGACGCAAGAGCAGAATATTATGACAGCATAAAGTAATTCCTTTTACGGGGCGGAAGGCTATAAGAAGCTCGTTACAGCTCTTTTTCATCGGAATAATGATGATGCCGGGAAGCTGTAACGGGCCTTTTCTGTCCAAATGGTATTTTAAAGGATGGCTGGAAGACTGTTTCCGCCTCCATCTTTTCGAAATTCAGATGGAGACTGGCTGCAATATTTTTGAAAGATACGGTTGAATTGAGAGAAGCTTGTAAAACCGCATTCTTCCGCCAGTTCAGAAATCTTCTTTTTGGTGTTTAACAGCAGGTATTGTACGTTCCGGATCCGTGTCATTTGTATGTACTGGGTGAGGGTGTACCCCGTCACATCTTTAAACTGATGGGACAAATAGTAAGGACTGATATAAAACTCCCTGGAAAGGGAGTCCAGAGTCAATTCTTCCGAATAATGATTATGAATGTAATTGGCGATGGTATATATTTTTTTTGAGGCTTCATTCTTCAATGGTTCATTGATGTAGATGTTAGAAGTTGCAAGCTGCCTAATCGTATAAAGAAACTCTACAAACATTCCGTGAATAATTAGGGATTTTAATTCCGTTTCCTCATCCTGAAAGGAGTAGCGGTAAATTCGGTTTAGCTTTTCGTTGATCAGCTGCTGTTGTCTGGATGGGAAGCGGTATATGGGAAGGGGAGAATAAAATGGTTCGAAAAGCTTTTGATAAGTTTCCGGCATCTCCCAGAGTTCGGGAGGGTACAAAAATCCGATGATAAGCCGTTTGCTGGGAGCTCCTTTCTGATATTCCGTCCGGTGAAGAACCGATGGGCGAAGAAGAACCAGGTCACCTGCACGGATCGAATAAGGGATACCCTCTACCAGATGGCATGCCTGAGGACTGATTAATATCATGATTTCATAAAAGGTATGAAAATGCTGGAATGGCATGTTGATATCGAAGGAACGTTCATCATAGTCAAAGTAATAATAAAGGGAATGCTGGATATCGTTGATGGTAATATTATGTTTTTTCTTATAAAGCAGTGTATCACCTTGATTTGTCATAGGAACCGCCTTTGTTCTTTCTGGGAAATGAACATGTTTCGGATATGTATTATAACAGAGAGGCCACAAGATATGCAATACATTAGCTGAAAAAAAGAAAAAATATTGTAGAGATTGCAAAGTGCACCGACCGATAAGTTGACTGGCAGCAGAAAGGAATTGACAAAGGAATGGAAAAATTAAAAGAAAAAATAGATTTGCTGGTTTCAAGCTTTGAAAAGATTCTTTATGATGAAGATGATATCTTCTTAAAAAATATGGAAAAAAATAACTTATCCGGAGACAATACAGAGCTATACCGGTATTGGGAATGGACGCAGGGAGTAGGACTGTATGGTTTATGGAAATTATATGAAGAAACCGGAGAGAAAGAGCTTTTAGAGAAGCTGGAAAAGTATTATGAAAGACAGCTTACCATTGGTTTGCCTTCACGCAACATTAATACAACGGCTCCTCTTCTGGCATTGTCCTATCTGGCAGAAAAAAGTGGAAATGAGACCTATATGGAAATCTGCAGGGACTGGGCGCAGTGGCTTGTGGAAGAGCTGCCCATGACAGAAGAAGGCGGATTCCAGCATCTGACCTCCGATACCTTAAACGAGCAGGAGCTGTGGGATGACACGTTGTTTATGGCTGTTTTATTTCTGGCCCGTATGGGAGTTCTGTTTGATAATAAAAAATGGATTAATGAAGCGGAATACCAGTTCCTCCTTCATGCGAAATATCTGGCTGACAGAAAAAGCGGTCTCTGGTATCATGGCTGGACATTTCATGGCCGCCATAATTTCTCAAGTGCATTCTGGGGAAGAGGAAACAGCTGGATCACTATGGCGATTCCGGAATTATTCAGCATCATTCCCTGCAGCGGAGCTGTGAAGCATTATCTGACAGAAGCGCTGAAAAATCAGATTGAGGCGCTGATTTCCTACCAGAATGAAAGCGGTATGTGGCATACGGTAATCAATGACAGTACCTCTTACGTGGAGGCTAGTGCAACTTGCGGGTTTGCTTATGGAATATTGAAAGCGGTTCATCTGGAACTTATTGATCCGTCCTATGAAGCAAGTGCCCGAAAGGCTCTTTTGCCGGTTCTTCAATGTATTGATGCGGAAGGCGTGGTACATCAGGTATCCTATGGAACGCCCATGGGGAGAGAAAGTGTACAGTTTTATAAGGATGTTGAACTTCGCCCAATGCCATATGGTCAGGCAATGGCAATACTGTTCCTGTTAGAAGCGTCAAAATAACTGAAATAAAACCGGCAGCTGACGGAAGTTTATATAAAAGAAACATTTGGCTTCCATCGGTATAAAGGGTTAAAAGACGGAGGGAGACTATGAAGCGGTATATAGCACATCTGCTGAAGGGAGCAGAATATAGGACGAGGCAGTTTATGGACGGGCAGGTAAAAGATCCGGAAAACCTGCAGTACGGAGGAATCCGGGGAGATTTCTGGGAGGCAAAGCCAACAATTTATGCGTTGACCACGGCAGTGGCTGTATATCTAAATGAAAATAGCAGCTTTTACCGTCATGAGGCTCTTTATGAATCCATTGGCTTGGCACTGGATTTTGCAGAAAGAACTCAGAGGGAGGATGGGAGCTTTGACTATCCATCCTGTAATTTCAAATCCGCTGCAGATACCTCTTTCTGTTTCAAGCGGCTGATCGCAGCCTACCGGCTGTTGGTAAAATATGATGTGGAGAAGGATTCGAAGCTCCTAATTCTTCGAAAAAAATATCTGACCATTATACGTCGTGCCCTGGAGGCAATCCAGATAGGAGGCTTCCATACGCCGAACCACCGCTGGGCCATAGTGGCGGCCTTGCTTCAGGGAGCCAATCTGTTTGCTGAAGAAAAGGAGTTCTCCGGGCAGCTTAAGGACCGGGCCGGGCAGTATCTGTCTGAGGGGATCGATGGGGATGAAGACGGTGAATATGCAGAACGTTCTACTGGCAATTACAATGCGGTGGTGAATAGTGCAATGATGGCTATGTATGAGGAGAGCGGAGATGAGAACTTCTTAGGCTACATGGAGCGGAATCTGGCTATGATGTTGACTTATATAGATCCGGACGATACCATATTTACCCAGAATTCCACCAGACAGGATAAAGGAAAGCTTGAGTATGCGGATAAATATTTTTACCAGTACCTGTTTCTGTGTAGTTATGCCGAGAATCCTGTGTTTGACGGAGCGGCCCACAAGATCATCCGAGACAATATGGAGAGGGGAAACCTGGCGCCGGACTGTCTGCATATTGTCATGAACCATGATGAAATGCTTGAGCATTGCTTTAAAGGATGCGGTTTTTTAGAAGAGTACAGGAAGTTTTTCCGTCATTCCGGAGTGCTTCGCGTAAAGAAAAAGGCCTATACCTATACGGTGCTGAACGGAAAGAGTGCATTTTTGTATTTTAAATGCGGAAGTACCATGGTTTATGTAAAGATTGGAGAGAGTTATTGCGACATCCGCAACTTTATTCCTCAGAAAATAGTGGAGCGGGAGAATGGCTGCAAGGTGGAGGCAGTGGCAAATGGCTGGTACTACCTGCCGTTTAAAGAGAAGCAGGACACCTGCGACTGGTGGAAAATGGATCATACAAAAAGAGAAAAGCAGATAAGCAGCCAGCTGAAAACTACGGTTGAGATCCATGAGCTGGAACAGGGGCTGGAGCTTTCCGTTAAGGCGGAGGGGCTGGACCGTCTTCCTATGCGGCTGGAGGTTTGCATCCCCGCAGGAACTACCCTGGAGCATCCGGCCTTCTGTCTTAAGGCGGGAGCGGGCGAAGGTCTGATTCTGAGAGATGGCTTTCTGACGGTACGTGATGAACAAAAGGAACTGGTCCTTGGTCCGGGCTTTGGTGAGCATGAATTCCAGGGTCATTATTCAGGTGAGGAGATAAACTGTGATGGGTATACGGTCTATGCCAATGGGTATACGCCGTTGGAGAAAACTTTTCGGATTACAGTAAATGATTGAAAGAGAAGAAAACCTGGATTTGTCTGTGGTTTTAATCCGGCTGGTTCCAGCCGGATTTCTTATGCTTTATGGCCATGACGGAATAAGCTCCGGATCTCTTAAGGCAAGCGCAAAGTGAAGCTTTTCCTTGTAGGTTTCAAATTGAGGCAGAGTTTCATATTCTTTTCTCAGCTTTTCATAAATGCTTAATATAGGCTGACACCGGATGGAGGTCGTATTAAGGATATCATCAAGATGTTCCACTGCCAGGTCAACAATGGATTCATCCAGGAGGCCGTCATTTTTCATCCGGGTGAGGATGGACAGTATGTCGTCTGTTGGAAAGGATGCCTTATAGCTTCTGGTACCGGTTAAGGCACTGATGATATCGGCAATGGCCACGAGGCGTTCTTCCGTAGTTAAATCCTCGGCCTTTAGTTTTTTCGGATATCCGGATCCATTTAGTTTTTCATGATGACGCAGTGCAATGCGCTCAATGGTTTTATCAATGCTGCCGCCAAATATTTTCTCAGTGAAGTTTACATGGGTCCGCATGATCCCCATGGCCTTTTGGCTTAACTTTCCCGGAGACTCAAGAATTTCCACAGGAATGGCGATTTTACCAAGATCGTGCAGCAGTGAGCCGCAGAGAACCAGGTTTAATTGATCCTCATTTAAGGACAGGAGTTTTCCAAGCTCATAGCTGATGCTGGTGGTGGTTATGGTATGGGTTACGGTGTAATGGCTTCTGAAATCAATGATATAGACCAGCATTTTCAAATATTCCGTAGTCTCTTCTTCGGAAAGTGGAATGCTGGTTAAAAAGTCGAAGTATTCTGAATCTTTTCTCCATTCATTTTCAATGGAATCTTGAAAGTTAAGCTTGGCTGCAAGATCTACGATGTGAGGGGCAAATACGTTATTTGTTCCCTGCTTGATCAGCTGGAGGGTTTCCTCCCAGGAACGCTTTTCCAGTGACATGGAGACATCAATGCGGTCTGCAATGTGTAGAATCTGAGATAGATCTTTTAATTTCGTGCTGGGTTCATCTCCTTGTTCCAGGAAATTCCAGGTGATGTGGTGTAAGAGTACTGCAGGAGCTAATTCCTTGAGGGGAGAAAAATATCGTATGAAAAGATATCCGTAGAAGGAATGATCCCATATATCGTCGGTTTCAAATTGAAGCATCCTGGAGATTTCTTCTGTCTTGTATGCTCCGATATCATGAAGCTGGGCCAGAAAACAGATATCCCGAAGCTCCTGTTTAGAATATTGCCCGGTATCCTGCAGCATACGGGAAATGATATAAGCCACGTGGGAACCGTGTTCCGTCAGCCGTGGATCAATATAATTACAGAAGCGCCGGATAATGCCTAAAACTCCTTTATTATTTAATTTTTTAGTATATTGTATTTGCATGCCTGAGTCCTCCTATGTAGTCGTTGCACTAAAATCAGTTTACCATATCAATCCATATATGGAAAGAAAAGAAAAGGAGCTATTGCATAATTAATTCTACTTAATATAGGAAAAGGTGTATGTGAAAAAAATAAATTGATGTATGCTTATTTTTTTGTATGAATCCGAATTATTTGACTAAGGTATACGTATATGTTAAAATAAAGACTGATATGTAAATCTATGGAAAAGACAGGTAAAGTGAGGAATTGGCCTATGGAAAGTAAATACAGGCGTCTTTATAAGGAGCTGCTTGAAAAAATAGAAAAGCGGGAATACCGTCCGGGAGACAAGCTTCCGGCGGAAGGAGAGCTGATGGAGATATACGGTGCCTCCCGTGATACTGTCCGCAAAGCCCTGGGGCTTTTGGAGGAAGATGGCTGCATCCGCAAAGCCAGGGGAAAGGCCGCTGAGGTGTTGGATAAGAGTAAGTTTAATTTCCCGGTATCGGAGATAGCAAGCTTTAAGGAAATCTACCGTTATTCAGATTCCAGGTCCAGAACCTTTGTGGAGAATTTAGAAATAGTAAAAAATGATAAAAAGCTGATGGAAGCCCTTCAGATCGGCCCGGAGGATGAGGCCTTTGTATTGGAACGGGTCCGGGAAATCGATGGGGAAAAGATCATTATTGATAAGGATTATTTTTCAAGAAAAGTCGTGGAAAATCTGCCTTTGCGCGCTGCCCAGGATTCTGTTTATGAATATCTGGAGAATGAACAGGGGCTTAAAATCGGCTTTGCCATGAAGGAGATCACGGTCCATACGGCAACGGATGAGGATTACCGGCTTCTCGATATGGGACGTTATGATATGGTGGTGGTGGTGAAGAGTTATACGTATCTGGAGGACTCTACCTTATTCCAGTACACGGAATCGCGCCACAGGCCGGACAAGTTTAAGTTCGTGGATTTTGCCCGCCGGAAGTTATAATAATAAGAAGAGAAGAATGGGCTTCTCATATACTCCAGACGAAATGGTCTAACGCTATCTTATCAGGTCCATACAAAAACTGCATGGGGCGCCGCTAGTCCGAAGACGGACAAGTTAAATTATCTTTTCTGCATATTGACAAAGATATACGTATATGTTATAGTGTAATCACAAAATAAACGTATAAGTTTGGGAGCGCTAAAAACATGTATGAAGGGAGTATGAATATGGGTAAGTATGAGAGCGATGCCAGGAAACTATTAGAGTATGTGGGGGGAAAAGAAAATATAGGGGCAGTGACCCACTGTATGACGAGAATGCGTTTTGCCCTGGTGGATCCGGAAAAAGCGGATATCAAGCAGATTGAAACGCTTACAAGTGTCAAAGGTACCTTTACACAGGCCGGACAGTTTCAGGTAATCATTGGAAATGATGTACAGTCCTTTTACAATGATTTTGTATCCGTATCCGGCGTGGAAGGAGTATCCAAGGACGAAGTAAAGAAAGAGGCTAAAGGGAATTTAAACCTTTTGCAGCGGGCGGTGGCAGATATCGCGGAGATTTTTGCTCCATTGATTCCGGCGATCATCGTAGGCGGTCTGATTCTTGGATTCCGTAACATAATAGGAGAGATCAATCTTATGAATGGGGGAACCCAGACTCTCATTTCTGTGTCACAGTTCTGGGCAGGTGTTCATAGCTTTCTCTGGCTCCTTGGCGAGGCGATCTTCCATTTCCTGCCAGTAGGAATCACCTGGTCTGTTACAAGAAAAATGGGAACTACCCAGATCCTTGGAATTGTTCTGGGGCTTACCCTTGTATCTCCCCAGCTTTTAAATGCCTATGCCATGGCATCAGGCGCTGAGGTACCAGTCTGGGACTTTGGATTTGTGAAAATGGAGATGATCGGCTACCAGGCTCAGGTCATTCCGGCCATTTTAGCTGGCTTTGTATTAGTCTATCTGGAGCGGTTCTTTAAGAAGATTACGCCTCAGGCAATCTCTATGATCGTGGTTCCATTCTGCTCTCTGCTTCTGGCGGTAATCGCTGCTCACGCAGTGGTAGGCCCGATTGGCTGGGCGATTGGATCCTGGATTTCAAAAGTAGTTTATGCAGGGCTCACCTCCAGCTTCCGCTGGCTGTTTGCAACCTTATTTGGTTTTATATATGCTCCGCTTGTTATTACCGGCCTTCATCATATGACCAATGCCATTGACTTGCAGCTCATGGCAGAGTTTGGAGGAACGATGCTGTGGCCTATGATCGCTTTATCCAATATTGCTCAGGGTTCAGCAGTTCTTGGCATGATGTACCTCCAGAAAAAGGATGAGGAAGCAAAGCAGATTTCCATTCCTGCCTGTATTTCCTGCTATCTGGGAGTTACGGAGCCGGCTATGTTCGGTGTGAACTTAAAGAGGGGCTTTCCGTTCCTTTCTGCCATGATCGGTTCTGCCATAGCCGCTACGGTTTCCGTAGGCATGAATGTTATGGCAAATTCCATCGGCGTGGGCGGTATTCCAGGTATCCTGTCTATCCAGCCTCAGTATATGGGAATCTTCGGTTTGTGCATGCTGATTGCCATTGCAGTACCCTTTGCACTGACAGTCATGATTGGAAAAAAGAAAGGAATTGTATAAATGGAGAGCTTTAAGAAATCATGTGTTTATCAGATCTATCCCAAATCCTTCCGGGACAGCAACGGTGACGGGATCGGAGATTTAAAGGGAGTGATGGAAAAAC
>POVV01000783.1_pt1 | contig 16409 bp, 12 predicted proteins | sample 1560271 | NCBI WGS metagenome assembly POVV01 (sample SAMN08337232, study PRJNA429181) | Bioreactor metagenome, whole genome shotgun sequencing project. | biome: cows' rumen and soil; feature: anaerobic; isolation source: anaerobic chemostat enrichment culture, galacturonate as sole carbon... | reverse complement strand
TAAATTATCTTACACTATTTTCTATATATTCTTAATATTGCGTCGAATAGACAATCCTGTCTTATGTCGATATTGTCTTTGTTTTTGCTTGTTCACTTACTTTATATATTATGCGTTAGTAATCTTGTGTATATTTGTTGTTTGAACTTTATTTAGATAAAATTGTTTAATTTTTATACTATATACGAAGTCGATATAGTGCTATCAACTTGTCGAAATCTTGTCAGTTTTAATGAAATTTAACTTCTATTTTTGTGATTGTAAGTTGATCTTAAATAATTGTCTCAAAATGTTAAGATGCTTTATTTTGATAATTAGCTGTTGTATTGTTTTTATACAGGAATAAGCATTGGAGAGGTGGTTTAAGAAAGTTGTACCAAATGTAGTATAGCTTTATTCTTAAGAAGACATTGTGACTAGTAGTTTTATTAAATATGAAAACAGCATGTGGGTGAAATTGTTTTCGTTAAATAAAATCGGATAACCTTTTTGTATTGCTTATTTAGAAGCTTACTCAGAGCTTTTGAGCAATCAATTTTATTACTTCTTTATTATTAGTGAGGAACTTTAATTTTTTTTATTATGAATGATTACCTAAAGGAAAGGAAAGTTGGTAAGGGCATATTCAGAATATTGCTTTTGTGCAGTATTTTACTTTGTTCTTTTACCATTGTTCAAGCTCAGACAATTACGGGTGTCGTAAAAGATGCTAACAATGAGCCTATTATTGGAGCGAGTGTTGCCGTGAAAGGTACTACTACAGGTACTTTGACCGACACAGAAGGGAACTATAAAATATCAGCAGGGTCTAACTCTGTTTTGGTATTTTCATTTATTGGTTATACTTCGAAAGAGGTGTCGGTAGGTTCTCAAAAAGTTATAAATGTAACTTTAGAGGAAAGTAGTCAGCAATTGGATGAGGTTGTTGTAACGGCTTTAGGAATGAGCCGCGATAAAAAAGCTCTAGGGTATGCTGTAACAGAATTGAAAGGAGACGAAATCTCTCGTACCAACTCTGTTAGCCCGGTAGCTGCTTTGCAAGGAAAAGTTGCAGGGGTTCAGATTAATATGGGTTCTAGCGGTCCACAGTCTTCAAGTAGAATATTAATTCGTGGTAACTCATCTTTGGGTAAGAACAATCAGCCTATTTTTGTTATCGATGGAGTAATTATAGACAATGATATCACTGATGGTGTAGAGTGGGGGCCAGGTATGGACTTTGGTAATGACCTGAAAAACTTAAACTCAGACGATTTTGAATCGGTTTCGGTTCTAAAAGGTGCTGCCGCAACAGCTCTTTATGGATCTCGTGCCGCAAATGGTGTTGTGTTGATTACAACTAAAAAAGGTAAGCAAGGGGAAGGTTTAGGTATATCCGTTTCTCAATCTATGATGTGGGATAAGGCTTATAGCTTTCCTAAATACCAAAATGTTTTTGGCCCGGGTATTAATTCGGCTTGGGGTTTGAAGTCTGATGGCTCAGAAGATCGTACAGCTAATGATAATGGCATGAACTTTGGTCCAAAGTATGATAATCTCCCTTATACACATGAAGGATATGAGACTTTGTATACAGCACGTCCAAATAACGTGAAGCAAATGTATCAGACCGGTAACTATTCTAATACTAACGTCGCTATACAAGGGGGAGATGCTAAAAGTTCTTTCCGTACATCGTATTCTCATCTAGCTTCTGAAGGTATTACTTTCAATAATAACTACAAGAGAAACAGTTTTAGTATAAATGCTAGCAGAGAGATTAGTAAATATGTAAAAGCTGAAGGAGGTGTATCTTGGGTTCAATCAGATACTAAAAACCCTACTTATCAGGGAGGTAATAAGTCTCCTCTATATGACTTTATGTACAGAGTAAACCGCGATTTTGATACAAAATATTGGCTTCAAAATTATCGCAACTCGAAGGGTGACGGATACAATTCTACAGACCCTTACGGATATAATGGTTATCTATGGGATATGCTTGAAAACGAATATCGTCAGAAAGAAGATAATATAAGAGGAAATTTAAAATTTGACTTTAAAATAACAAGTTGGTTAACGGCAAAGCTATCCGGAGATTTTAACAAGTTATTAACTACCAGAGAAAATAAGATATTAGCTTTGGGTAGTAAAAATTACGAAGGTGCTGAGTATAGACTAAATCAAAACAGAAAAGATCAGTACTCATTGACTGCAATGTTATCGGCTACTAAGAATTTCGGTGATTTTGGATTCAACGGATCTGCAGCTGTAGAACAATGGGATACCAGAGGTTCTTATTCTAAAGGTGTGACAAATGGAGGTTTGCGTGTGCCAGGAAAATTTGATATTACGAACACTGTAAATCCTGCAACCCAATCATCAAGATCAAACTATAATAGAAAAAGGATTAATAGTGTGTACGGTTTTGTAAATATGGACTGGAAAAATCAGGTGTATCTTGATATTACAGGGCGTAATGACTGGTCTTCAGCTCTTATGTATCCTGACGGATCTGGAAACGTATCATATTTTTATCCATCGGTAAGTGCTTCTTGGTTGGCTACAGAGTCTCTTAAAGGTATTCTGCCAACAGCAGTGTCGTTTGCAAAATTAAGAGCTTCTTATGCTATTGTGGGTAATGATACAGATCCTTATGCAACAAGCAAAGGTTATTATATGATAAACGAAGGTTATCCTGTATATACTTTAGGTGGTACTAAGATTAATAATCCATACTATGTGTTTGATACAAATGTTCTTCCAAATCCTGATTTGAAACCGGAAAAACAACACTCTATAGAATTAGGTGCAGATATCAAATTTATAAATAACCGTTTTGGAATTGATATTACTTGGTATAAAACGAATACAAAGAATCAGATTTTACCAATTAATACAGCACTAGAAACAGGTATGACTGATAAGCTTATCAATGCCGGTAATATTCAAAACTCTGGTTTTGAAATCGCATTGAGTGCAACACCAATAGAGTCAAAAGATCTAAAATGGGATATGACTGCTACCTTTACCAGAAATAAAAATAAAATAGTTGAATTAGCTCCTAATGTACCTATTTTCCCAATTGAATATAATGGTATGGATGCTCATGCTTATGCGAGTGTAGGTGGATCTTATGGTGATATATATACAGATTATGCATTTAAACGTAATGATAAGGGAGAGAAGGTTTTAAATGAGAGTGGAGCATGGCAGAGAGCTGGCGTACGTACAAAAATAGGATCTTTACAACCTAAGTTCTTAGCAAGCTTTAGTACTACAGTTCAATATAAGAGTATTGTATTGAATGTATTACTTGATGCACGTTATGGTGGTGATATTCTTTCAGCTACTTATAACTATGGTATGGCTTCTGGAGCTATCGCTTCTTCTTTGAACGGACGTAGTGAAGAATACGGAGGTTTGGCTCGCAAATTGGCTGATGGACGTACAGTATATGATGGAATGATTCCTGATGGAGTTTTTGCTGCAGGTATTACTAAAAATGGACAAGATGTCGGTGGCATGTCTTACCGTGAAGCTTACGAGAAAGGATTAGTCGGACCGATTGCTGCACATCAATACTACGATAATCTTTATAGCTGGGGAACTGGAATACGTGAAGCTTCTCGTTTCGAATGTTCTTATGTAGCAGTACGTGAAATATCCATTAGTTGGGATATTCCAAGAAAATGGTTGCAAAAAGTTTATGTAAAAAATGCAGCATTTAGCTTAGTCGGACGTAACTTAGGCTACATCTATAATAGTTTACCTGACAATATTAATCCGGATGTAACGTCTACAAACCGCAGTACTCAGTTTGTAGAACTAGGTGGTTCTCCTCTTACAAGAAGCCTAGGGTTTAAGCTTAATATTGGTTTTTAATGATAAAAAATGACAATTATGAATAAATATATTAAACCGTTTTTTGTATTATTGATTTCAGGACTTGTACTCTTTAGCAGTTGTACAGATGGTTTCCTTGAAACAAATACAAATGTGGAAACAACAAAAGACGTTGAACCCGAAAGATTCTTATACAATGTACAAGTAAGCACAAAATCTAGTTCTTGGGAATGGTATTATGATTACTATGCTGCACAAATGAGATGGATGCAGTATGGGGTACGTATTATAGGAAATACACGTACAACTTACACTATTTTCAATTCCAATATTGGAGAACAACGTTATAGATTGTGTTGGTTGAATACAGGTTCTTATGCTCGTCACTTGGAATATTATGTGAACAAAAATATGCCGGATAAAGCAGCTCAATATTCTAATGTAATAGAAGCAGCCCGTGTGACTCTTATATATCAAGGGATTATTACTTCAGATTTCCATGGGTCTTTAGCATATACTGAAGGATGGGGATTTAGAAGTGGAAGTAATATTGAAGAGCCTAAATTCGAAACCCAAAAAGAATTATATGATATTTGGGATGCAGAGCTGAAAGCTGCGATAGCAAAGTTTAAATCAAATCAAGATCAGGTGTCTTTTGCTAACTATGACTTAGCGTTTAGAGGTGATGTGACTAAATGGATTAAAACTGCGAACGCTCTTCGTTTGCGTATTGCTAATCGTTTAATGAAAAGAGATCTAGCTAAAGCAAAAGCTATTGCAACAGAGGTATTAGCTAGTCCAGATGCAGAGCTTCCTACATCATATACAGATTCGTTTGTTTTCTGGTTAGAGATGAAATACTCAGATAATGGAGATTATCAAGCTGTTGAAGACCTTATCCGTGCTTCAAATGGTATGATGAATTATTTGAATAAGTATAATGATCCACGTAGACGCATGTTCTTTAGAATAAATAATTTGACCCCTGAATATGTTGCAGAGTACAATACACAAAATCCAGATAACAAAATATCGGCTGAATTGATAGGGCAAAGATGGTTGGGAGGAACTGCGAACTATGATTTAGTAAGTACTAGCGATTACGAGAAAATTAAGTTTGATCGTAAAACTCTTGACCCATCTAATAGAGCTATAAATATGCAAGCAGTGAATCGTCCTCAAACTAGACTTTTCTCAGGATCATATGATGGAGGAAATGGAGGAACTTGGTTTCCTAATATCACTCAGGCAGATTTCAGCTTTATGGCTGCAGAGTTTGTGTTAGAGGGTGTTGCTAGCTCTAAAACTGCAGAGCAATGGTATACTGCCGGAGTTGAAGGTTCTTTGAGACTGTGGAACTATGTAGGTAACTACTGTGAGATACATGATTACACAGCGATGACTGATGATGAGATTTCTACATTCATGAATCAACCTGATATCAAGTGGAATCCTGCAAAAGGAAAAGAACAAATATATGTACAAACATATATTGAAGACTTTAAAAATTCAAACGAAGGTTGGGCTTTATGGAAACGTACTGGATATCCTTCTACAAACTCTTCAATATTAGCTTTAGAAGAATGTACAGTAGATAATGTTAAACAGACACCTCCGAGAAGATATCGTTTTGCTATACCTTTGGAAGGAACTCCTAACTATGCAAACCAAAAAGAAAAATTGGAAACAATGATGGCTGATCCTGACTTTGGAGATCCAGCTAGTGAATTTGGTCGTATATGGTGGGATAAAAAATAATCAATTATCTCATCCTCGAATGTGGAGATGATAAAAAGTACTAATGTCTAAAAAATACCTCCTGATAATTTCAGGGGGTATTTCTTTTAAATAATCTTATGTATAATAGTATTAACCCGTAAATTATTAAGCCATGAAAAAGCGTATTAAGATTTATTCGTTATTTTTTATTGTTTTGTTTATCGCTGCAAGTTTCAGTAGCTGCTCTGATCAAATTGATGATTATTCAAGTGAGAGTTTAAAAATCTCACCTGTACTAAAATCTTCTTTTGATGGATATTTTGAGTGGGATAGAGTCAATAGCATACAAACAAAAAATCCCTACACTTCAACTCCGATAACATTAACTCTGCCTTGGACAAAAGGTAGCACCCAAAATATTGGGATACCTTCAAACTGGCTGGATGCCAATGCCGAAGATGTAACATATAGTAAAAGGTATTATTCAAGAGAAAAAGGATGGGAGTTGGTTTATAGTAATTTGCATTTAAACACTTCTTCTAAATACTTTGCTATATATAATAAATATACGGGCATTTTAAGATTTTTTCTATATGAAATATCAAATGGGTCGGGATATGGGACTACTGCTTCCTTCTGGGGTATTGCAACAGATAAGCCGACTAGTTTATTTAATTTTACAACTGGTTTTGCTACAGGTCAAAGTTTACTTGTTCAGGGACCATCTCAAATTATTACACCCAAAGGGACTTTCACTGGTACTAATTATTCAGGGATAGGTTATAAAGATAATAATTGGTATGGAATAGAACTAGAGTGTGCATATGATCCAAGTATTACGCAAAATAGCGGACATAATTTTTATATTAAAGGCTGGGGTGTTAATAAAATAACACTTACTGGTAATGCTACAACTACAGGCTCAATAACAGGTACATTGAAAACAACCGCTCCTAATTCTTCTGGACTCAATTTGAGCTTGAGTGACATGTTTAATAAATCAGCTTCTGTATCCTCAATGATAATTGATGATAAAGCATTACCGGAGCAAGTAGGTAAAAAATTAGATGAAGGTATCAAGAAGAATGACTCTTTTTCTAAAGGACTATGGAATAATATTAAGAGTAATGCATCTAAGTGGATCTCTACAGGCTTACAAGCTGGTGCTGAAAAAGGTATTGCTGCAATTTTATCTGGCGGTGGCTCAGCTATAGGTGACGCTATTGGTGGATTTGTTAATTCTTTGATCGGAGGAAAAAGCCAAGAGTCCATAACAAAAGTAGACTTATCTATAAATTCTACAACAAAGATCTCCTTAGAAGGAGAAACTCCGTTAGTCGGTTGGGGAGCTATATCTGCTCTTCCTGTACCTGGTAGCACATCTAATGTAAATGATATGCCGCTATATAATAAAAATTTAGGAGTTTGGAATCTGCAAGAAACACCTGTTGTTACTGTTAATATGTATACTGCGACTACATGGCTGCCTATTAGTTATTATTGTCAATATAAATACGTATTGAATACTCCTAAAATAGTCTTAAATCCGGAAATAGCATCTAAATTTGATATAAAGAATACAAAATTTGATTTAGCTATGACATCCTCTGTTGTTTCTACTTGGGGAGTAACATCTGTTGAACCTGCTGCTTTGATTAACAATATCGAATATTATAAAACAATGAATAACTCTTATAGTTTTAAATCTAAAATAATGAAAGCAGAAACCGCTAGCTATGAGTATGGAATTTACACTTGTAAAAATGTAACTGTAAGAGTTTCTTTTGACTTAGTAGATAAGAATAATTCAAATATCGTATATTCTTTTTCCAAATATTTTAGCGTACAACCCCAAAAAGGGATTGATTATCAAAGAAATGACGTTTATCCAGAAGGAAATGGAAATATAATACCATTCCCTATCTGATAATAAGATAGCGATAATCGCTTGAAAAAAAAGAGACGTCTCTAACGAGAGACGTCTCTTTTTTATAATTTGATTTTATATTTACATTATTGTTTTTTCAGTACATACAGCTCTGCCATGTCTCCTGTTATTTTGTTACCCTCCATATCCAATTGGGTCAAGGTATTTTCACCAACAAAATATTTGCTCGGAGCATCCTTTATTCCTTCCAAGATTACAGTATTGCCTTCATTATTCCAGCTATATTTGCCTTTTTCCTCAAAAGTTTCTTTCTTTCCTACATATTGAGTCTTTTTAACGAAGGTGCTGTCACCCAGCTCGATGGTTACATTCATGCCTTCTCCGCTGGCAGTAGGGAGTTTACCTGTGTATGAGCCCATATAGTCTAACGAGGTTCTTGCATTGTGTGTATCAGCTATCAGCGTACTGTCAGCTTTGGGTTCTTCCTGTGGTTTTTGGGAGCTGCCTCCGCAACTGTACATTAGTCCCACTCCTGCAATGGCTATTAATAGTTTTTTCATTTTTTCGCTTCTATTTTCTTATCTGTCTTTACTGCTACTTCATATCCCAGCTTCTCGATAGCTGCCTTCAGTTTATCAACAGTGGTTTGGCTATTCTTAAATTCGATAGTCACTGTTTTATCATCAAGGTTTACCTTCATATCGGTTACACCTTTTTCAAAAGCAATATTCTTTTCGATACGCTTCTGGCAGTTTTCGCAAGTCATCGACACCGTGAAAACTACTGTTTCTTTGTCACTCTTCAAACCTTTCTTATCTTGTGCATTTAGTGTAAAACCGGCACTAAGCATCAATATAAAAGAGATTATAAAAATTTTAGCATTCATAGTTCTAAGTTTAGTACTCTGTTATAAAACAGATGTTTATTTATAAAGTTTAAAATAATAATACTTTTTAGAGTCTATTAAAATTTATACAGACTCTTCGTCGCTGATAAATATATTATCTTCTTTGCCTATTCAGCGGCTATAAAAAGTATCTCAAATATCTTTTATCCCATGTCGCAAAGACATGTCACCAAATTTCTATCACCATACGCATTGTCTACGCGTGCCACGTTGATCCAAAATTTGTTTTGTTTTACAAATTCGAGCGGATAAGCAGCCTTAGAGCGTGGATAAGCATGTTTCCATTCATCGGCACATACTTCATATTCGGGGTGAGGTGCATTCACAAGAACATTGTCTTCTTTCGAGTATGTTCCGTTTTCTACCTCCTTGATTTCTTCCCATATCTGGTTCATGGTATCCACAAAACGGTTTAGCTCCGATAAGCTTTCACTTTCGGTAGGCTCTATCATCAATGTGCCATGCACAGGGAACGAAAGAGTAGGAGCATGGTAACCATAATCCATCAATCGTTTTGCGATATCCGATTCTGTAATACCTGATGTTTCCTTCAATTTACGGCATTCAAGGATAAGCTCGTGACCTACTCTGCCTGTTGTACCTCTGTATACTATTCCATACGTATCTTTTAGGCATTCTGCCAGATAATTGGCATTCAATATAGCAATTTTTGTGGCATGAGTCAAACCTTCTCCACCCATCATGCGGATATAGCCGTAAGTAATAGGTAATATTCCTGCGCTTCCGTATGGTGCCGATGCTACCGTATTAACGGTGCTGCCATCTACTTCGGGATGATGAGGAAGGAATGGAATAAGGTGTTCTGCAACGCAGATAGGGCCTTCGCCCGGGCCGCCTCCACCGTGAGGAATGGCAAATGTTTTATGCAGGTTCAGGTGACAAACATCGGCTCCGATAAAGCCCGGATTGGTAAGTCCTACCTGTGCATTCATATTTGCCCCGTCCATATATACCTGTCCACCTTTCTCGTGTACAATTTTGCACATCTCTCTGATCTCTTTTTCGAAGATACCATGAGTAGACGGATATGTGATCATACAACCCGCCAGATGATCTTTATGCTGATCAGCCTTTGCTTGCAGGTCTTCTACTGCTATATTTCCGTGGCTATCGCACTCTATCGTTACGGTTTCGTATCCAGCCTGAATTGCTGATGCCGGGTTTGTACCGTGCGCCGATGCCGGGATAAGAATAATATTACGATGCCCTTGTCCGATGCTTTCCAGATATTTGCGGATTGTCATCAATCCTGCATACTCTCCTGCTGCACCCGAATTAGGCTGGAAGCTTACGCCCGCAAAACCAGTGATCTCTTTCAGGTATTCACCCAACTCTTCTATCAATTCGTTGTATCCCTGAGTCTGCGACTTAGGAGCTAGAGGGTGAATGTTTTGAAATCCGCCCAACGAAAGAGGGAGAAGTTCAGAGGCTGCATTCAGCTTCATTGTACACGACCCTAGAGAGATCATCGAATGAGCCAAAGAAATATCTTTCCTATCGAGGCGTTTAATGTAACGCATCAATTCTGTTTCGGTATGATAAGAGTTGAAAACCTCGTGTTGAAGGAATTCGCTCTTACGAAGGAACTGATCATTTATTGTTATTTTTTCAGGAAGATCGTCTATCATAAACACTTCCATACGTCCTGCTGCCATAGAGAATACGGCAAGCAATTCGTGAGCCTTGTATTCTGTTATTGTTTCGTCTATGCTGATACCTACTTCACCTGCTTCGTAATAGCGCAGGTTGATGTCACGCATCTCGGCAAACTCACGAACAGTATATTGTGATACTCCGCTCGGTAAGCCTATTTTGAGTGTGTCAAAATATTGTTCGTTTAGTATTGTATATCCCAGTTCTTTCAGCTCGTCTGCAATAAGTGCTGTAGCCGAATGTATCTGAGTAGCTATGTTCTTTAAGCCTTTTGGTCCGTGATATACAGCATAGAATCCTGCCATTGTGGCCAACAGTGCTTGTGCTGTACATATATTTGATGTTGCTTTTTCGCGTTTGATATGTTGTTCACGAGTTTGCAGTGCCATGCGATAGGCCGGTTTGCCATAGGCATCTTTCGATACGCCGATGATACGTCCTGGTACATTGCGCTTAAACTCCTCCTTTGTTGCAAAGAACCCTGCCGAAGGACCTCCGTAAAACATAGGAACACCAAAACGCTGGCTGCTGCCGAATGCAATATCTGCACCCCATTCTCCGGGAGGAACAAGCAGCGTAAGCGCCATCAGGTCTGTAGCTACAGATACCTTACAGTCGAGGCTGTGTGCCTTTTCGGCAAATGCTTTGTAATCTACAATATTCCCGTTCGAGTTAGGGTATTGGATAATTGCACCAAAAAATCCGTCTGAAAGATCGACGGTATTATAATCGCCAACTACCACCTCAATGCCCTGTGGTTCCATGCGTGTGCTGATTACAGCCAAGGTTTGCGGGAATATATTTTTATCAACAAAAAGTTTATTTACATTATTCTTTATCTGGTCGCGTGTGCGGAGATTAAACATCATTGTAGCAGATTCTGCTCCGGCTGTGGCTTCGTCGAGTAGCGAACAGTTAGAAAGAGGCAATCCGGTAAGATCGCTTACGGTGGTCTGAAAGTTCATCAACGCTTCGAGTCTTCCCTGCGAAATCTCCGCCTGATATGGAGTATATGAAGTGTACCATACCGGGTTTTCGAATACGTTGCGGAAGATAGGGGCAGGGCATACGGTATCGTACCATCCCATGCCGATGTACGATGCGCAAATACGATTCTTCGAGGCCATCAGAGCCATTTCCTCAGCATATTCGTGTTCGCTTAATGCTTCCGGCAGATTAAGACCGTTCTGCAATCTTATATTTGCAGGGATGGTTTGATCTATCAGTTCATCCAGCGAATTGACGCCGATTTTAGACAACATTTTTTTTTCATCTTCTGCATTGATGCCGATGTGGCGGTGTTGAAATTTTTGGGTCTCCATGGATTCTAAGTATCGTTTTATTGTAAATAAAAATTGTTTCTAGCTTCTTCTCTGATTGTGGTCAACGGCCCGTGACCCGAATATACAACTGTGTCGGGTGGTAGTTTCATCAATTTCTCTTTTATGCCGTCTATCAGTTGTTTGTGGTTGCCTCCCGCCAGGTCGGTACGTCCTACACTACCTCTGAACAGTACATCGCCTACAAATACACAATCGGCTTCCTGATTGTAGAAAACAATGCTGCCCGGCGAGTGTCCCGGTATTTGCATTACTATCAGCCTTTGATTGCCAAAGGTTACAACATCATTTTCGTTCAGATATTTTCCCACCTTGGGTATTCTCGTGTCTTCATTTGTGAAGCCAAACATTTGTAATTGGGTAGGGAGTTGCTCGAGTAAGAACTCATCACCCTTGTTGGCCATTGTTTCCAGTTTGAATTGTTCGTAAATAAAATTATTTCCGAATACGTGATCGAAGTGTAGGTGTGTATTTAGTAGATGTTTTACAACTAACTCATTGTCTAAGATGAAGTTCAGTAAAAGCTCTTTCTCATCTTGAAAAAAACAACCCGGATCAATGATAACGCACTCTTTTGTTTCATCATATGCAATATATGTATTCTCACTGATGGGGTTAAATTCAAATATTTTTACTTCCATATATATATTAGTAACTATCTGTTAAAAAAGATTCTACAATGTATAGTCATTGCTCTCGCAAAGTTACCAGTTTTTACTCAGAACTAATATTGTAGGCTTGACTTTTTATCAGTTTGATAGGAAGTTTACAAGTTGTTAACTAATTTATTATCGTCATTCCTGAAATTAGATGTTATAGCAAATGGTTTAGGTGTAAAATGTTTATATTCATTTGTTTAAACCAATTGTAGTTAAGTGCTGTCTTTTAGAGCTTATCCTTATCCCTTTTATGAAGGCACAGTATATTCTTTCGGTTTCATTTTGTATGCAACGGCAATCGTTATTGTATTAATAGCTGTCTGGTTGTATGCCCAATTTATACCTAAAGCAAGAATGTTTTATAAGCATTAAATAAATTCGTAATGTGAATTTTCTTTAAAAGGAATAATTTCTTAAAATATTTTTAAGCCTCAGTAGTCTACATAAATAGAGCGCTCTTAATAAAATAGATTGTAAAATGTAAAACTGAATAAATTATGAGAACAAGAGGTTTTGGAATGGGATTCTTTGGTGGAAACCCTTTCGATAAAGATGCAAGAAAAGAATTTAAAGAATCATGGTCTAAAATGACAGATAGTGAAAAGTTGGAGTTTATGAACAAGCGTATGGAAGGTCTTGATAATCACGAAGACCATTTCTCTGTGGAAGCAATAGACTCCCGTTGTGAAAAATGGATGAGTATGTCGAGCGATGAAAAACAAGCATTTGTTGACGAAAAGAAAAAAGCTTTCGAATGTCGTATGCATGGTATGCACGGAATGCACGGACATTTTGGTTTTGGACAATAATTAATAATTATATCAGAGAATCGGTTGTGATGGTATCATTGCAACCGATTTTTTTTGAAGACTAACTTCGATACCGAAACAATTTCAAAGTATTTGAATCGGTAAGGTTTTAATTAAAAATACATGTAAATTTATCGGTTGTAAAGAAATATATCTATTATTAGCTTTGCTATAAAAATAGGATATGAAAAAAGATGATATATTTTATGAGGCATTGGTCGCCAAAGACCCTTCATTCGAAGGAACATTCTTTGCGGGAATAAAGACGACGGGTATATTTTGTCGTCCTACATGCACAGCCCGCAAGCCAAAAAGGGAGAATGTAGAGTTTTTCGCTTCTGCAAAAGACGCCATACTCAAAGGTTACAGAGCCTGTAAGGTTTGCCATCCGATGGAGAAAGCAGGGAGCACCCCAGAATATGTAGACCGTGTATTAAGGCTTTTGGATGAAGACCCATCTTTGAAGCTCAAAGATTATGATCTGTTGAAGTTGGATATAGAGCCAAGTAAAATCCGTCGTTGGTTTCTCAAGAATCATGGTATCACTTTTCATGCCTATCAGCGTATGTACAGGATAAATACAGCATTTAAAAAATTACAGACCGGAACATCTGTCACCGATATTGCTTTCGATTCGGGCTATGAGTCTCTCAGTGGCTTCAACGATTCGTTTAAGAAGGTGTTTGGTGTATCTCCCAAAAATAGCAAAGAAAAGCAGGTCATAGACTTCACCCGTATAGAAACAGATTTGGGTACAATGGTAGCTTGTGCTACGGATAAAGGAGTCTGCTTACTCGAGTTTTCGGATCGGAAAGGATTGGAAACCGAGCTGAAACAATTAGCCAAGTATCATAATGCTAATATTGTGCAGGGACAGAACAAATATTTCAAACAACTGAAAGAAGAATTGGACGCCTACTTTGAAGGGAGACTGAAAGAGTTTAAAGTTCCGTTGGATATATCCGGCACAGATTTTCAGAAACAAGTATGGCAAGCACTCGTTGAAATTCCCTATGGCACTACTTCTTCTTATCTCAGACAGGCGGAAGTACTAGGTAAGCCATCGTCGGTAAGGGCTGTGGCTAATGCAAACGGGATGAATAAAATTGCAATTGTCATTCCTTGTCATCGGGTTGTGGGTTCCGACGGGTCGTTGACCGGCTATGCGGGAGGATTGTGGCGCAAGCGGAAGCTTATCGATCTGGAAAAAGATAATAAACAAAAATTATCCTGAACGAAAAGGAATGTCTCTTTAACGAGAGAGTCCTCAGTGCGCTCAGGATAATGAAATTATATAGGATTAATATGCTGCGGTAAAGCGTTGGCGGGGAAATTTATGGTTCTCAATTTCGTCAACAATAGCTACAGATAGATCCTCAACAGACAGGATAGATTCTCCGTCTTTGTCGAACACAGGTTCGTCTGTTCCCAATCGATACTTGCCTGTTCTTCCTGTTTTGATACCTTGGTGCATATTGATGGCAGGAGAAAACATTGTCCAATCCAGTTCAGTTTCTTTTTTCAAGATATTCAGATAGTCTCTTGCTGCGGTGGCTCCAGGTTTTATTTCTTCGGGAAAACCTTCACCGTCTACAAGTTGTTTGCCGTCTATGTAGAGGCTGCCTGCTCCTCCGATTGTGATATAACGTTTTACACCTGCTTCTTTTACAGCTTTCTGTATTGCTTCCGATCCTTTAATAAAATCGTCGTATATATTCGGGTTAGTCCATCCGGGATTAAATGCGCTTAGCACAAGATCGTTGCCTTTAAGTGCTTCTACCAATGCTTTTGTATTTGTAACATCTAAAGCAACGGTCTTGGGGTTTCCGTCTTTTACCTGAATTTTATCTGTAGAGCGTGCAAATGCTGTTACTTCATAACCTCTGTTTACTAACTCTGTCAACAAGTGTGAACCTACGAAGCCTGTGGCTCCTATTAATGCTATTTTCTTCATAACTTTCTTTTTTATTGATTAATTTTTCTTATACTGTATGATCTCGTGTTACAGTTTTGTTTAAATTTTTTTATTCAAATCTATTACTGAAATCAGCTAACGTTTGGTTAGCCAATCGGCTTATCATTATATCTTCTGCTTCTTTATTCAGGTCGTACAAATGCTCATTGATTTGTTTGCCAACAGGGCACTTCGGGTTTGGCGATGCCAGTTCGTTGCCCAGAATGGAATGTGTGCTTACTATCTTATATACGTCCGAGATGAATATTTCGTTGGCAGGTCTGGCAAGCATACACCCTCCATTTTTACCCTCCTTACTTATAACAATATTATGCTTGCGAAGGTTTGATAGCTCTTTCCTTACCAATACAGGATTGATATTCATACTCCCCGCCAAAAAATCGGAAGAGAGCAGCTCGTCCGGAAACTTGGAGAGTAATACTAATATATGCATTGATATGACAAATCTGCGATCGTTCATTCTGTAATTATATTTATTGCAGTACAAAGGTAGATAAAAATTTTACACTACAATATAAAAGTGAAGAAAAATATACTTTTTTCTTATAGGGAAGAGATGTTTCCTTTGTCGGTATGACAGGCAACGATCATTCGCGTAAATACTGGAGAAAACGCTTAAAATATCTTAATTGCACGGGTCTCTTGCAATTCCATCTTTACTATTTTCTCATTTAAGAATGTAATTACAAAATCTTTGGTTGGTGAATTTGTTCCGTCTGTATATGGATATATTACGGCGATAAACTCTTGTGTGCCTCCGATGCTTTTACTTACGGTCTTTGATACTCTGATATTCGATTTGTCGGGGAAAATATACTGGTTGAATGTGGGTTTCCATATTTTTAAAAACGGTTTAATCGCTTTTTCGCTCACATTCGCACTCTTGTCAAACAGGGTTAATAAACTATCAATCTGATCTGATTCCGCAAAGCGTAAAGCTTTTCTGCCTATTTCCACTTCATTTCCCGGAGCAGAGTCAATACTTCTTGTTGAAGTCTGATTGAATTGGCATCCGACAAAAAAGAGGCATAGAAAAACAACGAGTAAATTTTTCATCGCCTATAAATTTAAGGTTAGTCGTAAGAAGTATTTTCTTATCTCAGATCAGCACATAAACGATCTTCTTTGTCTTAAAGTACTCTTCTTCGAAGTACATCGACAAGTCGTCAGCTTCGGCTATTTTCTTGAATGGTTTTAGTTCACCTTCCAAGTTTCCCCCTTTGAGACATATCAGTCCGTTTGGCAGAGCATTTTGCTGTTCTTTCGATACGTTTTTCCTTATGATTTTCACCAAATCGGGTAGAGGCATTACTGCGCGGCTTACCACAAAGTCGAATTGTTCTTTTACCTCTTCGGCACGACAATGGCGAAATTGAATATTTTCTAATCCGATAGCGCTCGAAACTTCTGTGGCAACCCTTATTTTTTTCCCAATGCTGTCTACCAACAGGAAGTTACACTTAGGAAACAATATGGCGAGCGGTACTCCCGGAAAGCCGCCTCCTGTACCTACATCCATAATCATCGAGCCGTCTTTGAACTGAATCAGTTTGGCTATTCCCAACGAGTGAAGTACATGGTGAGTATACAGATTTTCGATGTCTTTGCGTGAA